>Ga0206125_10000045_pt1 | contig 158546 bp, 99 predicted proteins | sample Helgoland_Spring_4_FD_148598 | JGI IMG/M metagenome (GOLD analysis project Ga0206125, IMG submission 148598) | Pelagic subsurface seawater microbial communities from Kabeltonne, Helgoland, North Sea - Helgoland_Spring_Bloom_20160331_1 | ecosystem: Environmental > Aquatic > Marine > Epipelagic ...
CATGGTCGCAGACGTATCGACGGTATCGTCGGCATCGGCCTTTGCCAGAACCATGGCGTGGTTTCCACGCTCAATCAGTTGATCACCTTGGATTTGAGGGTTCTTCGAGATTGGAGGGCGGTCTTGGTCGTATTGTTGAAGAGCAACATTGTTCATTCCGCTTACATCGCCGATAATCCCTGTGAGTTTCGCGCCAAATGTGGTTTTCCAACCCGATGGGAGGGATGAAGAATCGAAGGTGTATTGCTCTGTTTGAGTCCCTTGAATATTGAGGTTGTTCAGCGAGTATGAAGACAGTGTGACTTCGGATGCGCCGTTCTTGTAATAGAACACGAGCGAGCCACCGTCTGTGTAATCCAAGTCGCCGACGTTCCTCACTGTCGCATCGATTGTCATCGAGTCGCCAATGACGAACCCAGAGTTTGTAGATTCTGTCGATTGTACGGCAAAGTTGGACACAGAAATATCCAATTTTGGACCCATGTTCGAATCTGCAGCAACATACACGTCGTTCCAAGTCGTGTGTGGACCGCCCATAACTGCGCCAATGGAGATGAAGTTGTCAGCCGCTGCAGTAGCTCCGTTAGCCCGAACTGTATTCACAGGCATTGTCCATGTCTTGGTGACTGGATTATTTGGAGTGAGTGTAAATGATTCAAAGCCGTTGTTGTTTGAATTGAGCAACCAAGAACGGATGACATTGTGAGGATGAGTTTGGCCGTCGTTGTAGGTATCTGGGCTGGTTTCCTCTGCCACAACTGCAAGAAGATACACCAACTTACTCGACGAACTACCGAGGTATTCGAGAGTGTAAGTGATGTCCATGTTCGAACCGGTTTGGGATTGGCTGACAGAGAGTTTGAAATCATTCACTGACTTCATGTCTCCACCGTTAGAGAACTCAGTGTCGTATGCAGTGGTTCCGGTGGCAGCACCAAGCTTGTGGTATGAACTACCTGCCCGTGCATCACCAAACGACGCCGCAGGAATCGAACCGGTACCATCTCGAACATGGCTAAGTCGGTTCAATGGATCGCTGACTCCTTGACCGTTCGACTCGAAGTAAGAGATGTAGACATAATCGTCAGGGAAATTACTCTTGAGAGCGTGATGAGAGGGGGAGCCTCCGTTTTGACAAGGCGGACACCAATCTGCACCGTAGTATTCAGCAAAGACAGAGTGCCCTGGAGAGGTCGCTGCCCGAGAGATTACACGCTCGTCATCCAGCGAATTATCGTCATTTTCGAATTGGAGTGGACCAACAAAGTGAGTCATCGTACTACCAATGAACAGTGCTGTAATTGTGAGAGCCAAGAGGCGAGCGAGCATCTTCATGCACTCACCACAGCCAAGACAGTATATGAAACCCTCCCTTTCCAGTGAGAAAACGATGTTATGAACTCACCACAAATATAGATTTCTCCGGACAACAAGATTTAGGGCAAAGGGGGATTGCCAAGAACATGAACCCAACAAAATGGTCGGCATTTGTGGAGGAAGAAAATAAAGTCCACATTGTGGAAATGATGGATGGTGTTCGCAAAATCAAAGGTCTTGGAGTCATCGATACCAATGAACTCTTTTCAAACATTGAAATCGGAGAGGAAGTTCTTGTTGGGCAGAAGGTTCTGACTCGTGTACCCCTTCGACTTCCAGAAATGACCAAAGGCATGCTACGAAGGGCGCAGACAATCTCAGCCAAAGATGCCGGATTTATGACTTCTCGAATGGGCATTGGGCCTGGCGACAGCGTGCTTGAAGCAGGCATTGGCAGTGGAGGTCTCTCGATGTACATCGCCCGTATTCTCGGTGACAGCGGGGTTCATGTCACCGTTGAGCCTCGCAGTGAACACGCAGACATAGCGCTTGAAAACTTGCGCAGATGTAAAGAAAGTTGGCCTGAGTTCCCATCCCATCACCACATCGAAGGAGCCATCGAGGACGTGCGTGAGCAAATATCGAGCGTAAGACCTTCTTTCGATGCCATAATTCTTGACCTTCCCGAACATCCATCAGCCATTCAATCCGTAGCTTCGTTACTCAACATTGGCGGAAGAATGGTGTGCTACTGCCCAGTCACGAGTCAACTCGAAAACGCATGGATTGCCTGTGAAGAACAGGGTCTTGAAGTCGAATGGGCAGGTGAACTCATACAGCGTCAATGGGGTAAGGCCTCCAAAGGTGGCGTTCGACCAGTGAATGGGCCGTTTGGCCACACTGCCTTTTTGCTTCTTGCTTATCGACGCGAGTGATCATTCAACGACACGAATCAGCGTCGAACACTTCGGGCACGTAAATCGGAACGGAGGCTCACTGCCGCGGGGAACACCGAGGCGAGCATCGCATGAAGGGCAGGAGACCTTGTCACCTTCTAATCGGCATTCATTGTAACCAAGAGCAACCGGTTCTTCCTCGATTTCTTCGTCCTCCTCGACGACCGATGCTTCTTCAGTGGCAAGGAGAGATTCCTTCTTTCCTCGACGAAGATAGAGCACCGCCAGTATGAGCAGTGATAAGCCCCATCCACCAAACATAGCGTTCAGCGAATCGGATTGGCTAAGCGCAACATCAAACGGTAATTGGACGCCGTTTGGAGGCAATTCAGGACCGATAATGGAAATGGAAATATCTTCGGACATATCTGATGAAGTCGAATCCTCAATCTGGTACGTAGCCCGTGCACGCAACGTTGCATCTTCATTGGTGGCAACAAGTGATGTCAAACGGAGTGAATACTGCATTGAAGAGCCCGGTGAGAGGGTGATTTGGTTCGTTGTCGAGTTATCAGAAAGTCGTGTCCATTCACTCAACATGAGCCCATCACCAATTCCATCCAGTGAGAGCGTTCCAGTCACCTGTGCATTGGCGAGGTTCGTCACCGTAAGAATCATTGAAGAACCACCAGAAGAGGGTATCGAAAGGGCGTTTTCAGCGAACGTGAGCTCCAGCACACCAGAATCACCCCAGACGGGCTCCACGGTGTATATTTCCACACTGCTGTCAGAGAACGAAGTTCGTGAGGAACTGGTGACTCGGAATCGGAGTTCCTTCAGGCCAGCCTCGGCATCGTCGGCCAAGGTACACGACCACGGTAAGGCGGAGGAGGATTCGCCAGCACCCAGTGAAAGAACGGTCGAAACACCGCAGTCGATTCCAACTGTACTCAGAAGCAACTGGTCGGCACCAGAACCGCTGTTTGTGACGACCACAGTTCCGTGAATGACACCTGAAGGTGGAGCGGAATCATCATCGGCTAGAACAATGATTTCTGCGCCTGCAACGAGGGCTTCCACAGTAAGATTGAGTTCAGTAACAACCGAATCGTCACTGGATGAGCGGAGTTGAACTGTAACGTCAACGCCGCTGTTTGGGGCGCCGGAAGAAATCTCACGAACATTGAGGGTGACTGAAATCGATTCGCCTGATTCGAGCAGCAACGATGTGGCCGAGAGCTCAAACTCAAACCAGTCCGTTGCACCGTTGTCAATCAAACTCACATAGAGCGTGTCCGTTGCAGTTCCCAAATTCGTTGCATCAAAAGTATAGACTGCATCCGTACTTGGTCCAGCGACCACGCGAGTACCGGTGGAACCAAGCAATACTGCAATGCGCTCTTGAATCTGGAGAGAGAGCGTGAGGTCCGTCGAGACTTCGGAATTGAAGTAGGCAAAAGTGAGTTCATGGGTGCTGGCTGAAGCCGAAGTAGACACTGCGAGTGTAAGCTGAATTCCGATGGTCTCACCGACGGCCAAGGCTACCGATTCATGGCTCAAAACAGCCTCAACCTCCGCAGGTAATCCGAACAAAGCTGCGGTCATGGTTAAGTTGGAAGTCCCTGTGTTTTCAAGTGTGAAATTCGTCGATATCGATTCACCAGGTCGGATTTGAATCCTTCCGTCTAATGGGCCTGTGATGGTCGCATCACTCACGCCCAAGACATCAATCTCGACGGTCGCAGTTGAGGAGGAATCCGAATAACTCACCGAGAACATCTGCATGAGTGGACCGGATTGACCCGGGTCAGCATCTGTCGACATACTCCAGATACCTGACTCTCCCGAAGCAACAGTAACACTCGAACCTGCAGTAAAAGTCGTCGACAAACCAGCGGTTGAGAGAACATCGAGGTAGAATGTCACCGCCTCGCTACCGTTGTTGAGGATTCGCATCTCGTACTCAAGCGGCGTCCCTGGAGTGACCTCCAAGTCGTTGGAAGGACCAAGTAATTCGAAGTCAACCAACTCGTCAACATCCACAGTGAACAAGAACGGTTCAGCAGAATGCAGTTCAGAACTTGATGAACCAATTCCATCGAATTTCAAATCGCAATCCTCCGATTTTGTGGCCTCTTCATGAACGGTCAATTGGAATTCGACATCCGTAACGTCACCCGGAGCAAGAGATGATGTGGCTGTAGAGAGCATGATTTCACACGGCCCATCTTCCACCGTCATTGTCCAATCGTAGTCGATCAAAGCGTTTCCAGTGTTGGTGACTTGCACCGATGAATCAACAGAGAGCCCAGGTACAAAGTGTTCGTTTTGGTCAAGGAAGGCCACACTGAGTTGATGTTCTTCGTTAACATGGACCACGAGTAAAGTGGAAGTGGAGACATTACCGCCAGTGGAGGCGCTGTACAATCGGAATCCATAGTAATCCGGTGCAGCGTTACTTGGAACTGAAATATGGAGGCTTGCCGTTTGAGAACTGCCTGCAGCCATGTTCGAATACTCATCGTTCGACCATTGTACATTCCAACCGCTCGGAATGCCGCCACCAAGTCCACGAGGAGAGGACATCATCATGCTCGACGAGGATGGCGAGGATTGCCAAGGGTAAGCGAGGTGTGAAGTTTCGTTGAATACTGTTGCTGCTGCTGCTTGTTGAAGTTCAAGTTTGAGTGCTGCAGTTAGAGGGACTGTGTCGTTTGAGCCAACTGGAGATTCCCCGGTCATTGTAGCATAGAGCACACACGCTGCAAGGTAACTTCCTGAAAGGGATGGGTGGCTTCCGTCTGAAGAATAGAGGTCGTAGAATGTATTTCCTGAAGTTGTTGCATTTATTCCCGATGCCATGACATGGTCATGAATGTGAGCAAAGGCAAGACCAACTGGAGCCATCCAAACTGTATTGCCTGCAGCAGTCATGTTGTCGTGATAATTGATGTATCCCGATTCTAAACGCTGCTGCATAATGGTGAAGTTTTGATTGATGTTATATTGGTGCCATTGGGGCCCTGTTTCTCCGCTTCGCCGGCCCCAAGTCATGAACAGAACGGTTTCTGAACCCTCTGCCTCAATTTCAGTGCTGATGTTGACTGCACCATCCTTGCTGGCCTGCCAATCCGAGTCGTTTGTCGGCAAGGACGGGACTTGGCTTTGGTCTTGCAGAACGACATAATCCCAATCGATATTGGGGTTGCGGAGGGTGGTGTTTGACACGTGCATGGAGGTATTGATATCGTCCCAATGCCCTGAAAGCGTCCTCCCACCAGGTGCAATTGAATCTGCGTTGACAACCCCGAGCGACTCCATCAAACTCGCAAGATTGTTGAATGAAGTGTAACTGTTCCCGTACATCAAGAGGTTCGAGATGGTGGTCGTGTTGGTACCACCTGTCCCGTTGCCGGTTCCGTTTCCGGTTCCGTTACCACCAGTCCCGTTACCGGTCCCGTTGCCACCTGTCCCGTTGCCGGTACCGTTACCACCTGTCCCGTTTCCGGTTCCGTTGCCACCTGTTCCGTTTCCGGTCCCGTTTCCACTTGAGCCATTGGTGTAATTCGCCCACCAAGCAGCCAAGTCGGGTTCAAATTCTACATCGAGGAGCAGTGTGTCTTGGACTGAACCAAGGTTTTCAACGCCGATTGAGAAGGTGTTGTTTGTGCCTGCTTCCATCGAAGTCAATGGCCCTCCCATCAACGAGAGGTCAAGCGACGGATTGAACGAAGGTGCAACGGAGACATAGACCGTTATCGTACTGGTGAAATTTTGATCCGGTTCGGTCACGTGAATGTCAAAAGAGCCACTGTCGCTGGGTAAAGAGCCCTCACTGAGTCGAACGACAATGGTTGTATTTTTACTCCAAGTCGGGAAAACATTGTCAACTGTATCTTCGCTTGGGGTGATTTGCCAAACGCTGGAGAGTCCGGTGGTGTCAACGGTGACATTGAATGATTCAATAGCGGTCGCATTATTTTCAATGTTCAAAGTTACGTTTCCTGATTCGCCGCCCATGAGTACAACATGGGAGGTATCTGTTGACAACAGGATGCTTTGGTGAGCACGGGCTTGCAAAGCGAGCGGAGACATGCTTGCGAACAGCAGCACAAGGACAAAGGCGACGGCACGAAAGGGACGATTCGACATAAGACCAAGTCAAGCCAGCCATGCATACCACTTGAGTGAATCGGCCTTTCGGGCCGTTCAATACTGGCTTTTTTAGTTGATGAGCGAGTCGATTCGGTCTTGTTCAATTTGCTCCCAAGGGAAACTTCCATCGGTGCCTGGGTTTCGACCGAAGTGACCGCCGGAGGCAGTTACTGAATAGATTGGGTTGAGGAGTTTGAGATCTCGTGCAATTGCTCCCGGGCGGAAGTCGAATGTGGATTTGACACGCTCGGCGAGTTCACGTTCTGGAATGCGGGATGTGCCGAAGGTTTCGACTCGAACGCTGACAGGTTCTGCAATTCCTATGACATAAGCCAATTGAATTTCGCAGCGAGATGCGAGTCCTGAAGCGACGATGTGCTTGGCAGCCCAACGTGATGCATAAGCTGCAGAACGATCAACTTTGGACGGGTCTTTTCCTGAGAAAGCGCCACCACCATGACGGCCCATACCGCCGTACGTGTCCACGATGATTTTGCGTCCTGTCAAACCTGCATCAGCATATGGACCTCCAGGGTCTGCAAATCGGCCTGTGCCGTTGACCACCAAAGTGCAATCCTCATCCAAAAGATTGGCGGGAATCACATTCTTGACGACGTGTTCGAGTACTTGCTCGCGCACATAGGCCAATTCTTTCTCTTCAGAGCCATCAAATTGGTCTTTCAACTTGTCATCGTGCTGAATGGCGATAATCACGGTGTGGACACGAGAGATGTTACCATCGTCGTCGTATTCAACGGTCACTTGGGATTTTCCGTCCGGTCTCGACCATGGAAGGATTCCTTGTTCACGAACAGCAGTAAGTCGGCGAGTGAGCCTTTGTGATAGTGCTGCTGCCAATGGGAAATATCGACCCTTCAAATCTTCGAAATCTTCGGTTTCAGTACACGCATATCCAAACATCAAACCTTGGTCGCCCGCGCCTTGTGAGAGCATATCTTGGTTGACACCTTGAGCGATGTAGGACGACTGGGTTGTGATGTGAACTTGGACTTCGGTGTACTGTGATGTTGTCGCATCCATGCCGATTGCATGCGATGTATAACCAACTTGAGCTGCTGCCTCTCGAGCCACTGCCTCATAATCAGGGGCTGCGCCGCTCAGTGAGACTTCACCTGCCAGCACAATCAATCCCATATCTTCCTTGCCTTTCACACATGTTTCAACTGCAACACGTGCGTGGCTATCGACTGCCAAGCAAGCATCGACAATGGCGTCTGAAATGGTGTCGCATAGCTTGTCAGGATGGCCGCGAGTTACGGATTCGGACGAAAAGAGGTCTCCAGTCATGGCAGTGGCGCTTTGCCCGGCATATATGAATAAACCGCTTAAACAGGCCCTCGAATATTCTTAGAAGGCATATATCGAGATATTATACGCACTCAAGCGCTGTCAGACAAGAGAAGAGGAACGAATGGTTGATGTCCTCTACCCATACCCCGTGTCATATGAGCACTTGGGTCCCGACGGCATACCGAACACACACACTTGGTGAAATTCAAAGCAAAGGCGCTGAACTCATTGACCAAGAAGTCACCGTATCAGGATTCATGGAAGCCAACAGAGGCAAGGGCGCCATATGCTTTGTCGACCTGCGAGACGGAACGGGCACAACTCAAATATTCCTCAAGAAAGACAACATCGGGGAAGACGAACTCGATATGGTTCAGCGAATGACCCGTGAATCCACTTTGCAATTCACCGGCACAGTCTCGGAAAAGCGTCCACCTAAGACCAAGGAAGGCGAGCCAACACCACCGCCCGCCTACGAAGTCATTGCCACCTCAGTGAACGTCATTGCACGTGCCGAAGCACCTCTTCCGCTCGGTGTGACCGACACCGTGCACGTTGCACTTGATACAAGGCTCGACAACCGATTCCTCGACCTGCGACGCTCACACGTCAACGCAATGTTCCACTTGCGAGGTAAGATTCTCCAGTACGGACGTGAAGCGCTGATCAACGAAGGGTTCTTTGAAACCCACACGCCCAAGATTGTGGCGACTGCAACCGAAGGTGGAACAGACTTGTTCCCAATGATGTACTTTGACACCCCCGCATTCCTCAATCAATCACCACAGTTGTTCAAGCAACTGTGCATGTCTGGAGGACTGGAAAGAGTGTTTGAAATCGGGCCTGCGTTCCGTGCCGAAAAGCACGATACCTATCGGCACTTGAATGAATTCATTTCGTTTGATATCGAATGCTCTTGGGCCAACGATGACGACGTCATGGGCGTTCTTGAACGCATGATTCACCACATGTGGCAATCGGTTTCTGAAGATTCTGAATCGCAACAGCATATCGCTACAATCAATGCATATCGGGCGACTCAAGATGAAGAACCAATCGAAGTCATCGTACCCGAGTTGCCGTTCCCAAGACTTTCCTACTGCGATGCCATTGACACCATTCAGCGCAAAGGTGGAAAAATAGAATGGGGCGACGATATCGACGCCGAAAACTCGGACCTTTTGGCTGAAGATTTGCCACAGTTCTACTTCTTACCTCGATGGCCAATGGAACTTAAACCGTTCTACATCCATCACGTCGAAGGAGAAGATGGCAGCACTGGTCGGCAACTCAGTCGAGGTTTTGATCTCAACTTTGGCCGCGATGAACTTACTTCTGGTGGTCAAAGAGAACACCGAATGGATGTCTTGATTGAGAACCTCAAGGCAATGGAACTCGACCCAGAAGAGTTTGAGTTCTATGTCGCAGGATTCCGTCACGGCGTCCCACCTCACGCAGGATGGGGCTTGGGCGTGGAGCGAATCTTGATGAAACTCACTGGCTCAAAGAACGTTCGAGAAACGGTCTTGTTCCCACGTGACCGTCGCAGAGTCAGCCCTTGATTCACTTGGCGAAGTCTTCTTGAACCGCCGCTTTGAGCGCTTCCCATGCACGAACTGATTTACTTCGACTCTCCTGGATATGCCGAACCTACTCGCTTTTGTTTAGAAATCTCAGAGTTACCTTGGAAAAACACAACCGTCGATTGGGATGGCTATCAGGCTCTCAAAGAAAGCGGAGAACTCCCATGGGGCTACTTACCGGTCCTCAAGACGCCACAAGGTACGATTGCAGAATCGAATGCTTTGATGCGTTATGCTGCTGCAGTTGCTGGCCTTGAACCTGAAGACCTCTTTGTACGAGGCAAAGTCGACGAAATCCTCGAACTCATCCAAGGCTGGAGAACCGATTTCACCCCTACGTTCAGAATTCAAGACCTTGATGAGCGAATTGCTGCCCGCCAGGCTCTGTTTGTTGAAGGAACAAAGCTGGACCTTGGCTTGAAAGACTTGGAAGCACTGTTTAACGATTCAACGACCGGTTGGTTAGCAGATACTGAGGACATGACGCTTGCAGATGTCAAGGCCTTCCTCAACATTTTCATGATGTTTTCAGGACAGTTTGACGGTATTGACACCTCAATGGCCCAAGCCTACCCTTCACTTTTGAAGTACCACGATAAAGTTGCCAACGACCCTCGTGTGAAAGCCTACTACGACCGAGAGGACGAGTACCGTTGGGTCTTCAAACCCGGCGCCTTTGACCTTGAGTGAAACTCACAGCAAGTCTTCAGGTTCATCCCGGCTGGTGAATCTTGAAACTTGACCGTCTGTGTTGATGACGAACTTTTCGAAATTCCATCGTATGTCACCAGCGTATCCAGAAGCATCCGAAGACGTTGAGAGTTCTTGGAATAAAGGCGAAGATGCATCTCCCTTCACATCAATTTTCGCCATAAGTGGAAAGTCAACCCCAAATTTTCCAGCTGTGAAATCACAAATCTCATGATGTGTACCCGGTTCTTGGGCCCCAAATTGATTGCAAGGAAAACCTACAACGGTGACTGCTTCTTGCTGAGACAGAGTCTGGAGGCCTGCGTATTGCCGTGTGAAACCACACGCACTTGCCACGTTCACCACGACCCAATGTTCTGTTCCTACTTTGCCGAGTGCTCTCAGCGTTGTGTTCTCGCCGTCCATGGTTTTTATTTTGATGTCAAGTGGATTGTTCATACGGTTAACTGCGGGCTTCTGCACTTCAAATCTTGTATTCATTTGTGAAGAGTAAGGGTGATAGACGATGTATGCTGAGAGACTCATATGGCCGTCGACCGCATGCAATGGGGTGCTGAAGAATGGCAATATGCAGATTTGTACATGCCGGACGACCCTTCGCCCTACCAGAAAAATGTGGGAATACCGTGCATAATGCTCATCCATGGTGGCTTTTGGAAAACCAAGTGGACCAGTGAATTGATGAAACCAATTGCGCAAGACCTTGCAGAAGCAGGAGTTGCCGCATGGAACATTGAATTCAAGGGATGGAGTGAAGGTGATGAAGGCGTTTGGATGGACACCTTATCGGATGTCCTTCGAGCATGGGGGCAATTGGCTCTACTCCCAGGCATCGACATCACACGTTCAATGGTCATGGGCCACTCTGCCGGTGGTCAACTCGCGCTCCTACTCGCATCAAAGGCAGAACGAAAACCGTGGTTGGCCATTGCTCAAGCACCGCTAACGGACTTGGTGAGTGCTGACAGTGCTCGTCTCTCGGACGAGGGGGATGCTGTACGCAGATGGATTGGGTGCAGCCCTGAAGAAAACCCTTCACTTTGGAGTCAATTGAACCCCGTGGATCATTCACCTGTGGCTCCGGTCTTACTGATACACGGCGAGAGAGATACCGATGTGCCTAAAGAACAGTCGGAAACATACGCCCGAGTGATGTCTGCAAAGGGAACTGATGTCCAAAAATTGTGGTTACCAGGAGACCATTATTCCGTTATTGATGTGGCATCGGATGATTGGTTGGTCCAATTGGACGCCATTCTTGACTGGCTTTGAACAACAGAAGAGCCTTTGAACAGTACCGTCTGCCGAGTACATGGACCTCCTCGGTAACGACTACCCCTACTCAACCCGTGCTCTTACTGGTAAGCATGCATTGGTATGTGGAGCAAGCAAGGGGATAGGTGCTGCAACTGCCAAAATGCTCGCTAAAGCTGGTGCTGATGTCACCGTCTGTGCTCGAAACGAAGAGGCTTTGAAACAAGTATGCCAAGAGTTGGAATCCCTCGGCAGTGGCCATCATCAAGCCCTTGCATTGGACCTTGAAGATACGGAATCGATTCGAGAAACCATTGGTGAACTGCTTCAACAACGAGGACCCGTTCACATTCTTATCAACAACGCAGGCGGGCCTCCCGGAGGTCCACTTCTCGAGAACACACTTGATGACTTTGAAGCACCGTTCAAACGTCATCTGCATGCTGCTCACACCCTGACCCAACTCATCACCCCTGGTATGGAACAAGAGGGATACGGCCGCATTGTCCAAATCATCTCCACTTCAGTTAAGGAACCGATCCCAAACATTGGCCTCTCCAACACCCTTCGCGGGGCAATGGCGTCATGGGCCAAGAGTTTGTCGAGGGAACTGCCACCGTGCATTACCATCAACAACGTACTGCCTGGTTTCACCAACACTGAACGTTTAGGTTCATTGGCCTCGTCGATCAATCAGCGCACTGGAAAGAGTGTGGAAGAAGTGCACAACAGTTGGATGAGTCAAGTTCCTATTGAGCGACTGATTGAGCCGCTTGAAACGGCATCTGCAATCACGTTCCTCTCGCTTCCTGCGTCAGGCGGAATCCGTGGTGTCAGTTTAGCGGTAGACGGTGGACGATTGCGTGGAATCTAATCATCGCTTGATGTCGAACCAGATGGGATAATGGTCGGATATATCGCTGTCTGAGAACGAAGTATCAACGCCCCAAGTCCCAACTAAGCGCCCATCAAGGTCGCCGTTGGTGACGATTCGATCGTACGCACAATAACTGTCGGAAACGGTTGTATCGACATTGTTTTCGATGAGCCAAGTATAATTTGAATGTGCAAGAGGGGAATTGGATAACTCATTGGAAGACACATAGGAGCATGCTGCATTAAAATCTCCAAGAAGAACAACTTCTTGCTCCCCGGAATTGTTCTCCAAATAGGTGTTGACCACATGGTGAAGAGCGTTGATTTCTCCGATGGTTTCATCACCTGGCTTCGTGTGAACGGTGATGAGACTCAAATCAAAGCCGGTCCCAGTACCGTTTGAGTCAAGAACTTCGAATTGGCCAATGAACGGTTCACGTTGAAAATCATCGTTGACGCTGTCGTTGTGCAATGTCCCGTTTCCAATCGAACGGAATACCGAAGCATTGTAATAAAACGCATACTGTTCCTGTGAGGATTGGTCGTCCTCCTGCAATCCGCTTCGTGGACTGAGAAGCATTTCCCATGTTGTTGTTGATTTGGCGTTAATGGCATCAAGGAAATCGTAAGGAACTGTTTGGTCAATGTCTTTGATTTCTTGAACGGCAACCAGGTCATAGGTGAGGACAATATCGACCAGTGCATCAACCACTGCAGGCTTACTCATCTTTGTTTCACCGAACACTTTGATGTTGAACGATGCGATTCGAGCGACTTCTGAACGGTTCAGTTCTGGCGCCCGAGCATCGTTGGTGGACGTGTTGTTTTCGATGTACACCGTGGTGGTTTCATCTTCCCCAGGCACCAAGACATAGACCACTTCCGAATCATCGGTCAAAATGGATTGTAAAGCAATAGGAGCAAGGACAAGGATGGCTGCAAGGCTCAAACCCTGCAGATAGCCATCGTATTTTCCCATGCGTAGTCCCTGATTGAACACTGTTATCAAGGTTTAAGTTCGAAGAAGGGAAACACATAGGTTCTTCACGCGCGGTGACTGCGACGGGTCATGAACGGCGAAGTCAATGCAGAACAAGCCCGTAAAATCCTCGACATGCTGACAGCAGGCGGGGCAATGGATGACATCAATACTCCACTGGCCCTACGGCTCATCCCCCTTGCAAAAGAACTGGAGGACATCGAACTGTCAGAACGCCTTTTGCATCACGCAAAGAAAAACGCAGCAGATGAACTGGAGCAAGGCTGGGCGGATTTTGAAGGCCTCAAACATTCAGCATCAGATGTCGACACCTTTGCGGAACTGGGCGTCAAAGCAGAATCGGCTGAAAGCGGAGCTCCTTTGGCTGCTGCCATCTTCCATCATGTGGCACTTCTTCATTTGAGCAAGGATGAATCTGAGGAAGCACAAGCGTTTGCAAACCGCTCTATTCGGCTGCGAGAATCCATTGATGATGATGCAGGAATCGCATACGGTCTGGCTTTGCTTGAAACATGTGCAAAGAAAATGAACGACCATGATACGGCCATTGTTCACGGTACACGTCGCATCGAGTTAGCCATGAAGATGAAAGATGAGGAAGCGCAAATTGAAGCAATGGCGGATTTGGCCCATTCTCAAGCAACCATCGGAAACTTTGCCGCAGCAAAGGATTTGTACGAACAATCCCTTGAACTGGCTGGTGAACTGGAAGACCTTTCAGGTCAACTCGTGGCACGGTGGGGTCTGGCCGACATTGCTGAGATTGCAGAGGACTATGAATCGGCAATGCTGCAACTCTCGGACTGCCTTCACACGTTCATTAACGCAGGATTACCAACACCTCTTGCGGTGCGTCAAAGAATAGAGGACCTCGCTGATTTTAACAACACCAATTCCCCAAAGAATGCCGATTGAGAACCATTCGATTTCGCCACACTCGTTATGGTGGGGATTCGACTGGCGGTACTGGTGCCACCCATGGACCACGACATTTTTTTCTCAATCAGTCAGACGCCTGATGCAAATGGGCATGTTCCCTCGGAACACGACATGTTCCGAAACTACTTCCAACAACTCAAGGTTGCTGATTCGCTTGGCTTTGGAGTGGGGTGGATTGCACAAGCCCATCTCTCGACAGAAACTCAACAGTCAAATTCGAAACCTGTCGTACCTCACTGGAAAGGTGAAGTCGGCTTGTGTACCGACTTCCCACAACTTGCGATGGAATCGTTTCGACAAACTCGAAACATCGAAATCGGTAGTGCAGTTGTTTCGATTCTAGCCTCCGGTGGACCAATCGCCCAAGCGGAGCGAATCGCAAACACGCTGCTGTTGCACGGCCTTAACCCCGATGAAAACCGTAAATTACACATTGGATTCTCTGCTGGTAGGTTTGAGTTCATGGCGAGACCCTACGGAATCGTACCTCGTAATTCGATAGAAGAAGCGGCATGGCCCGCTCTTCGTGGACAAATATTCATGGAAGCAAGTGATGTGTTTTTGAAATTGCTTCGAGGTGATGTGGTCAATTCCGAATCAACTTACCGTACCGTTCTCTCTCGTTCGAATTTCCGCAGTGATGAAGACTGGGAAAGAGTACAGCAAGCAGCCATGGAATTTGAACAGTCCAACGATGCTCCCGATGAAATCGAGATCCCGAAGCGATACGTGTTTGAAGATTTGAAAATCATACCTCACACGTTCCGAAGAGAGTTACTGCGACTTATTGCAGGAACACATGACCCAAGGGCTCAAGAATTCTTGAACACAATCCTACCGGTCAAAGTTTTCAATTTATCAATCACAAAACCAGAAGTCATTGATGCCACCCACGCAAGGATGAGCGAAGTGTACCATCCTGATGGAGGGGCTTGGAAACGAAGTGACATGCCTCGAACTTCTTTCGTGTTCCTTAACGCCGAAGAGGGTTTGACTTCTGAGGAACAAAGCGCAACCGCTCACCGTGAAGCAAAGGCAGCATTGGGAGCGTACTGGAATGCCCTCGAAGGTACAATCGACCCCTCGAAAGTTGAGAATGCTGCGCAAAATGCCCTCATCGGAAACGCCGAAGAAATCGCCCAGCAGATCGTTGAACGGTTCCACCCCGAAGACCGAATCATGGCTTGGTTTGATTTCTTCAACCATGATTCAGAGCGCGTATGTCGGGACATGACTGCCTACATGCAGCAGGTCGCCCCTCGGGTCGAAAAAATTCTTGCAGGTGCGTGATACAATGACCATCGAACACGACACACCCTCCGCTGTTGAGCCGGGGAAACCGGGAAGTTCTCTTTATCCGGACTCGCCCTTAGGCGAAAAAGTCGAAGGAATTCCAACCGGTCGAGAAGTCGCTTGGGAGCCTTTGGTCGACTACCGCAGAAACGGTGTATCCGAAACGACCATTCATGGTGCAATTGCTTGGTCTCACGGCGATGAAGTGATCCACTCGTTTGGCGGAAATGTACTGTGTTACGGCCGTTCAATGATGAAGCCGTTTATGCTCAAAGCGTTCACAGAAGAACTGGCAGACACCACTTGGGAACAAAAAGCAATAGCCGTAGCGTCCCATAACGGAGATACAGAACACGTTGCTGCTGCTCAATCACTGCTTTCTCAAGAAGAATGGCCGTTGATGCTTACACCACTCGATGTGCCACTGATACAATTTGGTCGACAAGTTCGTCGACCCCGACGATGGTTCCATACCTGCTCGGGTGAACACGCTGCAATCTTACTCGGCTGCCGAAAAAAGGGTTGGAACCGTGCTGGTTACACCCTGCCAACGCACGAAGTCTTTGACGCCTACATGGTCGAACTAAGGACTTACCTCGGCCAAGAATGGAAACCTCTCCGTATTGCCAAGGATGGCTGCGGGCTCCCAACGGTGTCCAATACGGTTGCTGAATTAGCTCAGATATATGCCGGATTAGTTCGTGACAAAGATAAGGATTGGATTTGGGAAGCAATGGTTCGACACCCCGACCTCGTCGGAGGTTTCAACCGCCTTGACTCAACTGTTCTCAAAGCCGGTGAAGGAAAGGTCATCGCTAAAGAAGGAGCGGATGGTCTACTCGGTCTTGCAATTGAACACCCAGATTACCCAAAAGGACTCGGAATCGTCGTTAAAATCGCTCACGGTTGGAATTCACAGGCGATGTGGTATGTTGCCCGGGCTGTACTCGGAGTCTTAGGAATCAATTTGCGTAACCCGTATCCACTGCATCGTCAGAAAGCATTCATCGTCCCAGGGATTGTTCCCGAGCATTATTTGCCGCAACTTGAGAAACTACCGACTTGGGACGAGTGGGACCCCGACCAAGACCGATGGTTGTACGATGTGGAGATGTGAGCATGCTCGAAATCAAGAACTACATCGGCGGTGTATTTCAGCCCGCCCTCGATGGAGAAACTCTTGACGATTTCAACCCAGCCACTGCACAATGTATCGCAACCATTCCACGCTCGAAGGCGGCTGATGTTGAATTGGCAGTGGTTGCTGCTCAGTCCACTCAATCGGAATGGGGAGCCCTGTCAATGATGGAGCGCGCTGACTGGCTTGACCGCATTGCGGATGCTTTGGAGGCTAAACACGAACACATTGCTCAAACCGAATCCATGGATACTGGCAAACCAATCTCTCTTGCACGGCGAGTGGACGCTTCACGTTCGGTCAGCAATTTTCGATTCTTTGCAGAGTTCAGCCGCGAACAACCCCAAATGACCTTTGAAATGGCCGATGCGATGAACTACGTCCATCGTTCTCCGGTCGGAACTGTTGGCCTCATCACTCCATGGAATTTACCCCTGTATCTGTTGAGTTGGAAAGTGGCGCCTGCACTGCTCATGGGAAATACCATCGTGGCTAAGCCAAGCGAAATAACTCCACTCACTGCCAATATTCTGGCTGAAACATTGCATGAATTGGAGTTACCACCAGGTGTGTTCAACCTCGTTCATGGCCTTGGGCCCGAAGTCGGCCAGTCTATTCTTGAAGCACCTGGTATCAAGGGGATCTCCTTCACAGGAGGTACCGCAACCGGACGAATTGTCGCCCGTACTGCCGCACCAATGTTCAAGAAACTATCACTGGAACTCGGCGGTAAGAACGCCACCATCGTACTTCGAGATGCAGACCTCACTCAAGCCGTGGACGGCGCTGTTCGGGCTGCGTTCAGCAATTCTGGCCAAGTGTGTTTGTGCGGCTCTCGCATACTTGTTGATGCATCAATTGCTGACAATTTCACGAAACTGTTTATCGAAAAAGTCGAATCCATTCAGATTGGAAACCCATCGCTCGCTGAAACCGTCATGGGTTCAGTGATCTCGCCAGAGCATCTTGAAAAAGTAGAGTCGTACATTGAATTAGGACTCGCAGAAGGAGGCACAGTATTGACGGGTGGAACCCGAGCAATGACCGGGTTCAAGGGACCAGATGGTATTGGGGCGTTTTTGCGTCCGACGGTTGTGGCCGATTTACCACACACCTCTCGTTGTGCGACTGAGGAAATTTTTGGCCCAATGGTCACCCTTCACACATTTGATACCGAGGAGCAAGCCGTGGAAATGGCGAATCACTCGGAATACGGCCTTGCAGGATCCGTTTGGACGACTGACCTTGAGCGTGGGCGTGACCTGGCGACCAAGATTGAAACAGGCATTGTTTGGGTCAACACATGGTTGCACAGAGATTTGCGAACCCCTTTCGGTGGCGTAAAAAATTCCGGAGTCGGAAGAGAAGGAGGCAAATGGTCAATGGAGTTCTTTTCTGAAATGACAAATGTTTGCGTTAAATCTGGGAAACTCTCCGAGTAAACATATCTTCAAAAGGTAAATGCCATAATCAACATCATGGCTCATCTTCCGCTGTTCGTACTCCCAATGGTACTGATGCCCGGAGAGATTCAAGAACTGAGAATCTTTGAGCCCCGCTACAGACAAATGCTCGATGACTGCTTGCTTGACGAGAAGAATTTCGGTGTGGTCATGAACGACCCATTTACACCTACAAATGCTTGGGATGGGCCACGAACGCACGGTTGCGAGGCAGAAATACTTCATCACGAAACCAAAGGTAGCAATCATTTTGTTCAAATTATTGGTCGAAGAAGGTTCACTGTCAATGAGGTGAAGCCACCAGCTTTGCCGCCTTTTAGCGCGCCGATGTTTGAAGAAATTATTGAAGATGATGGAATACTACCGGATGTCCAAGAACTCCTCGAAATGGTTCCTAAAGAAAGTGACCATTCCAAACTCTACATCAGTGCTGGAGTTGATTTTCACGCCATTGAGGCGGAGATCAGCAGTGATCAACAATCCATTCTCAAGGGAATAATGAATCATGTCCTCACACGAATTGGAGCCGTACTTCGAATCGAAGACGACCTCTTGGAAATGTGGGTCACTGAGCGAGTGAACCGGACCATCGACCAAGATTCGGATTCCATCTATGCAGTTGCAGGGCTTGTATTATCCACTTTGGAGGCGAAACAGCAAATTCTTGCATGTCCAACCCTTGACGAAGCAATCGAAGAATTGGTTCATCACGTTGCTATGGCGCACGATGAAGAGGAATGAAGTCCTGCGAGGGTTCAAATCAAACTTAACCGTGGCAAGTCCATGTCGGTTCACAAGGAAGCGCGTAAGATTACCACGCACACTCTTCAGGAAATGAAGCGTGCCGATGAAAAAATCACCATGCTGACCGCTTACGATTACTCACTGGCCAAACTTGTTGATAAAGCCGGTGTGGATGTCATCTTGGTCGGAGACTCCGCATCAAATGTCATGGCTGGACAGGTCACGACCGTTCCAATAACCCTTGAACACATGATTTACCACGCTCAGTGTGTGCAACGAGCAGTCGATCGCGCCTTGATTGTTGTCGACATGCCCTTCGGAACGTACCAAGGCAACTCGGCCATTGCTCTGGAATCCGCTATTCGCATCATGAAGGAGTCGGAAGGTCATGCCGTTAAACTCGAAGGTGGTGCTGAGATCTTACCCTCTATCGAGCGAATTCTTACCGCCGGGATACCAGTGATGGGGCACCTTGGACTCACACCACAATCCATCTACAAATTTGGGACCTACACCGTTCGTGCCAAAGAAGATGAAGAAGCAGGAAAACTCATTGAAGATGCGAAATTACTCGAAAAGGCTGGCTGTTTTGCAATTGTGCTTGAAAAAATACCTCGAGAATTAGCGAAAAAAGTGAGTGAAGCAATCTCAATTCCTACAATTGGTATCGGAGCAGGGCCCGACTGCGATGGTCAAGTCTTGGTTCTTCATGACTTACTTGGCATTACCATGGATTTCTCCCCGCGATTCCTCCGCCGATACCTCAACCTCGCCGATGAAATCGATGGCGCAATCAAGAGTTATTGCTCAGACGTCCGTTCAGGAGATTTCCCAAGCAGCGAGGAAAGTTATACTTCGTAATCAAAATTGTGCGAACACAATAACGCTGCCTGCGAATGCGCCCAAGTCAATAGCAAAAGCGTGCCACAATCCGTAACGGAACGGAGGAAGGTCATAGCGCCCCCAGTCTGTGCTGATCCAAACCCACACCAACAAAGCACCGTATCCACCACAAAATACTGCACCCCAACCTGAAAGCCAAATGACCGAGAAAATCAGGCCAAGCAAGGTGAGGCCGAACGTGTATTCCATCCACCGAGACATATCGTCTCCAACGAGAATTCGATAGAGAAGTGGAGACAAAAGAATACTGATGAAGAACGCACCGTGAATCGGATTTGGCAAATTGATTTCACCAATGTTCGGCATGACACTGTATTGCCAGAAACCACCCAAGACCACGCCGATAAGCGCTGGAGCGATAATGTGCCGTAAGCCGGTATTGAAATCAAACGCTCGCATCAAGAAAGGGGTGCGAACCGGGACTTCAACATCCACCTCTGCCGGCTCCATATTACACCCAAAACTCCACCTTGTTTGAGGGTTCGGTCAAGATGGTAAGAGAAGAGGCATTCTCCGATGCCGATATAATCCCCCGATGCATGGGTTTGCTCATGTCGAAGGGCGAAATCGTCGCAGGCTGCTTAGCACCACACCCTCCCCACCTGGTGTATGCTGAAAATCCGGAGCAAAATGAACCCACTGCAGAAGGTGGATGGGAACAATTGCGATGGGGGTATGAGCGCTTGCGAGAATCACTTGCCAATGTTGATTACGATGCTATCGTCTTACTTTCCCCACACTGGCAAACATACATTGGGACACATTTCCTTGGGCTACCTTCGTTCAAGAGCCTCTCGGTGGACCCCGTGTTCCCAAACCTGTTCCGTTACCACTATGATCTCAACATCGATGTCGATTTGTCTCGTCAAATTCACGACCGAGCAGCTGATGCTGGGCTCGCTGTCAAGATGATGGAAAACCCTGACTTTCGAGTCGACTACGGGACAATTACCACTGGACATATGTTCAATCCTCAGTGGGACAAGCCACTTGTTGTCATTTCAAGCAACCGTTCAAGAGATTACTACTCGGTTGAAGTCATGCAGGAGATGATGATTGAACTCGGCCGTGTGACTCGAGAAGCAATCCTTGCAAGTGGCAAGAAAGTTGTTGTTTTGGCCAGCAATTCACTCTCCCATCGACATTTCACCACTGAATCCGCCATTCCTGAAGATATGAGTAAGGAACATATTGCCAGTCATGCCATGCATCTCTGGGACATGCGTATGATTGAATACTTCCGAACTGGTCAATCGCAACGTATCCTTGATGAAATGCCAGAATTTACTGAACAGGCGATAGCAGAAAGCGATGGCGGGGGATTGTCATGGCTCCTCTCAACGCTCGACGTCCCCAATTATCCGGGCATCCTGCACGGATACGGCACCATCATCGGAACTGGAAACGCCATTGTTGAATGGCCGGAACGCCACCACAAGGAGGCGAGTGAATGAGCAACGGAGAACTGGTAGGCTCGTACATCGTGCCGGTCCATCCACATACCGTTTTAGCAGCAGACCAAAACGAAGGTTGGGGTCGCTTGCGAGATGCCTTTTCTGAAGCATCGCAACGAATCAAGGACAGTGGGGCAGACCTTCTCATCATTTACTCGACGACGTGGCCAAGCATCATTGGACATCAAATCATTGCTGACCCAAATCCTGAATGGGTCATGGTGGACAATGACTTCCACGATTTGGGTTCCATCCCCTATTCGTTCAACATCGATGAAAACTTCGCTCACGCATGGAACAAAGCCAACGAGAAGCGTGGCTTAAAGAGCCGAACAGTTGCTTATCATGGATTTCCAATCGATGTTGGCTCAGTGGTGGCACTGAAATTACTCAACCCTGACAACGCCATACCAGCAGTCATCGTTTCCTCGAATGTGTATGCAAACCGTGCGGAAACGACTGTTCTTGCTAAAGCGTGTATGGATGTTGTCAAATCAACTGGACGAAAAGCGGTTGCCATTACTGCAATGTCACTTTCAAACAGAATGTTCACGAAGCCAATTGATCCACTGGACGATCAAATTCACTCGTTGAAAGACGATGAATGGAACCGTAAAATTTTGGAATTCTTAGGCGAAGGTCGACTCGAAGATGTCGGTCAACTTTCACGAACCATACATCAGCAAATACGTGTCAACAAAGTCGTTGCATTCAAACCAATGTGGTGGCTCTCTGGAATGAACCAAAACAGAAACAATCTGACGGGTGAGGTCCTAGCCTACGAAGCATTGCATGGTGCTGGTGGTGCAGTTGTACACCTCGACCCTACAGCATCGGGCGCTGGCGACAAGGAGTATGATGAAGACGATGTCGAGTACTTCTTAGGGGAACGAAATGTTTTGGATGCGCAAAACGATGAAGAAGGAACCGTGAATCAATCGCCCTCAACTGCACCCACACAAACCAATGGACCCGCCCTTTGGGAGCCTACTGAAAGTGATGATTCTGTCAACAGCAATGCAGCTCCAAAACCCGTTGGTGCCTATCCGCACGCACGCCGAGTTGGGGATTTGTTGTACCTCTCTGGTGTTGGACCGCGCCAACCTGGGACCAATTCGATTCCTGGCGGTCCAATACATGACGCTGATGGAAAGACGCTCAATTACGACATCAAAGCACAAACACATGCTGTGGTCGAAAACATCACACGCATCCTTGAAGAAGCAGGTGGTTCGATTAACGATGTTTTGGATGTTACTTCATTCCTTGTCGACATGGATCGAGATTTCAAAGGATACAACGAAGTTTGGGCTAAAACGCTGGGTAAGGTTGGACCAACTCGCACAACATTAGCGATTCGCGCCTTGCCTACACCAATTGCGGTGGAAATGAAGGTCATCGCTAAGGCCCCGGTTCTTGAATAATTACCGTATTCCGACGCACTTACACATTATCCGATACAAGAAAATAAGGAGTATCGTTGCTTGTAGCCGAATACTAGGCCTCTAATGGTCGGAAATCGGGGATTTGACATGGCAAGTTCTTCACCTAAAAGCGTGCTCGTTTCTGCGGGCGCCGAGCTGAAAAACACGTTGAAAAGAACCACTGGACTTGCTGGTGTAGTCATCATTTCGCTCTCAGCTATGTTACCTGGTATTTTTGTGACGCCAACATTTGCTGCTGAAATCATGGGCCCGGGAATATGGCTGGCCTATCTTCTGGCAGCTTCTGTCGTCCTTCCCGGCGCACTCTCAAAATCGGAATTGTCTTCTGGCATGCCTTCCAGTGGAGGGTCTTATGTGTATTTGGAACGAACCTACGGCCCGCTTATTGGAACGATCAGCGGCCTCGGGCTGTGGGCCTCTTTTTTACTCAAATCCGCTTTTGCTTTGATTGGCTTTTCGGCTTATCTCATCGTTGTTACGACGTATTTTGACGTGGAGATCAGCATCATGGTACTTTCCATGAGCGCCTTAGTACTCATCACGATGGTCAACATCTTCGGTGTTTCAAAGGTGAAAGCCATTCAAACGCCGATTGTATTCTCGACGGTCGCCTTGTTGGTATTCATCTGTATTGCTGCACTCTTTGTCGATGACTTTGATGCGAAGAGACCTTTCACTGAGGCCTTTGATGCAAGCGTGTGGTCGCTTGCAGAAGCTGCAGCATTCGTGTTTGTAGCCTATGCAGGTGTAACAAAGGTCGCTGCCATTGGCGGTGAAGTAAAGAATCCTGAACGTAACCTCCCTGCCGGAATCATGCTCTCCCTGCTGATTGCAACTGTCCTCTATTCTGCTATTGCCTACCTCATGACGGCTGCGATTCCTGGTGAATGGTGGCTTCAAGATGGAGTCGTTATAGAAAACCCGATTTTTGTTTTCGCTGAGAAAGTAGCCGGAACAAAGTTCGGAATATTCGCAGCGATTTTGTCCGTTCTCACAATGATTTCCATGGCCTTAGCAGGAATATTGGCTTCGTCTCGATTTTTGTTTGCTATGTCACGCGACAACCTGCTACCCCAAGCTCTCGAAGAAGTCAATGTTCGCTTTGAAACACCGCATTGGCCGATTTTAGTAACCGGGGTCGCTATGGGATTAGCGATTCTGTTTGTTCCACTGAAGGACGTGGTCAAACTTGCCTCTGGATTCAAAATCATGATTTTCATTATGATCAACACATGTGTGATTATTCTTCGAAGAACAAGTAAGGAGCACGATTGGAATCCAAAATACAAAGCCCCATTGTACCCCTATATCCACATCTGGGGCATCCTTGCTGGTGCCGTACTGATCAGTTTCATCGGCACAAAAGCATTCATTGGCGGTGGCGCAGCGGTTCTTTCAGGTGCTGCAACCTACTACCTCTACGGCAAAAAGCACGCCATATATCAAAGGACACCGGTTCAATCGTTTCGAGAGCAATTCAAGTTTACGACTGTTGCCGAACATGAACGACGCCTCGCAGCATTCCATGCTGCTGACCTTGGCGGTAAGAATCACCTCACCCTGCGTGAATTCCAAAGCGCTTTGAAAGCGCTCGGTTTTGAGTATTCTGTCGATGAATCACGATGCATATTCCACAACGCCGACCTGGACGAAAACGGAGTCATCGACATCGATGAATTCTTCTTGGCTTTCGAATCCGATGAAAGCGAAGAATGAGCATTACATCATACGTGACAATGGCTCAACAATGTTCGTTAAAACCACTGAACAGATGGTCCTGCCTTTCCAGCAGATAAGAGCAGGAAGAAGCCATATCAATTCAAAGAAATCGCTTGATGCACCAAGCGGTTGGTCAATGGACATTTCATTCAACCCGAGTCCATGTACCATCGGAGCCAACATCCCAGTACTGCATCTCAGTGCTTACGTCGACATACCATCCGCTCGAGCCTTGCTCCGTACCTGAGATGGCTTGCATAACACCGACTTCAGCTGCTTTTTTGGCAAGAGTAGTGCGGACATCGTCCTGAAGATGAGGCGGCGATAAAGTTGTTTCATCACCGTCGATTGTGACTGAATCTGAGTTGTCCAAAAAGTCATCGTCAGTGTCACCCTCCATGCTCGAGTGGTCTTCAAACACCTCGTCTTCAAAGCCATCTTCGGTCCATTCAACCTCATCTTGGTTCGCTTTCCGAACCAGAGCGACAAGTGTTACCAAAATCAAAGCCAACAAAAAGATACCAAGGCCCATTGCCGTATTCGTTGAACCAACAGCACCTCCAAGCAATACCGATTCAACATCAAAATAATTCTGAGAAAGAAGACCGTTCCAGAGTACGTTGCATGAACGATCGTTTCCGGATGTAGAAATATCCAACTCCCATGTATCTGAGGTCACGTGTTTGGCAGAGCCTGAAGTGCAACTGATGGTCGTATTTGCAGGGATGACTTCGACGGAGTTTCCGTATACATCAACCGATTGCACACGCAGGAGGACAGTATCACCTTGAGCGATATTCTCGGCATCCATGGTCGAAATAATACGAACCGGTGCTCCTGATTCAACCGTGAGATCAAGAACGTGTGTTGCATTGTCTTGCATTAACTCGAGAGAATATGTTCCTTTCGTGCGGCCGGCAAAATCCCAATAACCATCACCAGAAGAAGATGCGGTGAGCGTACCAAATTCCCCATCAAGCGAAGTCATGACTGCAGTGGACGGTGCTAAGTTGCCGTGGGCATCTATGGTTTGGATGAATAACTCTGTTGCAACTCCTGCTTGAACTGTGAGACCGTCTTCATAATTGGTCACTAAATTCCTTGCATCGCCAGCAACAACCGTTAATCGAACTGTGGCGAAGACTCCGTCGGCATTTGCTCGTATCTCATGCCCACCAACTGTAGTGGGGATCCAATGCAAATCAGACAGCAAAATGTCGATTGTCGAGTCAACGCCATCGACGGTCCAGTTCAATCCAATATCCTCTAATGGATTTGAGTAAGCATCAAAAAACAGTGGATTGAGTGCCAGTGGAGTATCTGATGGGAGAATGGCGCCTTCGCCGTTGAGTTGGATAAAGGCCAACTGCCCCGGGGTTGATTTCAACTGGAAGACGGGCTGGTAACGAGTACCTGTCGAGACATCGTACCAATTACCCTCAATTCTCCATGTAAGAGATTCTTCAGGAGTCACCACAACATAGCCCGTGAAAACCGAAAATTGGGAGCTGTTGCCGTTAACCAGTGTCATCGTCCCATTGACCATCCACTCGTTTCCGACCACATCAGTGGCCATGAAGGCGACCGTACTTTGTCCACCTGCAGCGAAATTTGAGGATACAAGAATTAACTCTGCGTCGATTGCAGGGCCATGAACGACATCAACCGTCAATGTGGAAAGAACGCCGTCATCATCGACTCGTAATTCATGGGTACCAACTGCACCAGGCGTCCAATACACGGCACCATTGATGTTGGAAAGTCCGCCACTCGAAACAGTAAAGTTTGCCAAAGGAGGACTGATTGTACCTGTGTAGCCGAGAGAATCTGTACGCATTGCAGCGATCTCATACGCCACACCTGCTGTGAATTGTTCACTGTCTGAGAGCACCGTTACTTGCGAAATCGTTGCATCTGCCGGGACTACACGAATCATTCCAGTCCCAGTAATATTACCCGCTGAAACATTGACTGCCCATAAACCCGGTTGAGTGGCAGTAAACCATCCAGATGGGAGAATACTGCCATTTTCTACTTCCCAAACTCGGTTACCGGCGGTTGTAATGTTCATTTCAAATCCGTTGACATCCAGCAAACGTGGAGTCATCTGAAGCGCTGAGCCACTACGGACTTGCATACCCTGGTCAAACACAAATTCGTGAGGAGCTCCTGCCGAGACAACCAGAGTATCATCATGCTCCATCTGGTAGAGTCTGGCCCGAATCGAGTATTCCCCGGTGTCCATAGGAGTCCAGACAGGCTCGCCCGTTCCAATATACGTGCCGTCAATGGTCCAGACTACATTCGATGCAGTCCGTGCGTTTCCACGTGCATCCAAAAGGTCTGCAGTCAGTGTGACCGGCAAGAGTGCATGTGCGGTAAGACTCGTGGTACGTAGGCTTTGACCCACTCCTGGTGTCACGGTAATGTTCATCGAACCAACTAAGCCGTTGTGAGAGGCTTGAATCAATACCGAACCAGAAGACCATGGATAGAATATTCCATCATCTGTAATTGACCCGTTCGAGCAACTCCAAACTACTTCGCCTGATACTTGGTTGTTCAAATTGTCATACAATTGGGCAGTAAACATGATGACTTCATCAGCAGTAATCGAGGTCAAATCGGCTGACAGTTCCACCCGAACAGGTTGTGCCCCACCTTGCCGAGAAACGAGGCTCTCTTCGTCAAGCCAAGAGAACTGAGGTTGTGAGAGCGAGAAACTATGGAATGAAAACAGCAGAACGCATACGAAACTTAGAATGAAACTCCTGTAGTCATATGTATCCTTCATAGATTCACCTTTCTCGTCAATGTGTATCAAAGATTTGCTTCTCACTCTTTCCATTCGCCCCAATCAGCATCGCCTTCTTGACGATACCACCATGTGCCGTTTTCGTCTTCAGCCCATTCGGTTCCGTCATCGTCTACCCGATGCTCAACTTGCCATGAGGTGTCTTCTTGCTCGATAGGAGGAACTTCTTTGGTTTCCGGTGCCGGTCCAGTCGGCCCTGAGGTTGGAGCCGGTCCAGTCGGCCCTGAGGTTGGAGCCGGTCCAGACGGACCAGGAGTTGGACCTGTTGGTACGTTTGAGTCATCCTCATCATCGTAATCATACTCGTCATCGTCATCATCGTAACCTGAGTCACCACCACGTAGCACAGAGACCAGTAAGCCGAGAAGAACAATGCTAACAATCACGAGAAGACCGGTTCCGACGTAGTACAATGGCCCACCGGCCTTGAAGAATCCACCAATGTTTCCTTCGACTTCGATGTTCCTTTCTTCAGTTACTTTTCCAGCGGTAATCGTCACAGTTTGTTGCCCGTCATCAAGAGTAATCACATTCCAAACGCCCGGACCTTTTTGCAAAACTTCTGCTCGTCCAGTCGCATCGATATTCGCACTTGGTGGAACTTCAATTTGGTTGAGATACATGTCAAAAGCCTTTACAGTCACTGTAAAGTTTGATAATTGGTCAACCGTCGTCGATGAGATATCAATCTGAAGAGAGTCGACAATACGCTGTGCTTCAACGGTGACCACAACAGTAGCATCAGTTGAGCCAGTCGTGTACTTCAATGAATGCGCACCGGCTGTGGTCGCCAAGTAAACATACGTTCCTTCATTTTCACCTGCTGTAATGTTGGCCACAGCGACATCATTCTCCAACCATTCAACAAGTTGGGGGAATGTGTTTCCATCCGAATCCGTTCCAGTTACAACCATCGTGATTTCTTGGCCAGCTGTTTGGGTGGTTGCATCGAGAACGGCCTCAACGAGAACGGCCTTGCCATGGACAACGGAAACTGAAACAGCGTCACTGATGTTGTATCCTGAATCACTCACTGCTGAAGCGGAGATCGACCAGTTCCCAACTGCCGAAGCATCCCAACGCATACCGTTGGCAAGCAGTTCATCGGTAATTACCGACGTGTCGCCAGTATCGAGATTGGTCAAATACCATCCGAGGATTGACGAATCGATTGGGTTTGTATCCAAATCAGCAAGAGCAGCGGTAAAGTCGATGTGTTCATCCGAAGTGATATCGAAAACGGTGTTTGCTAATCCATCGTTACCGGTTGCAACTATGGAAACAGAGTTCAAGTCACCGTGGGAAACGGTGACATTGATGCTTACTTGGTGAGTCATTGTTCCATCATCGTACACTGCTGTAATGGTGTAATGTTCAGTCGATGCAAGATAAGGGACAAACGATGTTTCGTCGCCAAACAACTGTTCGAGCGCTGTTTGTGATGTCCAATCTGGATGAAGTAAACTCCAATTCGCTGATACAATCCAACGGTTGTCTTTCTGGTCGTATGCCTTGACCTTCACATCGAGAATATCATCCGAAGTGATATCGAAATTTTGCCAAGTCGAAACATTGTTGTCAACGATTAAAATGAGCGACACGATTGCTCCTTCTTGTACAGTAACTGTGATCTCAGAAGTAATGGTTTCGTAGGTTGCTTGAATGATTTTAGCACCGCGTGAAGTTGGTGACCAAATCGCAGGTGCGCCAGGCAGCAATTGGCTGTCCTGTGGAGTGACCCAGTTATCCAGTTCAAGAAGAACCGGCAAACGGTTTCCTCGGACGTCGATACGAGTGGTGTTAATCCATACTTGCTCGTCTGCAGTGATTGAAGTTGAGGAGGCAGCCAACTCAAGACTTGCCATCTGGCCATGGTCGACGGTAATCATCAAAGAGCCAGAAGCACCTGATGTTGATGTCAAGTTGAGGTACCAATCGCCCACATGGTCAGGGAAATACTCATCGGTAGATTCACTGTAATTTCCATTGGTCGTTGTCCAAGTGAAATCACCTGCTTCGCTGTTATCGATAATCTCGTTTCCGAACTGGTCGTAAAGCGTGTGCGTGACGGCACAAAGTATGCCTGCGGGTACTGCACCTTGGCAACCTTCGAGGACAAAGTAAGCTGGAATGCCTGTCTCAACAAGAACGGATACAGTGATGGTTTGTGGGGTCATCATAACACCGTTCCATGTGACATCGACCGTTTGAGTACCACTCGCCATCGGCATGAACAGTCCTTCAGTCGAAGAATCCATACTGCCGTTGCTCGGTGAGTAGTTGATGGTTTGACCAGATACAGTATTGCCAAACTGGTCGACAACATAAGCACTGATTTGTAAGGAGTCGTCAGCAGAGATAATTGCAGTTTCAGGGGTTACAATCAGTTCCACTGGCGAGCCCGGAGTGACCGTGACCGTTTCACTGCTGCAGATGATTCCAAAGCATGCAGATACGGTATGTTGGCCTGTTGCATAAGGCGTGAAGACTCCAGATTGGGAAATCGAACCGTTGCTAGCGCTCCATACAACCGGCGCTCCTGATGCCATACTGAGATGGTCATATACGACGCTGGAAAACGACACAGTGCTATCCGCATCCGTCGTTGGCGCAGTTGGTGAAATATCAATTGTAGTGACATCGGTATGGTTCAGCAAAATCATTGGGCGATAGTCTGCTTCAGAATGTTCGCTTGAGTAAATATTCGCCAGAAGCGTGCCTTGATTCGGGGTACCGATTATGATCCATGCATTGTCGTTATCGATAAGCATCCCATTGACACCGATATCAAACCAAATCCATCGGTCTTCGTTCATGTTGGAATCGACAAAACTGGTGATCGGCGTTGCTTCATAGTCGACTCCTGCTTGCATACCAGGCGCACCCCAGGCACCCGAAGAGGCACTGGAGGATTCATTCCAAGTCGATGAGGATTGGGCCCATAGAGGGTTGAGGATTCGGTGCACACTGAATGTCATTTCCGATGCGCCACCCGTTGCTGTCCAAGAATCGAGGTAGAACCCTGCACTTGCTGAGTGAACGTTTGAATACATAGCGAGTGGAACTTGTCCATTGTCCAATGCAAAGGTAAGGTGGGATTGAAGTCCTGAGTTCGAACCAAAGTTGGTACCGAGTTCCAAAACATCATTACCACCAAAGTTCGTCGATGGATATGCCTCACTAAGGTGAGTCTCTCGAATGTTGGTGTGTCCAAACTGGGACACTTCATTCCCAGTCTGGAACGTGTAGGTGTAGGTTAAGTCGCCGTTATCCACATGGTTCGGTGAACCAATCGCAAAGGTCCATCGTGGTGACGATGGGCCAGGAATCGATTGATTGACCCCTTGCACCCACCAAGTAAACACTTCACCGCTTGTAAGTGAATTCGCAAATCTAAACGTCGTTGATGTAATGGCCGAAGATTCCCACGAATTGTATTTGACAACTCCAGTTTCGTTGGCGATGGTGAGGGTGTACCCCGTAGCGCCAGAAACTGGCGACCAAACGAGAACTGGCCGGTCATCCGATTGGAGTACATCACCGGACACATTGTAAAGCACTGAGCCGTCTTGAGGGGATGTGAGTGTAGGCTGGGCTGGCGGCAATATACCGTTGACGTTATCGACATAGTCGATGACAAGCTGAGGTCTATACTCTGTAGCGCTTCCATCCGAAGAATAGAATGCGTGGCTTGTCGATGGTGAACCGACCGTCTTCAGTAGAATGGTCATGGTCAAATTACCGTTGGCAATATTGCTTTGAGCCAGACTCGTTAAATCCCAAGAAGCCCAACCTGTCGCAGGGCTCAAAGTGAGTGTCGAGCGAGTAATTTCGCTGGACTGGCATGGGACATTGGTGTTCCAATTCACGCTTGATTCTACAAACGGAGAGCAAGCGTGTGCAGACACGGTCGTGGCTGAAGTTCCTGTCACACCTGTTCGGTACAAATTGAGCAACATGGATGTGGGTGTAATTGCAGCTGGCCATGGAAGTGAACTCAGATCAAACTCCATGAGAATTTGACTTTCACCGGTACCCGACGCTGAAGTCCCTAAGTTCATTGCAGTTGATAGACCAAGATTCACCGTACTCGAGGAAGAGATTTCCGCATCCGGCACTGCTGGAAGAAGACCCGTGTTCTCAAAGATGGCACCACGTGTGAGGGTGACCGTGTAATTCCCAAGGCCATCAGTAGAAGCATCATACGGATTCACGTCCGGGATGCGGAATTTGTGAACGTGAGACCAATGACCAATTCGCACATCTTGGTCGCCTCTTACGCGCCAATACTTCCATTCATCAGCCTGTTCGAGACCTTCAATGAATGCTGAGAGGTTCTGAGCATCCCAAGTGATGTTCAAATCGGTATCAAATGTGGACGCAGTCGAATTGAAACACTCAAGTTCTTCGACCATACGAGCGTCCATAGCGCCACAAAGAACCCATTGAGTTTGATTGGAATCGGCAGATGTCCAATTGGTTTCAACTCCATCAGCGCCCGCTGGAAGTGGTGAAGTGAGATTCCAAAGCGTTGAACCGTCAACCGGCCCAAGGTTTGACGGGCTGGTCGGATTCCACGGGGTATCGAGCTCGTAACTTATCGTGAGTTTAGGACGCTCGTCAATAGCTGCATTCTCACTGCTCGCAATGTAATAGATTCCAGAGACTGTTCCCATCGACTCTTCCGCTTGCAGAATGATATTGAGGCTTTGTTGGCCTCTCTCAACAGCGTGCTGAAGCATCGATGTCACGTTGATTTCAAACTCCGTCGATTCATTCATCCAGAAACCTTGGGTTTCAGGAATATTGGAATCATCAGAATGGTATGCGCCAACTCCGACCCAAGAGGTCGTGTTGTTACCGGGGAACGCCCAACTTGAGGATTCATCCCACTGTGTAATCATTTCAGAAACGGTCACAAACACTTCTCCACTTCCCGAAACCCCAGTTAGCGTCAGTGTTGCATTCGTCACTTCGTAGATTGCTGGAAGCGGTAACGAGGAGAAATCCATCTCGATGAGAGAACTGGTTCGCAGAAGACTGTTGGAAGGACTACGCCCGACGATGAGATTTTGTGAAGCACCGTTGTTGGCGAAAATACTACCTCCATTCAGCGTGGTGTCCATGGTAATCATTGGATAGCCCTGATCTTCGACCATCGAACCTTCTTGCAAAGTCACCCATGCATGTGTAGAATTAACTTCTCCAGAATCTGCGTCCGGTACGTGGAAGACAGTTGAGGTACTTTGAGGGCCAATCATTCCGAGTAAAATCGGCTGAACGGTCCACCGAACGGTTTGGGAGTAGTCAACAGGAGAACTCGGCAAGAATGTTAAGTTCGTCAAATCGAACTGTGCCGGAACGTCCCGTGAATCAAAGGTATATCGCCCTGCCATGTCATCGCTCGGGTCAGCAAAAATATGGACCCGCCATGCGTCAGCAGAGACTGAAGATGGATACGTCCAAGAGAAAAGAGGGGTTTCATCTGAAATCAAGGCATGGGATGATGCATCCCAAGACAGTGAATCGTTCGCTGGTCCAGCGTTGACACCGGATGTTGCGGGTACTGAACCTGTGCCGTTGGACCAAGTTAAGTTCAACCACGGGTGTTGAGATGATGCGCCGTCTGTGGAAGTGAAGGTCACAACATTGGGTCCGTTGGAATACGAAGTAATGTCATTTGATGCATAAATGGCCAGTGAGAGTGTCGATGAACCTGCCGTTAGTGCAGCTTGCACAGCTTCGCTTACATCCCAATTCATCCAGCCAGAAGCAACTGAATCCTGCAGGTCAACATAGGGTCCAAGGTCAACACCGAGGTCTCGAGCACCTGGCTGTGACCAATTGTTGATGCCGTCGTACGTAAGTCCGTTTGCGGACGTGTTCCAATTTTGATACACAGGCCGTACGGCAATTGGCTCACCTACGGCTGAATTGAACTCAGAATACAGATTCAGTTCAGCACCCGTGATGCGAGCGTTCGCCGGCTGAGGTAAGGAATTCAACGGAATACGTAGCAGCGAAAGTGCTTGCACATTGTTGCTGGTTGCACCGACTTTCAGTTGGCTTGAAGTGTCATAGGTAGTGGACGAACCGGAACCCGACTGGAGAACATAGGTGTCGACAAAGTTCGGTAAATTCAAATCCGGCATGGCCTCTCTGTGATGCAATTCCACTGAAGCACAAGAACCATCGGAACATGTTTGCCAAGTGGTCAAATCTGGAACAGCAAAGGTAAATGCGTTTGACCAGTTTCCAATTTGGTTGGTCGGTGAGATCGCTCGAACGCGCCAATACCAAGTTGAACCATCGTCCAAATCAGTGGTAGGAGTATAGGAGAGGTTCGCTGCGTCAAAGCCTGCATCGTTCCATGAAGTGCTGGTGAGAAGCGATGCTGAATCGAACGTTTCTGATTTGTCAAGTTGCACTGCCCATCCGCCGACGCCAGCGGTATTTCCGAAGGACCACTCAAGCGTTGGACGTTGAATCGGCGTTTGGTCAACACCGGTACCCATCGACCATGAGCCGTTGAGTGGAGAGACCGGCACTGGGTCAACAGGAACCACGTTTGAGCCCGGCACATAGACAAAGGTCAATTCGGGTTTACGGACATCAGCAGCAAATCCTGGATAAAGTTGCACTTCACGGTCTGAACCTGAACCAACACCAAGTATACCAATCATGAAGTCAGCACTGCTGTTTTGGCGCATTGCGTTTTGAACACCCAGTGTGACGTTCCAAAAGATGCGGTCGCCGTTTGAAAAGGTAGAATCAAGTTGAACTGAATCGAGAAGGGAGGAACGCTCTGAGCCCTTTGCGCCTGCAGTTGCCCATGAATTGGTTCCATCATAAGAGTTCCACGTCGCACCGCTATCCGTCCAGTTGCTGAGCGTGTTTTCCCAAACGGCAACACGCGGTGAATTCGATGGAGTACTGGCCACAACCATCGAGAGTTGTGCAGATTCGACAGCGTATCCTGCCGGCAGGAGATTCGAACGGAGGTTGCAGTTCAATAGACCTAACGCTTCAATCGGGTAAGTGTTGTACGATATGAGAATTTTTGATTCATCGTTGTAGTTTTGATTTGGCGTACCGCTGTCGATGTACGTGTCGAGACATTCAGGATACAACCCGTCTGTTGTACCGTTTCCATGCTTCATTCTAAATTCTGAGCGTTCACCACCAAGCCAAGTGCTTTCAAGGGAACTCACGAGGAAATTCGATGAAGACCAAGGCCCTTGTCGGCCATCAGAGTCAAGGTAAGCCATTCGCCAGAAATACATGTTTCCGGCTGTCAATGTATTTTCACCCGTCAAGTTGAGTATGCCATCGGAAGGCGAGAAATCATTGTCCACACCGGTGTTGAGCGACATGGTCAGGTCTCTGAATTGTTCATCTGTGGCCATCTGCAACAGCATCTCATTGTTCGTAGCAGATGGAGTCCAGGTAATCGAAGGCGTGAGATTCGCAGTGAAATTGTGTCCTGATTGGTTCCAAACTGCTTCGTCCTCTGCTGGACCGGTTAAGATGACATCAGCGAGTGGAGAACTTGGTCCCCATCGATAATTCACGAAAACGTGAGGTTGATTCGATTCAAGCGTGGCTTCAGTACTGAAAAACGTCATGGTTTTGGTACCTGTGGTGGAGTATGCTTCGTCCTTCCCTCTTGCAGTAATCATAAATTCTGATGCATCTGATTCTCCGTTCTCAACCCATGATTGCAATACGTCGGTGAAGCCAAACCCAAAGTTGGAACTGGTTTGCGAACCGTTGAATCCAGTTGCAGATGCCGTCGATGCAAACACCCGTCCTCCATCGGACCAACTGTTTGCATTCGATTCTCTGTTCCATGTCAATTCGTTTTCGACCCATTCAGTTGATGCCATTTCGTGCATCGAAAGCATTGGATTGTTCGCTGAGGAATCACGAGTTAGGTTTACTTGCGCATCGAGAATTGTAGCATTGGATGGTAGGCCAAGAAGCGGTAAATTTACTCGCAGATGAACAAGAGATTCCTTGTTTGAAGTGACGCTGGTTTGAAGGGTTGTTGAAGCACCGTTTTTCGTGTTCTTGCTCAGTTCGTTGGAATAGGAATCTTCGATGAATGTCCCAACATCACCCAATTGGTTTCGAGTTACCTCGATACTTGCCGAGCCGTCACCGTTATCGGTAACTGTGTGTGCAGGAAGCAGGAAAGTTTCTGTCGTGGACCATGTACTGAGCGTGTCGGTCGTATCAAGGCTTCTTACCCGGTAATAGACTCGAGAACCGTTATCGAATTGCTCGGACGAAGGAAGAGTGAACGAACCGCTTGTACCGGACATTGTAAAACTGTTCTGCATGGTCGAATAGTGCCATGCAAGGTCGGAGAAATCCTTGAATTCCGAGTCGAGTGAGAGTTGGTATTCGACATGTGTTCCCACCAACGAATCGTAAGAAAGGGTCGGTGTAGTATCTGCTGTCAAGATGAGGTCTCCCGTCATTAAAGGCAAACCGTCGTCGGCGAAGTTTGACACGACTGAACCACCGTTCCCGGCTGCCACTGCCGATGTGACAAGCACCAGTTCAGGCCGATCACTCACCGGTAAAGCTTCAGACATCTTACATTCGAAATGAGAACCTAATCCGGAAATGAGGACGCTGAAGTGGGGTTGATTGGTTGAGGCTGCTTCTTGAGCAAATGCGGTCACGTTAATGGCATATGTTCCATTGGACACTGCTCGGAATGGTGGTTCCCAAGCACTGCGGTCATTTGCACCATCTGCACCTGCTTCACCCCATGGCGAGCCCAAATCGTTTTGATACCATGTGACAAGACTCGAGTTCCACGAACTTGGAGATGCTGTGTAAATATTCATTGCAGAAGGAGACGATGAACTCGTATCACAAACGATGTTCAATGTTGCTGACTGAATCGAGTCTGCAGAGGTGAAATTCATAGCAAAGTCCATGAGGATTCTGCTCTCAAATCCGTTGACCGAAGTCCCAATAAAACCACTCGATGAAACATTGTAGTTGCTGGATGGATTCGCTTCCATAATGTGCGTATCAGAAAGTACAGATTGCGTCGATATGGCGTAAGATATACGCGGTGAATCATCGAGTTTCTGTTCAAAATCGATGGACTGAGGCAGAAGAACATCTGCGAACAGGAACATCGAGACGAGGAAGATTGTCAAAGCGGTTCGGCGGGGGGCAGTCTCGCGTAGCATGGGGCTCAATGCCTTCAAGCCCTCCTCCATATACTGTCTTTTCGCTTACACCGCATGAAAACACCGTACGGCATTACAGTTGAGAGATTCGAAAAGTTGCCCGTTTCGAGCGGAAATCTCTTCGTTTGTGAGGAGAATGTTCAAGGAGGCTCGGCAACGACATCGTCACATGAGTGAACTGTGGGTTGAAAGACACCGACCTCAGTCTGTCACTGAAATTCGTGGACAGGCTGCTGTTGTTCAACGCTTGACAATCTACTCGGAAAAGAAAGAATTTCCACACTTGCTGTTTGCAGGACCTCCAGGAACTGGGAAAACTACGGCAGCAATGGCTCTCACAAAGGATGTATTTGGCCCAGAATTCCGCCGTAATCTCTTGGAAATGAACGCCTCTGATGAGCGGAAATTGGAAAGCATACGTACCAAAGTGAAACAGTTTGCTCGAACTGCACCTTACGGTCAAGCATCGTTCAAAATAATCTTCTTGGATGAAGCTGATGCCCTTACCAACGATGCACAGGGCGCCTTACGCCGGATTATGGAACAGTATGCAGAAACATGCAGATTCATTCTCTCGTGCAACTACTCATCAAAAATTATTGAACCCATCCAATCTCGCTGTGCTGTCTTTAGATTCCGGCCTTTAGCAGATGCTGACGTCAATGCACAAATCCACCATGTTGCCAAGCAGGAAGGTGTTGAGTTAGCAGACGATGCCGGTGAAGCATTAACACGTATTTCACAAGGCGACTTAAGAAAAGCTCTCACCGGACTTCAAGTGGCTGCAGCATTGGATATGAACATCAGCCGTGACTTGATCTATGAAACGTCGGCAACCGCGCCTCCTGAAGCCCTGCACCAGTACCTTATGGCCTGCAGAGATGATGGGTTCCACGCCGCACGACGGCGCTTGAGAGAATTGCTGGATAAGTACGGACTTGCCGGAACCGACTTTGTGAACCAACTTCACCGTGAACTTTACACCGCTGATTTTCTTACAGAAGAAGCGAAACTTGACATGACCGAATGGATGGCTGAAGTTGACTATCGATTGGTAGAAGGCGGTGGAGAACAGATTCAATTGGACGCCCTTACTGCTCGACTGGTCACTCATCTCCGTACTTAATTTCACTTTCACTTTCACTTAACGGGCGTGAAGAAACCACTCCATTGATTGCACCTACCCCCCATCATGACCACCCTTCTGAACCGCTCACTGGACATCATGTGCTGGACTGCTGCTGCCCCTCTGGTAAGGCATCTTCGTGCACGGCAATTGCAAAAGCAAACCCAAGAACAACGAGACATTCACCGAATCAGCCGCTTGCTCAACAGAATACTTGTTGCGCACAGCGATATGCTGTCATGAAGCATCTGCATCTGGTAGTTTTTCAACGATGAGCAAGTTCCAAACGTACTCACGTGTGTTTTCCCAAGGGTCCCCTTGCTCAACAATATTGACGGTGATTTGATGTTCGCCAACCGCCAAATCGGTTCCGAGTAAGAGTGCAAAACGTTGATCGAGATCACCATGAGGTATCAATTTCGAAACCGAAGAGCGCGAAGTCGTATTGTTAGCAATCGATACTGAGTTGTTGTCCCAGAAACCGAGGTCGTTCGAAATTTGCAGTTCGTTACCAGCATTGTTCGTAAGCTCCACCGTCACATTGGCACCTTCTACATTGAGATTATCAGCAAGTCCAAACAGGAGCCAAACATCACCAGAGAGACCACTGCCTGAATCGACCTCCCAAGTCAGCGAAGATGAAGCACCCTTCATCTGTGAAAAATTGAGTTCATCGCCCTCATCTTGTACCAAAACCCATTTGTCAGCAAGTTGAGGTGCGGCGATGTCACCCAACGGTGGATTCACCAACAAGAAAGCCATGGCAAGGAAAGTAAAAGTGTGGAGAAAACCAGCCTTGAACCAAGTTCCCTTCGTGTACACCTCATTCAATGATTCTGGCAAAACAATGCGGTGGACTTGAGGAATAAGTGCGATTGCAGCCAAGGGCGCAAGATAGAGAATGTCGGATTTCTCAACAGTGGTGCGCGGCATGAGCACATAGCGCATCAACAAGGACACGAGAACTGAGAAACCGATAACCAGCCACATTGAGACGGTTTCTGCTTTTTCTTTGGTCACGTGTTTCACGGGGTCAAAGGCCTCGATTCCAAGGTCGCTGCCACTGCGCCGCTTCTTACGCTCCTTCCCCTCATCTGCCATACGCTTCTGGCGTTCGCCTGCAGCGGCAGCCATAGCAGTATTGAGGTCAACCATAGTTGTCCGTGAGGCGTAGAGTGCATGAAGGCTACGGTGATTTTACATCACTTTTCATCCGTATGGTTGAAATGGGGAACGCGACAGGCGAGAGATAAGCCGGGGTGGCGTAGTTGGTGGCGCGTCGGACTCATAGGGCAGCCTACAAGGCAATCGTATGACGTGCAAACCCCTTGCGGTGTCTGAGACATCCGAAGGTCGCGGGTTCAAGCCCCGCTCCCGGCACCACACATCTCACGGGCGTCGGTACGAACGGGTTTTGCCACAAGTAAATGGCGAACCCTTGATGTGCCCCCCTCCATTAGCCAAGTCATGGTTGATGTCCCTCCTGCAGGCCAACGGGTTAAACTCGAAGTGGAAACACGAAATGGGCAAACTTGCATTGAAGGCGTAGTACTGCATCCAGCCGCAAAAAACCACCTGACTGTTAAACTGGTCAACGGCTACAATGCCAGTTATCCTCTCAATGAAGTCACATCCGTCGAACTGCTACCGACCCAATCCCCTCCTGCCGCAACAAACGCTCCAAAGCAGGAAAGAGTGACGAACGATGCACTTCCACGCATTCGAATTCTGCATACTGGCGGCACAATCGCCTCCAAAGTCGATTACACAACCGGGGCGGTTGTGGCTCGATTTGAACCGGAAGAAATGATTGCGAGTCTACCTGAACTCGCTCAGATTGCAAACATCGAAGCGGTCAAACTTGGTAACATGTTCAGCGACGACATTCGCCCTCAGCATTGGAACATCATGATACAAGCATCAAAGCAGGCGTTTGACGACGGCTGTGATGGCGTTGTGGTCACCCATGGAACTGACACGCTCCACATCTCGTCGGCTGCGATGAGTTTTGCTTGGGGTGGAAAGGGCGAAGTGGCACCGGGGCGAATTGCGTTTGTCGGCTCGCAACGGTCTTCAGACAGAGGCTCCTCCGACGCCGCAGAAAACCTTCTTTCAGCAGTTCATTGGGCGGCAAATGGCCCTCAGCCCTGTGGTGATGCTGGAGATGGAGTCGTCTTGGTTATGCATTCAACCAACAACGACGGTGAATGCGCAGTCTATCCAGGCACCGGAGTTCGGAAGATGCACTCCTCACGCCGTGATGCATTCCAACCGGTGAACTGTGAAGCCTTGGCTCATGTTACCATCGACAACGGGGAACTGAGTCACACGAACACCGACTTCTACGAAACGCTACGCAAAAACAGCACAACGCGACCCGTTTGCGAACGTCCGACGACCTACGAGAAAAGTACGAGAATTGCTCAGTTCATTTCTGGTCCTTGGCTTCACTCGGAAGAAATTGAAGCCATTGTTCAGACGGGTGTTCAAGCAATTGTCATTCAGGGAACTGGGCTCGGGCATTTGCCCATTGAGGACCCAGGAAAGGATGCTCCAGAGAACACCAAAGTTTGGAGAGCACTTACCCGATGCATCAACAGAGAGATTCCGATTATTGTCACCAACCAGTGTATTCACGGCCCAGTGGATATGAACGTCTATTCCAAGGGCAGAAAACAAATGGAAATGGGAATCATGGGTCATGGCAGTGTTGCTGCACCTGATACTGTGATTGTCAAGGTTCATTGGGCTCTTTCCAACAACGTGAAACTCGAGGATGCAATTGGCACAAATCTTTGCGGAGAAGGAAACAATCTCCTCATGAATTAGGCGCTTGAATGAAAAACCGAGAAGTGGTGGAGAAGACATGGCAGGCAATTCGAGTGAGCGTCTCGAGGAACTCCAATACAAGCGCGAGCAGGCTCGCCTTGGTGGCGGCCTCAAACGCCAAGAAGCCATACGCAGCAGCGGTAGAGGCACTGCTCGAGACCGAATAGGAATGCTTCTCGACGAGAACTCGTTTATTGAAATCGACTCCTTTGTCACCCATCGCTCAACCGACAACGGAATGTTCCTTCACCACACCCTTGGTGACGGAGTTGTTGCTGGGCACGGAACAATCAATGGAAGACGAATCTACTGCTTCGCTCAAGATTTCAGCGTTCACGGCGGTAGCATGGGTGAAATGCATGCCAAGAAAATCGGCAAAATTATTGAGATGGCTGAACGAGCGAAAGTTCCAATCATCTGCATGTGGGACGGCGGTGGTCAGCGCGCTCATGACGGCGTATCTGCACTTGCCGGCACAGGGGAATTACTCGACAGGTTGGTACAATGCAGCGGCAGAATTCCGATGATTAGTTTGGTACTTGGACCGGTCGTCGGTGTTTCTGCATTAGCGGCAAGCCTTGCTGATTTTACGATTCTTGGCGAAGACCACGGCCAGTTATTCCTCTCTTCACCGCTTGAAACTCCAGAAGTGATCGAAGGCGAAATTGACGCAGCGGGCCTTGGAGGTGCATCATTGCACGCTTCACGCTCAGGCATAGCCTGCTTAATTGCGGATGATGAAGAAGACGCCTGCACCCTCGCCAGTGAAATTTTATCTTACCTTCCAGACCACAATATGGCCGATGCACCTTTTGAAGAAACAGCAGACCCAGCCAACCGATTAAACCCCGATTTGGAAACTTTTGTCCCCGACAACCCGAACAAACCGTACGACATGGTCAAAGTGGTCGAGGAGATTGTCGATGATGGCATCTTTATGGAACTCTTTGAATCGTATGCTGATAACATCATCATCGGTTTTGCTCGACTTGAGGGCAAGACAATTGGAGTCGTCGGTAACCAACCGAAAGTCTTGGCAGGTTGTCTTGACATCGACGCATCTGTAAAGGCTGCACGGTTCATTCGTACGTGCGATTCGTTCAACATACCCTTGGTCACCTTTGAGGATGTACCCGGGTTCTTGCCCGGTGTCGTCCAAGAATGGGGTGGAATTATTCGTCATGGAGCAAAACTGTTGTTTGCCTATGCTGAGGCAACGGTCCCCAAGCTCACCCTCGTGACTCGAAAAGCATACGGCGGGGCTTATTTGGCCATGTCCTGTAAGCATTTACAAAGCGACTATAACATTGCATGGCCGACTGCAGAGTTGGCAGTGATGGGGGCTGAAGGAGCAGTCAATGTCATTCACAGAACGGAAATCAAAAAGGCACCTGAAGAAAAGCGTGAGGAAATCCGACAACAACTCATCGCTGAATACAAAGCAAAGTTCGGCGACCCTTACGTTGCTGCACGAAACGGGTGGCTGGATGATGTCATCGAACCGAGTGAAAGTCGATTGCGCCTTTGCCGTGCATTGAACATTCTCCAATCAAAGCGTGAATGGAGTCCGCCAAAGAAACATGGCAACATACCATTGTGAGACGCTACTGTTGTTGTTTGGCTCGAGCGAGCAGACCTACCGAAGCATGAGCATCTTCTTCGGTACTTGGTTGCGACGATGCGAGTTCAGTTGGGGTTGTCTTTGAAGAAGAGGATGCATCGCGCAACACAACAAACAGGATGATGAGAATGACGAATGCCACTGCACCGAATCCGAAGACATAGAAGGTTAAACTTCCAGACTCAGAATCATTTGAGTCAACGATGACCACTGGTTCGTTGATTGAAGGCGTCATGTTGACCGAAATGTAGGCTACCGTATTCGCTCCAATCTCAGCATCGTATACGGAGACTCGCACTTCCACCGTGCCGTTGTGAGATTCGGGCAGCGGTAGCATCGAAAGGCATCGATTGGTCAAATCGTTGCTGTCGTATACGCATGAATGAGTCAGATTTTCAATCGTGGTCCCATTCACTTGGATTTCACTTTGTTCAGGAATAACACCGTCGGCATCAAAGACCCACCATTGCAAACTTCCAGCGGTTGAATCGATGAGATTTATCTCTTGAAGGATCAACACAGGTGCATCCGGTGAAGAAGTCACACTGATGTTCAACACCCGATGAACGGTCATCGTTTGGTCCGTTACATTGATGCTCGTGAGTACATCTGTACCAGAATAATCGAGTTGAGGAGTAATGAGAAGTTGTCCAGCTGAACGCACTACGCTGACTGATTGAGAAGAACTGTTGATTGTCCAAAACAAATTGTCTCCATCGACGTCCCACGCCAAATCTGAAAGATGTACAGAAAGACTTCCATCTTCTTCAACGGTCAAGTTCCAGTTGGATTCATTGACGATGATGTCATCATTGACGGGTTCTACGTACAAGGGAACATCCAATTCGACGGGAACGGTCGTACCGTCACCAACGAGTAAATGCATGACGGTTGCGCCGTTTTTATCGGGAAGGGGTGAAAGGGTGAGGAAGCCGTCTGCCAACGAAAAACCCACTGGACCATAGACACCTTCTGTGTACCCTCCAGCCGTTCCGAACAAGATTTCGCCTTCAGGGTCGCTGACAAACTGCGAAAGATTGACCGTCACCGATGCTCCGTCTTCAATCATGTTCTGCATAGGCACATCTGCAACTTTGCTGACCGGGTCATCGACAGGTATTACACGAACAAGGGCCGTCGTGTTTGCTTCATCAATGACACCATCACCGCCAGCCCGCAAAACCATGGTGATCTCAGTACCGTTGACTTCTTCCCCATCAACGCTGTGATAAATCTGAACTCCTTTTTGATCTTGGTCAATGGTGACGGTGAAATCCTCAGTTGAACCACCTGTAAACTGTGCGGACTGAACAAACACTTCTTGCCCGTCCGGATCGTATGCGTATGCCGCAGCATCAATATGGATGCTGCTGCGTTGTTCAACATCAATAGGCGGAGGTGGTGATACAACAACCAGTGGAGCATCGGTGCGGTTGAAGGAAAAATCGAGCGTCGTTGAAGCACCTTCGACGAAAATTCGAAGGGTTGCAGTATGGAAACCTGGCGCTACATCTTGCATGGGGAACAAGCAAATTGCCGTACCGTTCGCATCAAACTGGCCTTCTGTGGCATCCATTCCAGAAACTGCACATTCAATGTTCAAATCCCATCCAGTCGGCAAATCAGAAAGGTTTCGGCCATCCCTCATGGTCCAGTCAGCAAAGAAATTAACCGTCACCTGTGGCCCGAAAGTTGCCGTCCCATTCGGAGTAATTTGCGTTTCATTCACCAACAGGAAATTACTTTGGAGAAGATTTTCGACGATGTAAGCATCAGAATCACTGACGACGTGAGGGCCGAGTGGGCGATTGAAAGCATCTCGGAAATGCTCGTGAGAACCGCGCAGTGTGACATCGAGATAGTCGTTAATATGCTCTGCTGCAATGGAGTTTTGTTGGTCCTGAGTAAGTGATGCATCGCCATCGTTGAAGCCTTCGAAAAGCGAGGTCGAATCTTGATATTGGTAATGGTCTGCACCAAGCACTTCCATCAGTTGCCATCCGAAGCCATCACCGTTGGAGAGGGTGTTTTCCACATCGCTCGAAGAAAACACCTCGTCTGCTGAACCGGTGAGGAACAGACCTGCTGCAGGCGATGCTGGTGAATGTATCCAATTTTCAGGGGCCAATTCATCCCAGTGGTCATCATCCCAATCACCAAAATCAGACCCGACTCCAAAAACTGCTCTCGGAGGTTGAACGGATTCTTGGAGCGTTGAATTCATCCAGTATGGATATGCGCCGTATGCGGCTGCGGCACCAACTCCATGGCCACCCATGCCCCAATGGCTGAGATCGAATTGGCCAAATGTACCCCCAACAGAACTGCTACTGGTGTTGTTGAGTTGTGCCAAGTTTTTCCGAATACCGGTTGTGTGTTCCAGAATCGAACTCAAATCTGTGGAGTCCAAGGCATCATCGAGAACGGCGACCATAAATCCTCTTTCAACCAAACGGGAGGCGAAGTCCATGTATGAAGAAGAAGATTCACCTGAGTCAACGAAAAATTGGACGTTTGGGAAAGGACCGTTGCCGGCCATATCACTCCCTTCACCAGCGGTCATTGCCGGATAAAGCAGCCTGTACTCGCGTTGTACGGTTGTGAATCCGGAACCTGTAAAGTAACTGAAGTCTTCCCAACCAACAGGAAAATCAACACCAGTGTGCGGTGTTGTAAACGATTGGTCTTCAGGTGGATGGCCGGCAGACACATGCCCTGACAAGCTTGGCAACACGAGTCCGAGGAGGACCAACAAGCACAGTAAGCGCATCCTCATATTCATTGGAACCGTTCTCTCCTTTACTTCCTCATTCTAATCGCTTTGGGCGTCATGCATACTTTGCGAGTAGGTTTTCGGCATGGACCAATTGCGTGAGGAGAAGCTCCAGTGATGGAAGGAAATCCGCATATTGGGGCGTCCACAACCGCTTCCATGCTTCAAGATGTTGGGCAACAAGCATCCAACGGCCATCAAGCGGCCGGCTTAGTAAGGCGGAAAATCTTGACTCGAGATCACCTGGTTGAGGCCCATAGGTTGGGTTCAATCGTAATTCGCATTGAGAAAAACTGGATTCAGAGGTTTGGTTCTTTTCAAAATCCACCACAAAATCAACTGCTTCTGTTGGCTTCAAAGATTCAAACGCATACGGCAATTCCAGTGGACGACGACCGGGGACTGCTGAGATTCTACCGCCTTCTTTCAGCCATGCATCTGCAGTCGAACGAGCAGCACCTCCTCCTCCAACGATCCCGAGAATTGCTCCACCTTTGACGTCTACGCCATAGTGCTGGGCCAAGGCCACCACGCCATAGCCATCGACACTTGCGCACCACCATCCTTGACCGTCCCATCGCAGTGTATTGACCGATTGCAAATCCATTGAATCGTCAATGGTCGAGATCGCATCGCTGGCAAGTTGGTGCTTGAGAGGTGAGGTGAGATTAATCCACACTTCGTTTTCGAGGCACTGCGTGGGAAGTTGTCGGCGAACTGCTTCAGCCAGATATGGATTTCCAGTGGTGGGCGACGAGACGGGGTCGGAATCAAAGGACGATGAAAGACGAGGGTCAGCGTCTTCAATTTCCATCGCTGCTTCAATGGCCTTTTTCAGCAGAGCATCGGTCCGGAATTTCCCGAACGGAGCGCCCGTGTACTCCCATTCCGGTGCGTTGGGTGCATGCCCCGCATAGCCCCACCCTAATGCATCTTCAATTGCCCGAGTATCAACCAAATGCATTGAAGAATTTTTACTGTGTAACTCGACATCACCGCCGAATTTTTCAAGGTTTGAGAGTACTAAGCCAAGCAACAATGGTGAAAGAGAATGAGTCACTGGGCTACCGGTTATCGCATACCGGACCTGTGCCATGTGATACCATGCGCGCCGTAGTTCTTCAACATCATGGACAGAGGACTTGAAACGGGGTAGGGTTGAAAAAGGGTGACTCATTACAAATAGCATGGACGGTTTCAATTTATCCAACCAAAAGCGAGGCAAGGGCCTAATTTCACTCCTCACCGCTGGGTTTGGTCTCTACCTTACTGCAGCTATGTGGGCTGAATTCAACTCTGCTTTGGGCGTATTACTCGGCCCGAGTTTAGGCGTTGTTATCGGTACACTCGTGTTCATGGTGTTTCAGAGCAATAAAAACGAGAAAGAGTTCACCGAAGGTGGCAACTACATCACTTCGGAAGCAACAACGATTGTTCGCGATGCAAATGGACAACTGCATCAAGTTGAAAGCCTCGTTGAAAAGGGTCGAAACCCAGCCTTTTTTATCGGCTTCGTCTATCTCATGATAGTCATCATGAGTGAAATAGCATGGTCAGATCTCCTCTCGTGAGGGTTGAGATGTCCAATCTGCGAGACATCTTTGCGATGAAAGACCGTGTGAACCAGGGCTCGACACCGATTTTGATTATCCTCGAAAAAGCATCGATGCTTGTCTGCCTCCTCATTGTTGTGGCGATTGGCCTTGCACTCAATCTACCTTCATGGGGTGTTGGGCTGATGTTTGGCCTCTCTCTAGGACCAATCGTTTTTGGACATTATTACTTCATCTACATCCGTCCAATTCAACGGCAGCAACAGGCGAAGGTTGAAGAACAGAAGCCAACAGTATAGTCCAGTGATAAAATGTCCTTGATTTCAAATATTCTTGACCTTGTAGGACTCGGAGCCATCTCCGGCGTCGATGTATTGTTCGCTGTAATGGCGATCGTTGGAACCTTTTTGTTCCTCATTTATTTCATACTCATTCTACTTGGTGGCGTTGCAGATGGTGCACTCGAGTTTGCAGGATTTGAAACCGACTTTGACATGGGCGCGGAAGGAATATTCCATATGCTCACAATTCAAGGCATACTCAGTTTCATTATGATGTTTGGAATTGCAGGCCTTGCCGTAACTCAAAGCGGAGGAGCAGACCTCATTGCAATCTTTGTCGCAGCCGTCTCAGGGTTTTTCTCAATGTACATCATCGGAAAAGTATTCCAGGTGATGAAGTCGCTGGAAGTCGATGGAACCGTCAAGCATTCACTGGCAGTAGGTGCACAAGGAAAAGTCTACATGGAAATCCGTGCAGGTGAAACCGGGCAAGTTCAAGTTGAGTTCCAAAACGCAATGCGAACATGTGACGCCGTATTGGAAAACGAGACTGCAAGCCTCAAAACAGGCAAATTTATTGAAGTCGTTAAAGCAATCGGAGAGACGCTCATCGTCAAACCTCTGTCGGTCAACACCTACGTATCCGAAGAAGAATGAGGTCTGCAGACCTTTTCGAGTCGGGTGAACACTCATAAAGGACACCATGCATGTGACACCATGGCAGACGCAGGAACCTCAATCGCAGTTATCGGACTCTTTTTGTTCACACTCGCAGTGTTCGGAACAATCTATGTGGCCACAAGCAGATACAAACTCGCACCATCCGACAAGATTCTGGTCGTTTACGGTAACGTAAAAGACGCAGGAGCAGCAAAATGTTACCACGGTGGTGGAAAAATTGTTTGGCCGCTCATACAGCATTATGCGTATCTCGACCTCAAGCCGATGACCATCCCCATTCAACTTGAACACGCACTTTCACAACAAAACATTCGTATTAACGTCCCATCAACATTCGTTATTGGTATCTCAACATCTCCAATGATCATGCAAAACGCAGCTGAACGTCTGCTTGGTTTGTCCAACGTCCAAATCGAAGAAATGGCACGAGAAATCATTTTCGGTCAACTTCGTCTCACTGTCGCTACACTCACCATCGAGCAAATCAACCAAGACCGTGATGCGTTCCTACGCATGGTCTCAAACAACGTCGATTCTGAACTGCACAAACTCGGATTGGTTTTGCTCAACGTTAACATCACCGACATCACTGACGAGGCTGAATACATCAACTCGATTGGTGCAAAGGCAGCCGCAGAAGCAATTGCTTCCGCAGAGGGTGACCGTGCTAAGGCTCTCGAAAGGGGACAGATTCGTGTTGCAGAAGCAGATCGAAACCGTATCATCGAAGTTCAGAAGCAACAATCTGAAACAAAGACTGGACAAGCAAACGCTATCATGACTGAAGAAATCTCAGTCCAAGAGGCAAAGTCCTCTACAGAACAAGGTAAAGCAGCCGCAATCAGCCTCCAGAGAGTTTTCGTTCAAGAGCAAGAGAAGAACGCTATCGAAGGTGAAAACTTGAGCCGAGCTGCTATCGCTATCTCAAACGCAACACTTGCAGAGAAAGAAGCTGAAGCACGTCAACGTGCTGAAGTTGCTCAACGCCGTGCTCAAGAAGAAATTGAAAAGGCTCAGTATTCTCTTGAGAGCGAACGTCTTCGTGCAGCAGACATCGCACGTGAAATCGTCGCTAAGGAACAAGTTGTGATTTCTGCAGATGCTGAAGCTGAACGCCAACGCCGTATCGCACAAGGTCAAGCAGATGCTATCCTTGCACGCTATCAGGCTGAAGCGGTTGGTCAACAAGCCGTCCTTGAAGCAAAGGCTGCTGGTTACAAGTCACTGGTCGAAAGCGCAGGTGGAGACACCAAGGCTGCTGCGACTCTGCTGATGGTTGAGAAGATTGAAGAATTGGTCTCTCGACAAACCGAAGCAATTTCCAACCTCAAGATTGACAAGATCACCGTTTGGGATTCTGGCAACGGCGGTAACAATGGAGAAGGTGGCTCGACTTCGAACTTCATCTCTTCACTCATGCAAAGCCTACCACCAGTGCACGATGTTGCTAAGATGGCTGGAATTGAGTTGCCAGCCTACCTTGGTGAGATGAAAGACGAGTGAGTGTTCCGGCGCAGATTGCCAGGTGTGGAAACAGTCGTTTCTGACCGAACTTGACCCGAGGGTTTCAAAGCCATACCGAACCGCTACATGCTCATGGCAAGTGATTTGGATATCGCACGTGCAGCAACTCTTGAACCAATAGAGACCATTGCTTGGAAACTTGGGATTTCATCGCATGAACTCATGCCGATGGGTCGGGGAATGGCAAAAATAACTTGGGATGCTCTCAGTCAGCGCTTTTCAAAGCCTCAGGGTAGTCTGGTTCTGGTCACATCGGTGAATCCTACGCCCTTTGGAGAAGGGAAAACAGTAACCACAATCGGACTCACTCAAGCACTGTGTGCTCTTGGACAGAGCGCCACTTGCGTCATCCGTGAACCTTCAATGGGTCCAGTCTTTGGAATCAAAGGTGGTGCAGCAGGTGGTGGGCACTCTCAAGTCATCCCCATGGAAGAAATCAACCTGCACTTCACCGGCGACCTTCACGCCGTAACCTCCGCACACAATCTCCTCTCGGCTCTTATTGACAACCACATGAAACAAGGCAACGAATCACAATTGGACCCAACACGAGTGTTCTGGCCTCGAGTCATCGACATGAACGACCGTTCACTGCGAAACATCGTGATCGGCCTTGGTGGTCCCGCAAACGGAAATCCCCGCCAAGACAGGTTCGATATTACTGCTGCAAGTGAAGTCATGGCCATCTTGGTTCTGGCCAACGACTATGCAGACTTGCGAAAGAGGATTGGCGAAATCGTAGTCGGGCAATCCCTCAGTGGCAATCCAGTCAAGGCTGAAGAAATCGGTGCTGCTGGTGCAATGGCACTGTTGCTACGCAATGCGTTCTTACCAAACTTGGTCCAAACTTTAGAAGGCAATCCCGCCTTTATCCACGGCGGACCGTTTGCGAACATTGCTCATGGAAACTCCAGTATCATTGCTGACCGATTGGCCTTGGGTGCTGCTGATATCGTCGTTACTGAGGCAGGCTTTGGCTCTGACATGGGTGCTGAAAAATTCATGCACATCAAGGCGGCAAACTCTGGGAAGTCTCCAGATTGTGTCGTGATGAACGTCACCATTCGTTCAATGAAACTTCATGGAGGAGCTTTTGGTAGCCGCGGAGGTTATCGACCTACGAAAGAAGAACTCGAAAAGGAAGATGTTGATGCAGTCACACGAGGTGCACAAGGAAACCTTGACCGTCACATCAAGAACATGGCTGGATTTGGAATGCCTGTCATCGTATCCATCAACCGATTCGCATCCGACACGGACGCCGAACTCGACGCCCTTCGAACTGCAGCGCAAAAGAGTGGTGCGGCTGATGTGACGCTCACTGAAGTCCATTCAAACGGTGGCAAAGGTGGAGAACAACTGGCAAAAGCTGTTGTTGCAGCAGTTCATGACCATGTTGCCAACGGAAGACCCTTCACGCCCCTGTTTACATCAGATACTCCTGTTCTTGAAAAAATGGAAGCAATCGCACAACGCATCTACAAAGCAGACGGTGTGGAAGTGAGCAGTGCAGCAATGAAGCAGCTGAATAAACTTCAGTCTTGGGGATACGGACATTTACCGGTCTGTATGGCAAAGACACAGTATTCATTCTCCCACGACCCTGGCCAACTGGGAGCACCTGTTGGATTCACTCTTCCAGTTCGTGAATTCCGATTGAATGCTGGTGCAGGATTCATTGTGGCTGTACTTGGGAACATGATGACCATGCCGGGACTTGCAAAGCGACCAGCGGCACTCGATATGGACATGGATGAAAATGGAAAACTCACCGGCGTATTTGGGTGAAGTAAATGAAAATCCTCAAGCGAGAACCCCAAGTTTGGCGACTCCGATTGGAGACCGACGATGACTTGTGGGCACTCGCCCGTATGACTCGTCAAGGCATGCATTTTGCAATGCTTGGTGAACGACGTGACCAGACAACAGGTGGAGAAGAAGGGGGGCGGGCTAAATCTGCTGAAAGGAAAAAAATGTGGATTCGCCTTCGTGTCCAGGACACTGAATACCAAACGTTTAGCGAGCACTTACGGATTCACGGTACAATTGAGGAAGCCCACTTTGATATCGGGATGCACCATACACACCTTGTAGAAATTCGTGATGAAGTCGAACTATCGACGCACGCTTTCTTCACACCTGCCGATGTCGAATTATTACTTCAATCTGAAAAGGCATCAGGCCAATCGCAAGTCGTTTTAGCGGTTGTCGAAACGGATGAAGTGGTCATATTCCATGTCACTGGCCGTGGATTACGTGAAGGTGCAACGTGGACGATGCGAGGTGGTGGAAAGAGAGGTGAGATTCGCCATTCAGCCAGTATCGCCAGTACTTTTCGTTCAAATGTCATCAACGCATTGGTCGATACACTCGGTCGTTCAACACCGTTGATTGTCTGTGGGCCTGGGCATGCGAGGGATGCACTGCTTGCGGATCTGCGAGCGTCAGGTGAAACTCGGATTATGAAATCGATTGCGACATCCATGGGTGGTCGAGCGGGGGCGAATGAAGTTCTACGCGAGGGCCTTGCAGGGAATTTATTGAGCGAGTACGCCATATCGAATGAAATTGCTCTCATTGAAGAAGCATGGAAGCGCTTGTCAACCGGTGGAGCTGTCGCCTACGGTGAAGAATTCCTCGTTCGTGCTATGAATGAGGGTGCTATTGAAACACTGTTGATTTCCGCAGACCTACTGCGTTCTGAAACCGAAAGAATTGACGGTAAAACTTGGCTTGAATGGACAAACGGTCTTGCAGATATTGGTGCTGTGATGGTGCAATGCTCCATAGACCATGACGGTGGGCAACAACTCATGGGACTTGGTGGAGTAATGGCCATGCTGCGCTATTCAATGGAGGGATGAGAATCCGAGTCGTCACACTGAAGGATTTAGGCGACGATGTTCGTGCTTCGATGCATGGAGCAAGGTGGTTGCTTTTACAAGCTCAAGACATCGAAGATTCAACACCTTTACTGATGTTTACTGAACTGGATGACATCTTGGTGGCTGTCGACCATAGAGGCTCAACCCCAATACCCGGATTGTGGCAAAGAGCGGTTCACCTCATACTCGTTGATGGAACCGAAGAACAAGCCACCGAGTTCCAACGTAAATCAGGGATTACCAAAGTGATTGCCAATGCGGACCAGAATATTCGGACATACCTTTGGTAGTGGGTCTGGAGGGATTTGAACCCTCGATCAACGCCGTGTAAGGGCGGTGTCATAACCACTAGACCACAGACCCAACCGTTCCTGTAAGAAGGTGTTATTGAAGGCATTGATGCAGGCGTTAACCTCAAAACAGGTGAACACTGCGATTGAATTGCATGGATGAAGATGTTCAAGCCGCTGCAGCTCGTCTAGTTCGGCGCATCAAAGAAGGCGGTCACACCATTACGGTCGCTGAATCATGTACTGGAGGCTTGCTCTCAAGTGCATTTACCGATATTGCTGGTGCTTCCTCGTGGTTCAACCAGGCATGGGTCACCTATTCGAACGATGCTAAAATCCGGGAACTCGGCGTTAAACCTTCATCCCTCGAAAAGAAAGGTGCTGTATCTGCTGAAGTTGCCATACAAATGGCTCAAGGTGCTCTCAAAAACGCGAATGCTGATATTGCGATTTCAATCACCGGTATTGCTGGACCTAAAAACGATGGTTCCAACAAGAAAGTGGGTCTCGTCTATGTTGGAATCGCATCCAAAAATTGGGCGAATGCTGAATCCACTCAGATTGGTGGAAACCGTGCCGAAAACAAAATTGGTTTCGTTCATTTCGCACTCAACTCGACCATCAAAAGATGGGACGTTGCGATGACACAAGCCGAAGAGCAACGCATTGAAGAGGAACGACAAATGGCTGACGAAGTTGCTGAAAAGATTCAATTTGAATTGGAACGGCAAAAGCGAGAGGAAGCTGCTCGTGAATCTGCACCGTGGCAAGATGAAGCATGGGATGGAGAAGCGGCTCCAGCCGAAGAAACAGCCCTTGACAAACAGGTCGAATGGGATTAGTCGTCTTCATTTCTCAAACATACGAGCCGATGTGCTTTTGCACTGAATGCGTCACCACACACTATGGGTGCCACCGAGCAGGAGATGACGAGTCTACTACGCAACAGGGGTATACTCCCTGCTGCCTCAGTTCGCTCAAAACTCCTCGAACACGATGACCTTCAGGGCGTGCTGGATTGTGCACCACTTGTCGGTTTCACCAAAGGTTACCTAACCCATGAAATATTGGAATCGATGCTTGAAGTTTGGAATGAAAAGAACAGCAATTCTCAAACCAAACAGAAAACCCAACGCATGGAGACACAAAGGAAACAACCGGTCGCTGAACTTGGAAGGACAATAGCCCCAATAAAGGCACCAGAGCCACTTGACATCAAGTTTCGAAACAACTTACCAGACTGGAACACTGCTGACTTTAGTGAAAACGCGTCCGATGCACCAGCGGACATCCTCGTGCATTACGACATTACAGGCAACAGCATCACAGAAGGCAAAATGGCAGACATTACATCGTGCTTTGGAGACAGATTGCGCAGCATACGTAAGATGATTATTCAAAACTCGAGATTGCCTCGAACACCAACCGAGATCTCGAGGCTGCATGCTGAAAGCAGCCGTTATCAGGGCTATGAAAACAAAGCTGTGGCGATTGGATTGGTGAATGAACCTCGCTATACGAAAAACGGGCATCTCATGTGGAATCTCGAAGATGAAACCGGTGAACTCACATGTCTTTTGACCAAAAGGAAGGGGAACGACAGGGACAGAGCTCAAGAACAGATTTTGGAAGCAGGACTCATGCCTGACGATGTGTTAGGAGTTTCAGGTACTTTCAGTCAAACTGGAGATATGTTCTACGTTGACGACTTGCACTTCCCGATGGAAGCAAGTCATCAAAAAGCCTCAGCAGAACACGGTGTGAGCGTTGCATTCCTTTCAGATATCCACGTGGGCTCGAAAACATTCCTTGAGGCTCAATGGCATAAAATGGTCCGGTGGTTCCATACTGACCCATTGGCAAAGACGATCAAATACCTCATTTTGTCTGGAGATTGTGTCGATGGAGTTGGAATATACCCAGGCCAAGACAGTGAGTTATCAATACCTGATTTGTTTGGACAATATTCCGAATTCGCTCGTCTCTTAGAGTTGCTACCCGAATGGGTCGAGTGTGTCATGCTTCCGGGAAATCATGATGCGGTTCGACCGGCCGAACCACAGCCGACGTTCGAAAAGGATATTCAACAGGATTACAACACCACTACATTCGTAGGGAATCCATGTGATTTTTCGCTTCATGGAGTCCGCCTACTGTCCTATCACGGGAAATCCATTGACGACTTCGTGGCCGGGCTGCGAACTGTGACCTATGCAGATCCAGTCGAAGCCATGCGCCAAATGCTCAGGCGTCGACACTTAGCCCCCCAATGGGGTGGGAAAACGCCACTTTCTCCAGAGCCGGAGGACGGGCTGGTCATTCGAGAAGTTCCAGATATTTTTGTCACAGGGCACGTACACGGTCACGCTTGCGTGGATTACAAGGGAACAACGCTGATTTGCTCAAGCACTTGGCAAGACCAAACTTCGTATCAACGAATGCTCGGATTTCAGCCTAAACCCTGTATGCTCACCATCGTGAATCTGAAAAGTCATGCAACAACAGCGATTCCGTTTGCATGATTACTTCAATCGAAGATGCGGCAGAATGTCACGCAAATCTTTGCTGTGGACGACATCGATATCTGCAGAATTAAATGCTTCAATAGAGGTGTCACGAGTTGGGTTGAATCCAATGAATCGACTGCCATCCACGTGCATCGACAAATCCATTTCGGAATCACCAACTGAAACACAGCCACCTACATCCAAATGGTTCATTTTCAAAAGTCGGTGGATCACCTCTCCTTTACCGGTGGCATGAAGTCGACATACACCTTCATCAGATAATGAATCATCATCGTTAAAGACAAAGCCATTGGCAATCCAATCATCAACTTTGAGCATTGCAGCAATCGAAGAAACAAACAAATCGACTCCAGCACTGACAATGGCAACGAACACACCGTTCTGCTGCAACTCTTCAACGACCTCACGAGCACCGTCCATCAATTTGACGCCCGAATATGCACGAAAGAGTTCATCTCGGGAAATCGGGTCCTGTACTGCTTTCCACATTTGGATATCTGAGCGCATAAACTCCACATCAGTGATTTCGCCGCGTATAAAGCGTTGGAGGTGAAGTGAATTGTCAGTTCCGAAGTGATCGTGCAGTGTTCTCCACGAACTCACTGCATCGACCAAGACGCCATCGCAATCAAAAACTACGCACTTGGTTAACGGTATTTCTGGTGAATTCGACATGTCCTTCAATTGGCTGAAAGGCTAATCACTTGAAAGGCTTCGCTCGCAGCCATAGAGTGTAAAAAGAAAAAAAGGGGACGAAGGCAGGGGGCCCCGTTTGGAAACCCCCTGCGATCGTGTAGCTCTCTACCCCGAAAGGTAGTCATCCCGATCAAGGGATGCGGGAGACAAAGGGGAGGGGAAAACCCCTCCCCAATGCGTCCGTTATCGTCACTTCAGTGGTTAAACTCAAGCGCTGACGTCGTAAGACAAGCCAGACCATGTACGAAGTTGTGCTCCTTGACCTGCACCTGGTGCATAGTTCAGGGAGATGGTTACATCTTCGAGAGGTGTTCCGTCAGTGTCATGCGTGCGCACAAAGATTGTGTCACCGGTGTTAAAGGTCGAGACCTTATCGTCACCTTCTGTATTCACTTGATCCACGAACGTGACCATAGAGTCACTGTTCTGAGGATTGAATCCGTAAACGCCTGCAGTATCTGCTAGATTGGTCGTCTTGACTTGTGGTTCACCATTGCCATCAACGTAGAACACTCGAACCTCAACTGCTTGAGTTGCCAAGTCAGTTTCTGAAGCTTGTACAGTGATTCGCCAGTGGCCTTCATCGACATCAAAGCTGTTGACATCATCGATAGCAAAGGTCACTCGAGGTACACCTTTGACATCGGTCTCTGCTAGGCTGCTTGCCCACACATAGATGACACCGGAGAGAACCACAGTGATCGCCACCATAAGGATGGTAGCGATAACTGGGCTCACAGCCATATCGTCGTTTTCCAGAGTGTTCTCAACGACTTCTTCCTCATCATCAGCACGGCGGCTGGAGAAGGCAAGAGCGCTCACGAACAGACCAGTTAGACTGACCACAACAATGCTTGGTGCGAACGAGGCAACAGAACTTGCACCGATTGTACGAACAACGGTTGGTAGGTTCTGTGCAGTTGCACCGAAAGAACCGGATCCAGAAGCGTACTCGTTGCACTTGCCCCAATCTGAGTTCGCCTCAGCAGTTGCAAGGTCCAAGGTTGTCATTCGGTTGTTACACCAGAAGCTGTCTTGTAGCATTGGTCGGCGTTCCGAAGTCTGCGATGCATTCTGACCGTATTGTCCTGGAGAGGACCAAAGAGCACCTTGAGAACCACCGTTGTTTGCACGGTGCGACTCAGGGTCATCAGATTGGAATCTCTCACTGGACGAGACGGTGAGGTCACATGGGTTGTTCAAACAGGTGAGAACGTCCATTGAAACTTCGACCTTGGTTGTGTCCTTTGTGATGAAGATGTTCTCCTCAACGACCAACGTAGTTCCGTAGTCAGGAACGTTGTAGTAGCGAGTAGTTTCGTCTTCAAAGTGTCCATCGGTATGGAAGGTCACTGCCAACATGTGGTCGTAATTGTATGGTCCTTCATCGCCACCAGCGTCAATGTTCACTGAAACAGGAACATAGGTACCGGTCATGATGTTGCTAATTCCGTTGAAGTTCACTCCATTGGTTGCATCAAGAGAATAGTCAGCGACGTTCTCTGCAACACGATCAATGGTGACATACATCACAACATCGTCTTGTCCTTGAGTGTACGGTGCCAATTGTTCAGTGAATGCTGAGTTGAGCACAGTCGTATCGTAGTTAGGCGTGTGTGATGGTGCGGTAGCAGTATCCTCGAGAACCAAGTTGATGGCACAGAAAGTCTGGCCACCTGGTCGCAATTGGTGGATACCGTTATCGTTCATGTAGTCAACTTCCCAATCGTATCCGTTTGTGGTTGCGTCTGGGATGAGTGTGAAGACCAAGTCTGTTCCAACGATTGCCGTTGTGAAGTAGTTGGTGTATGCACACTGTGCAGTTGGTTCAACAGTCCAAGTAAGGTCCGCAGGAACATCGTGGTCAATATCGTTCATCAATGGAAGCAGATCCCAAGTGAGGTTGTCAGCATTGGTATCGTCTTCAGTCATGGTGATGAATTCACCTTCACCGTTTGCACGGCTTCCAGCGTCACTGATCAACAGGTTCTGACCGTCGGTGTCTTGCAAGGTAATCACTGGAGCATCGTTCACTGGTGCGACTGAGAAGTCGACTGTGTACGGTGTAGCTGCAGTGTTCTCAGCGCCATCATCAGAGAGTTCAAGCGTAACTGTGCATGAACCGCCCTTTTCGTTGGATGTGTTCTCAGTGATAATCAACGAGTTGAGCGTGTTCACTTCTACAGTGAACGCAACACAGGTTGAGTCAACAGATGCATCCCAATCATAGATTTGGCGAACAGGCGATTGCTCGTTAGCCATGTCTCGGATGTAAGACTTGGAAGCGTTCGAAACAGTACCAAGGTCCTTGGTGTGTGTTCCAAATCCTTCTGCAAGGATGTTGTCAAAGCTGTCGTCAGAGGAGAAGATTGGCATACATCCTGCGTCCTCAACGTTGCAGATAACCGGAGCATCGTTCACGTTGGTAACTTCGAAGGTAATGTTCTTCTTGTCAGTCAATCCATTGCTGTCAGTAACTTCAAACTCGTATTCAAGAGTTCCAAATTGGTCGTCAAGAGGAGTAATGGTTACAGTTTGTCCATTTTGGTTCCAGTCTACAAGCACATTGTCGTAAGCGACGAGGGTTCCTGCAGCGGATGTCCAAGTGAGATCAGCCTCAAGGTCTTGCACGTCATCAGCCAAGTTGGTTAGGCTAAAGGTGTAGGCACCAGAGTCTTCTGCCACGGAGATATCATCGAGAGTCGATTGAATCTCAGGGCAAGCACGAGCCATGTTCATGGTGATTTCAACGTTTGTCGCTAGCGACAAATCCGTTGTTGTTTCCCAGTCGTATTCACAATCTGCTTCCGTCTTGATAATGACGTCATAGTTCTTAGCGACACTTGGTGTGTTCGAACCCTTGTAAGAGCGGTAAACCAGCACTTCGTCGTTAATTTCTCCAGTCAACAAATCATCGTGAGTAAGTTCGACGGTGATGTACTGAGTGAAGTTCTGAAGTGTGTTCGCCGAATCAATGGTTTGTGTTGGGTGAACGGTGCTGACATCAGCAGTCGATTCACCTTGAACAATGGCAACTATGTCGATTTGACTTGGAGTTCCACCAATTCGTGAGAACGGTATGGAAATTTCAGTCAATCCAGATGCAGATGCAACATCGACGGTAGCCGAGCTGAGTGAGGTAGCGCCCCATCCAAGGAAACCGTAGCTGTACAAGTCGTAAGAACTCTCACTGTCTGCCCAAAGCACGTAGTTGGCTTGGAATGGCAGGTTGTGTGAACCACCGAGGTTGTAACCAGTGCTGCTTCCGCTGCCGTCAACGCTGAGGTAAATCAGAACGTCGCTGGCTGCGAGATCTTCACCGGTAAGACCAATGTAAAGGTCGTCCCCTTCGATGTAAGTAACAAGCATGTCGTTTGTTCCATCACCGCTCATGAGACCTGGCATTGCATAGCCAGATGGGTTGAGGGCGTTTCCACCAATCCAGTCGTCATTTGAACCGTCAACGGTCATGACTTCAGGTTGGAAGGTTGTAGAAACATAGGATGCTCGTGTTCCGTCTGTGGACTTAATCATCATTGCAACTTCCTTTGTAGGAGCTGCGTTCAAGTGAGTTGATTCCATGGAGAACAAGTTTGCCTCATCAATAGTTGCAGATGAATCAACGACCAGGCGGTTTTCATCGATGGTGTTACCAATCGATGTAACGTAGGCATTGCTTCCCGCATCAATTTGAGTCGACGAGGTTGTCCAAGTCATGTTTTCAATACTACCTTGTGATTCAACCACTTCGAGCGTGGTCGTAGCAGTCGAGGTTCCTCCATCCCAGCGGAATGGTGAGTTCTCGACGTACATTCCGACCAATCCGGAAGCGTTCATTGGGTAGACCCACACATCATCGCTGTCAACAACGTGGAGACCGGTTCCGGTTGCTCCACCGTTCACTGCAGCATTGATGGCTACAACAGTTGCATCATCAACACTGACACCGTAGTCGCTTCCAGTGATGGATGCATCACCTGTTAGGATGAGTTCTCCACTTGTCTTTTCGACACCGGTTGCATAACCAGAGATTGTAGTTCCACTGAGGGTAAGCGTATCTCCGCTCGCATCATCAGAATCAATACCAACGGTTGAAGCATCGTTCGAACCGGTAATCACTGAGGAAACGTCGGTAACGTCACAGTTGTCAATGTCCATTGCAATGTCCGACAATGTAATGGTGTTTCGAGCGGAATTAATGCTCACTCCATCACAGTCTTCGAAAACAAGTCCGACAGCACTTGGTGCTGTACGACCGGCAGAGATGCCAATCGAATTGTCAGCGATAGTTGGGCCGGTGTAACCAGCAGCAACTCCACCTTCAACCATGAAGACATCTGTTCCACCGTCACCGTACGAATCTTGCAAGGAAACAGCGTACAGTCCAGGAGCAGAGTAGGATACAAGAGGCGTATACTGTGTGTTGCTCGCGAATGTTGTGCTTGTTCCACGGCCGAAACTGTCAACCGTTCCATCAGGCTTCGTTACATCAATTGATGCTTCGTATCCCCAACTGTCTGTTGCGATGTTGATATCCAATGTCTTACCTGCAGCGAGCGTTGCACTGCATGTGGCAGTGTATCGGTACGAGTTGCTGGCAATTGAACACAACGAAGTTGTTGGCGCCGGTGGTGATGTTGCACTGTCGACAATGATACCACCGTCGGCATCAATGATTGTGTTGTTATCGATATCACCGTAGCCTTCCAAAGCGCTGATTGCTGCATATGAAGCATCTCCAGCACCCGTGATTGTGTTACCGGTGATTCGGTAATCCAAGGCGTTGTCAATGTATATTCCGTCCGTAGCTGCGTTGATCGTGTTTCCACTAATCATCACTCCAGTGTGACTTCCGTCGTACAGTGCAATAGCTGCTGCTGCAGCGCCACCGTTGTTCAGGATGTTACCAGAAATCATTGCGTTGTCGGATGAACCGTCACGGTAAAGCCAGATATCTGCAATTTCTCCACCATCGTTGAAGATGTTGTTGGAGATTGTTGCGTTGTCTGCACCAACGACACCGGCATGCCGGTTCCAGTAAGGTGAACGTTGCAGGTGAACACCTACACCACAGTCGTTGAAGATGTTGTCACTCACGACTGAGTTTTCACCGCCACCAAGAATCATACAGATATCGGTGTTTTGGATTGCGTTGTTGAGTTCTGTGTATCCTTGGTAGTGCGTAATCGTTGAGTTCGTGACCGAGAACTCTTCAATTTCCCAAAGGTATTGTGACGAGGTACCCCAAGTGTAACCGTTCTGAGATGAAATCTTCGCAACATTGGAGAAGATTGTGTTGTTCGCGACAAACGTGGTAATTGGTGATCCATAGTAACCAACTTCAACACCAAACATATCGCCTTCATCATCAACAGCAACACCGTACATGGCTGCATCGTTCATGTAGACTTGGCCACCGTAAGGGTAACTTGTGTACCAACGCTGTGTACCGTAGAAGTCGTAGGCTCCAGTTGACAGAATTGTAGTTCCGTTCAAATTGTACGGAGTGTTCGACTTGAAGTAGATGTAAGGTGTATCCATCATGATCGTGTTGTCTTCTTGTCCAATTGTCAAGGAATTCGAGTATGCATACTCGTTGACAGTTCCACCGTTTCCATCGTCATAGGTACGAACACCGCTCGTGAAGAATGAACCTGCACATGGAGAGACGGTCGTGTATTGTGTACTGGTCGAATACCAACATACACGCTCAGTAATCTGGTTGGTAAGTGGTACAGTAGCACTGTTACCTGTTAAATCGCTAAGCGTTACTGCTTGAGATGCATATCGGAAATCTGCAAGGTTATTCGTTGAAGTGGTGTAGTAGTAGTCGATCTTGGCGACACTCATCACTTCATATCCAGTCAGTGACGGAATGTATAATCCACTGCTGTCGACTGTTGCTGTTACGAAATTCAATCCTTCTGCAATACCGCTCGAATCTGTTGTACCAGAGCCTGCTGCTGCTCCATCCCCATCAATCAATGTGACTGTTGCATCAGGAACGGCAAATGTATCAGCGAGTAACTCAACTTCCAGAGATCGCATGCGAGTAAACTCGCCTGTACCTGTGACATCAACTGTAGTCGAGTCCACAGTTCCTTCGATGAATTCAATGTTCGATTGTCCGGTGATAGAGAAATCCTTCGTGTTACTCATCGCCACATCTGTGAACGTGAAATCACCGCTTCCGCCAGCTTCTACACCAACTGTATTGGTGGCGATTGATAAGTCAGAGTAAGTTACATCGTTGTCCGTGTTTGGTCCGTACTTGAATGCTGCAGCACTGTTCACGACAGTTCCGGACATAGCACCTGCTAGATCCTTCGAATAGTACATTCCAGCGTTTGTGTTACCATCGAAATCAATGTTCATGAAATCCATGGAACCGGATGCTGAGTTGCCAATGAGGACACCGTAATCTCCACCCGTGACGGTTAATCCGTCGCTGGTTGCTGCAGTTTGACCTGTGACTTCCAAACCTGAATCGGTTGGGCTGGTCACTGTTACATCTTGGATGTGTCCAGCAGCGAATTCGCCGCCGATCATTACACCTGTGTCAGCGCCAGTGATTGTTCCATCCTTGAAGAGAGGAGTTCCGGATTCACGAGCGTAGGCACCAAGTAGTGCTGCGTTATCACCCGAACGGGCGACAACTTCAAGGCGATCTTGGTAGTTATCTGCACGGTTGTGTAGAACGTCCATGTACAACGAGACCTTGCTGATGTTTGCAGCAGAAATGTCGATTGTCGGCATGGTCATTCGAGCACCTTGTCCAGCACTCATGTAGTAACTGTAGGCCCGGTCGTAACAAATGTTGTAGCTTCCCTTGAACCCTTCTGGAGGATAGAACACTGGGTTGTACATAGCCTGGTATGTGCTGTAGGATGCACCCCAGTAATGGTAAGGATAGTAAGCGTACGAACCTGTTGGTGAGACGCCTTCGATATGCTCCCAGTCGAATCCAAATTCAAGTGGCTTGTCTTCGTAGTAACCAGGGTATGACGGGCTAGAACCAGACATTCGCTGATAGATTTGGTAGTAATATCCAATAAAGCTCGATGGGTAATTTGGACCGTATGCCCAGCCATAGGTATTACAATCCCAACTTGGCACACCGCCAACTGCTCCAGCAGCGTAGGTCGAGTATCCAGTTGCACCAGACTTAGGGTCTGCAGCGCTGATTGGATAGTATCCAAGGTGTTCTGAATCAGTAATGTTCCAAACGTTTCCATTATCATCTTCCAATTCAATGTTGTATCGGTCGGTGATCATGTAATACTTGGTCGTAGCGTAATTGTATCTTGGGTGAGCATTTCCACCGCCGTAGATACTGTTCGTACCAACTTGCAAGAAGTCATCTCCGAGGAAGGTCGACAAGTCAATCTTGTAGGTTGTCCAACCGGTGCTTTGACCGCTTAGTAATGTACTTCGGTAAATTGTTGGTAGCGACATTCCACCGTAGACATCAACACCAACGGTGTTGTCTGTCGAGGTGAAGCCATCCACTTGTGGAGCACCGTTAAAGGATTGAATACCTACTGCAGCGTTCTTGACAATAACATTGTCAATGGAGCCACCAGATGCTTCAACCCAAAGGGCTGTTCCCGTTTGACCGGTGTTCACAATCGACGAATCTGCGATGTTCACAGTTCCTCCGTTCACCTTCACAGTTGCCATTTCGTCGGAGTTTGCTGATGCACCGTAAATTGTTGCACCATCCATCATCTTCAAAGTAGCTCCATCGCCGATAAGTAGGGCGGCGTCGGTGGTTGAATCTTGTGCGACGTCACGTAGAGTTCCGCCATCGAGTTCAAGTGTTCCTTGTACGATGTCGATGTTGAGTCCATACGAAGCCGAAACCGCGCTGATTGCACCAACTGCGCCAGTATCTGCTGAGACACTAACGACTACTTTTCCACCGTTTGTAAGGGTGAGAACTGGACTGCTTGTTGCAGTGCTCTTCACCTTGAGCGATGATCCCTTGAGAATCATGACACAACCATCGAGGGTAAGGTCAGCAGATAGGGTCATCGGCGTTCCGTCAAACTCAAAGATTGTTGCTCCAGTGGCTGTGGTTCCGTTTGTAGGCAATTGCGCGCCGTTGGATGGGTCGACATAGGCGTCCATCCAAGCACAATCCATGCCGGCTTGATCGAAGTCAACAGGTGCTGGTTCAAGCAAAAGGTCAATTGTACTGCCAATGGTAAATCCTGCAGTAGGATACCACGAGGCACTGGTCATTGTTTCGTTCTGACCTGCTGGCCCGAATGCACGGATATTGTGGTTTGAGTAAGTGTTTCCACCCGACTCATCGCCGGTGATGACCCAAACACTCGCAGCTCCGAGGTTCGATGTTGCCGAATCAGTGATGTGACTTCCAACTTCAAAGAGTTCTGAACTGGAACTGTCTGTTACTGCAGCAGTAACGGTGTGTCCAGACTTGAAGATTTGTGTTGCAACGTTGTTGACAAGCGCCATTCGGTATGTTCGAACTGTTGCCAATCCACCAAACCAAATCTCAGAGGATGAAGAGGCGACATCAACGTCACAGTCTCCAGTTCCACCGGTTGCATCAGCACAATCGTCCCCGTTTTGAGTGACTGCAATGAGACGAACGTTCGAGTTCGTATCTGCTTGTGCGAGGTAGATGCTGTTTGCTCCTGCTGTTGTTGAGGTCATGGTGGTTTCACCAATCGTCACATCAGAGTATCGTGCATAAACTGCTGAATCAAGTGCAGATGTGTGTGCAATGGTTGAATCAGCAATTGTCACTGTGTTCTTGGCTGCTGAACATCCGTTGGAAGTGAACCGCTCTGCAGTCATTGAAGTGACCAGCAAGTTCCATCCACTGCATCCAGTTACTTCGAAATGACCGACGTCGAGATCGTCGATAACTACGGTGTCTGAGTTCGTCGTGTCGCCTGCAATTTTCAAATCATCAACAGTAATACCCTTGAAGACCCCAGGTTGCAAGTTTCGCATGTTCATGAAACCTGCTGTAATGTTGTCGAATTCTGCATTGTCTCCAAATGCGCCAGTCGTGGAGGAAGTCGTGCTTCCACCAGGCATGAAGTTCATTTGAGCGGCTCCGACATCCACGTCAGTCATCATGATCGAGCCCATGGCGTCAATCGAAACTGATGTGTAATCAGTAGCATCGAAGTTGAAGATATCAACTTCAGCACCTGCGCCTGCATCAGAGTTCAGTGCTGCACCAGATTGTGTGGTCGCTGCTGTTGCAGTGACGTTTGAGATGGTAACCATATCCAAATCGACACTAATCAAGTTCACGTATGCGTTGGTAATTGTGAGGTTCTCTAAGAAGAGTGCACCACCAGTCGAACCTGCTACGTTGACAATAGCACCGTCGTTGGCGCCACCGTCTAAGTTGCAGTTAGCAATTGTTCCTTCAGTTAGGCTTGCGTCAGTATCTTCAGCGAAGTCGAAACATGAACCGTCGGTTCCATCGACACTGAATTCAGTCATCGATAGGACAGTTCCTTGGCCGCTTCCGTGTTCGAAAGCTGCACCGACGTTCGTGAATGTCACGTGGTCCATTGTGAAGTTCCCAACGTTGGCATTGCTAATTGGGCTCGAGCCGTGGCGTGAACCGGCAGCAATGGCTGCGTCAGATGTGTTCTTGAAGTCAACATAAGAGAAGACGTGGCGGTTATCTGTGCTTGTTGAACAAGCCCCAGTGAATGCCATACCCTTCCAATCTGCTCCAGCGTATCCTTCGAAAAGGACGTGGTCGGTGGAGTTACCGTTGATTGTCATCTGGTCACATGCACCGTCAAAGGAGATTCCCTTGCCAGCACCAACTTGGATAACGGTTCCAGCTTCAATGGTTAGATCTGCTGAAATGGTTAGATAGTCGCCAGCCGGATTAATTCGGATTGGACTGTCTGTAGCATCCCAAGTGGTATCGGAGGTAATATCTGAAGTGATATCAGTACCCTTGCCTTCGAAAGGCATGGTTCGGTAGAATACACCACAGTCAGCACCAGTGTTTTGGTAGCAGTAGTAAGTTCCGTAGTAGGACCAGTAAGGTGCAATCAATCCTGCTGGTGCAGCACTGTTCGACGAATAAGGTAGTTTCGGCATGTTGCCGTACCAGGTCGTCATTGCACGGACGTTCGCGGTTGAACCGCTGCCTACGAAGTGCATGTTACCGTGACGTTCGATGTTAATTCGATCGTTACTGTCTGTGTAGTTGTAATCTGTTCCGAAGTAAGTAAAGTTGAATCCATTCGGCATTGCAATGTTATCTGCACATTGTGCGCCATAGGTTCGGAAGTAGTAACTCGAAGAACAGTAGTATCCTGATGGGCTTCCACCAGATGTACCTTGGATATCGCTAGCAATACCGTTCGACATTGCGGTCATACCTCGATCGAAGGATTCCCAAGAACCGTCTCCACTGTCTGTGGAGATTCGGTAGTTGTTGGTGTGGGGATTTGCGCCGTTAAGGTACGAGGTACTCGTGCTGTGACGAATAGTCTGTCCCTTTGAGCGGGTTTGATCCATAAATCCGACTGTTGTCGCATCGTATGCATTCTTACAAGCATCATCGTAATGGAATTCAATTTCATTCGTGACGTCGTAGAAGACTGCTTGGTATGTACATCGGAAGTTGTTGTTTGTGTATTGCATGTCTCTCCATTCGACAATGAACATCTTGTTCGGGTCGCCAACACCGAAGGATTCGGTGCTGGTTGTCAATGTGTTGACTGCAGTTGATGCGTTCGACGTATCTTCTGCATAGAGGTAGTACTCAACTTCTGAACCACGTTCGAGGTCTTCGATGTCTGCAGACCATGTGCATGCACTGGTCGCACACTCTGCTCGAGTCGAGGAACTTTGAGGAGTGAGGACTTCAGTAGTCCAAGATCCAGTTGTGCCATCTGCAGATGTGATTCGGTAGTACAGAGTAGGTCCGACTCCAGCAGTTGTGCTGACGTTCAGGCCGCTTGGTGGGTCTCCACCATCAGACAAAACCACCGAAATGGTTCGGTCTTTGCTGTGCGAGTCCGAAAGCGCAGCGTGATCTGCGATTGGAGCAAAGGTGTCAGGGACTGGTGCAACACCGCCTATTTTGTATGTTGCAGTTCCGCTTGCAGCCTGTGATCCGTAGTAGCCCATTGCGTGAACCCATCCCGACCAAACGTACGAAGGTAGACTTCTTTCGTCGGACGTTCCGCCGCTGAAGTATGAACCACCGTAGTAGTAAGCTCCAGAGCATTGGTCTCGAGATGCGTATGGACTTCGGAAGAAGTGAACGAAACCGTTCGTTGTTACGCACAAGCGGTTAGCGTTTGTTCCAGCTCCACCTGTTTCGTTTCCGAATGAGAACAGACCCATCTGTCCACCATAGGTTTCTTTTCCAGCAGCATTCATAGCCGAATCTGAACCCAGCGTAATCTTGTATGCAGGTGAGTTGGCGTAAGTGTAACTTGCGTCCATTGCATCTCCACCAGACAACTTGCTGTCAATTGTTGGTGTGCTTCCAATACCAACCATTGCAAATGCATTTTCTACAGAGTCATAGAGGTACAGCAAATTCATGCCTGGCCCTTTGTCTGCAGAGATGGTGAGGTATCCACCATCGTTGGTCATGTGTTCAAAGGTGTCTGAACGTGTTGATGAGGAGCCCATTCCGTTAAATCCGGATCCAGCAACAGTTGCGTGTTGCCCCATCCAGTTGTTGTAGAAGTAGTAGTTAGGAGCGTCCCAGGTTGATCCAGTAAAGAAACATTGGTTTGAACCAGTTCCACATGTTGAGACATCGAATTCAAAGTAGAATTCATCGCTGCCGTCAAAGTGCGTGAATTGCCGGTCAATGAGTTGACTGGCTCTCGGGCTCGAGTAACTGCTTGCGTGAACATCAGTCATGAGAACCGTGAGTTTCTTGTCATCTCCTGCATCATCGACATCTTCTACGGTGAAGTGGTACGGTGTTGGGACCGTTTGTGCACCGCTCAATGCCGGATCAAATCCAATGTTTGGATTGGAGTTTAGATCTTGGAACTTCCAGTAGTATTCCACATAGTCTCCAGCGGAAACTGTTGGCATGGTTGCTCTGAACTGGCAAGAGGAAGCTGTTGTTGAGCATGTTCCAATGCTTGTTGCAGCAACACTGGAAAAGGTTCCGTTGTTGAATGCGTAGTTCAGTGTAGGCTTGTTGGATGCTGTTGTGTCAATGTTCGACAAGTCAGTAAGCGTGGTGAAGAAGGTTCGAGAACCTTCGACATACGAAGTTACATCGTGGTATGGAATGAATCCAGATGTTGGTGCGTCTGCATCAATTCCACCGGAATAGGTGATGCTGATGTAAGAGTTCGTTGTTCCACCGTTGGAGTGGTATGAACGAAGGTAGCCGGTGTTGGTAGGGATTTTGTATCCAATAGCCACTGACGAGGTGCCGTTCTGGGCGTCTGTGATGTAACTTGCTTGTGTGCTGGTAGCACAGGTTGCAGCAGTTGTACAAACATCAGCAGAAACTCCAGTACCGCCCCAGTTCGAAGAAGGTGGCGTTACTGTGTCGAAAGAATCACTGTTCCACATGGACGCGATAAGCTTTCGAGCGTTTGCACTGTTGTATTGTGTGCTGGTCGATGCGTATGCACTCGATGCAAGCGTGCTTGAACAACCGTTGGTCGGTGCCGCAGGCATTGTCCAGCCGTATGGCATACTGCTGGAATTTGGAGAGCCACAGTCCTCAAGGACCGTTGCTGCTGCTGCGTTCGTGATGGTTGTTGAACTGGATACCGATCTGTACGTCCAAGTTTGGTAGTGCGAAATCGATTCAACAGTTGCCTGATTTGGTAGTTGGCTTGCTGATGTAAACGAAAACGAATTGAATGGCAAGTAGTAGTTGACGTTAACGTTCGAGCTTGACCAGGAATATTGTCCCTTTTGCAGGTACGTGGTCGTTCGAGCCATGTAACATCGGTTGTAGTTCTTGAGACAGTATCCACTGTTCACATTCGTAACCTTGATTGTTGGGTCGATAGCCAGCGGGAAAACGCGGTCATCGGCCAAAATCCATTCCGATTCAACAAGGGTCGAGATGACAACTTGTGAGTCCAAGACTTGAATGAAGTATGTTGCCATGTACGGCTCGTTTCCTGAGCCTTGTTCGACAACCACTGGAACTGGAATCTGTGCGAGCAGTTCACCAGTTTCAATGCTGCGGATGTCGAGTGGTTCTTGGGTTTGGGTCATTTCTTCACCAAGCATTTCTTCACCGAGGAAGAGTGCAAATCCAGTTGGAAGTTGCATCATTTCGGAGAAACCGAACCATGCATCAGTTTCCTTTAGAATTGGGCGTTCTTCAACAATCAAGTTCTGCTTGAGTTGAGTGCTCATGACTGTGTAGTCAAGAGAGAAGCCTTCTGCAAGAGGGTAACGAACCATGTTTCCACCAATTTCGACTTCATCGTTTGATGGAGCCGCAGCGTAGGGTTCTGGAGTCGTTGTTGTTTCATCCATGGTGATCAACATGGGGTTCTTACCCATGATCAATGGATCGACCGAAGAATCGACTTGAACAGCAACACCGTTCGATGTTTCAGGAGCGAAGTGGGTTTTGAATGTATTATCATTCACTTCCCACCCTTCGGCAGTTGCAACGACGTTGAGGTCGATGTCTGTCCATTCTCCTTCATCACCCAAGAAGTGTACTGGCGAATTGTGCGTTAATTGCGCAAATTTGCCGTCTTCAAGGACGAAGGTCTTGGTCGTTTGGTCTCTCATGCCGATGAGTTCATCGGATGGTTCGTATTCGTATTCTATACCTGTATCTTTCGAAGTTGGCAAAGCGAGGAGGTCATCCTCTGCGGTGTCGTTTATAGCTACAAACTCCACGTCGCCTGCGTTGTTATCGACGAACCCAGCCATAGGCATGAGGGCCATCAATGCGCACAACAACAGTGCTATGCCAATTCCGTTAAAGACAGATGCTTTTTTGGTATTCTTTATTCCCAACATGTCATTCACCTATACGGATTGTATGCAAAGCATCCCACGCCTTGCTCCCCTTATAGGAGTTGGGGTGCAATATGTTTGATTTTCTCGGTTGCAAATGAACTGCAATACGCTTTACTGGAGTTCATCTTTGCCCATGAGTGGAGCATACAATTTGTAAAAGTAACACTTGAGAAAAGTCTCAGAATAATCCCAGTGATCAAATGAAGAATTCCGTTGAAAAATTCGAAACACCCAGTTCCAAAGTCAGGGTGTGTAAGAGGAGTAAAAGGAGGCCGAGAGGGCCGTCGAAACGGCCCCCTCAGCGGCTCTTCCCTCTCGTAAGAGGGATGATTCATTCTTGCCGGAGGAAAGATCAGTAATCCCAATCTTTGCCTTCGTCGCCTTCTCCACCACGGGAGAGGATGAATGCGCCAACAATGAATGCGACGACGACGACGCCACCAATGACGCCCCATGTCCATGTAGGAACGCCACCTTCGACATCTTCGCCGATGATAGTGGTTCCATCACCAGTGTTGCTCGTATCACCATCACGTTGGTAGTCAATGCTGTTCATTGATGCTGCTGCCATGGAGTTACCCAGAGCATCCACTGGCACTGCAGTGAAGTGGTAGGTGTAGGTTCCAGCAGACCAGGTTGAAATGTCAACATCGAGTGTAGTACCCGTCGCATCAAGGCAAGTTTCAGGCATGTTTGCAGCATCGAAGGTACCACGTTGGTAGCAAACCTTCCATGAAGCAACATCATCTTGTGCGCCAGCAGGAGTCCATGAAACAGTCCATGTGTTTTCAGCTGCAGCGATGGTGAGGTTGGTTGCGCTAGCATCGCCATCAACAGCACTGTCTGCAACGACTGTGCCTGTTCCGACTGGGCTGCTGCATCCGACTTCGTTACAAACTGCAACAGTCACAGTGTATTCAACACCATGGGCCGTGTTTTGTCCAGAGTAAGGATACGATGTGTTTCCAGCACCAAGAGAGATCTCGAATGCAGTAACACAGTCGACTGTTTCACAAACGGTGACGTCGATGCTGTCTCCAGCAAGCATAGTACCGTCTACATCCCAGTTGATTTGGATTGCTCCACCCTTTGCTGCCGCAGCATTGAATCCGGTGATGCTTGCCGAAGGAACTGTCGCTTGTGCCAAAGAACCACCCATGAGCACCAATTGACCGTTCGAGAGAATCGGTGAATTTGCAGGGAAGATGTAGGCGAACTGACCCGTTGTTGCATCAACATCAGTTGAAACATCACTAAGGAGAGTCCAGGATGCGCCGTTGACGTACCATAGAGATGTTGCACCGAGGCTCTTTGCGTATTGAACGCTCATGGATTGCTCGAGAACATCGTTTGCAGAGTAGGTTGTTGAAGGAGCATAGTCAATCACACCAACTGAGTCGTATCGTCCAGTGAATCCGGGAAGTTCCGTGTTCGTCTGTGCTTCACCGTCTGTGGCGTTCACACTGAATGGAGTGGTGCCCCAGAAGAACATGTCATAGGCGAGAACCAAACCGCTAGCGGTACTTGTGGAATAACTTCCATCGTTCCAAACTTGAAGCATGAGTTCGGCCGAGACTTCTCCTCCGTTGGCGTCATAGACGTTCACGGAAACTGGGAAGTTGGTGACGAATTGCGGTTCAATGAGAACAGAACACGTCGTTCGCATTGTTGCTCGGTCGCATCCTGGTAGAGCGACTCCGTTGAACATCCATTCGATTTCCATGTTTGAAGAACTTGGGTCGTCAACATCGAAAACTTGTACAGCCATCGAGATGAGGTCGTCTTGACCAAGGTAGAGGTCTTCGTCATTCAGCAAGTCCAGAGAAATAATCAGTGGAGCATTGTTGCGTACGGAGGCGGTCATGCTCTTCTCGTTGTTGGATGGCTTGGCATCGACCATCTTCGATTCATTCAAAAGGCTTGCAGAGAAAGTGTATTCTCCATCGATTGTCAAACTAATCATGGTGCATGCGTAACCGGTCATCGACATTCCAGGGCCGATACCGAGAGGCGAATACTGGAGGTATGCAGGTTCAACTGCTTCGCAAGTGGTCGAGTCAGGGACATCGACAACTCCTCCGTTCGGATCAGTGATTTGGAAATCGACAGACCAATTGTATGTTGATTCTGCTTCACTGCCTCGGTGTTCTACTTCAACGTGAAGGTACGAAGTACCAACATTGAGTTCTCCAATGTTAGCATCGTTGAAGAAGGACGTTCCTTGTCCAGTTCCGTCATCGTTGTAACCTTGAACGACGGTAAGTTGTGAGATTCGGATATCATTGAAGACGCTCGCAAATCCATCGATTGTGCTGGAATCAGTCGCAGGGTATGCGTCCCGAGTGAATGTTTCCTCACAGAAATTATCGAATGAATTGTTGTCTGCATCGGTGTAAACACAGCTTGACCACTGGTCGTATTGAACATATTCAACCAATGAGGCTCTTAGACCGTAAGAAGCAGATTCCACGTTTGCAACATCGGGAGTCAGACTACCAGTGAGTGTCCAAGTTGTAAGAACACTTCGGGAGTCGGTTGTAACCGTTGAAGGTTCTGTCGAGAGGTTTTCGTAGACATCAACGGTTGTTGAGGTACCTGCTGTGAAGATGTTTGTGGTGCTTGCGTCAATGACTGTTCCATCGAGGGTTTGAGCACTGTCGACTTCTCCAGTGGTTTGGAGACGGACTTGCACATTGCGTGGCTCGAAGGTATCGGAGCCAGATGCATTAACGGTGAGCGTCCACTGCTTTGCACCGGACCCACTTTCCATTTCCATACCGCTGTCCCATACGAGGTCCACATCGATGTCGTACCAGTCTTCGACCGTAACGAACACTTGCTTTGCGTCGTTGCCTACATCGTCGTCAGGGTTAGCGTTGACAACCATTTCAATGACGTACAATCCCTTGGTAGGAGTCCACGTAATCGGGGATCCAGCAACGGACATGGTGTGCTTGCCGCCACCAAGGACGGCTCCAGCAGCGAGTGATTGGAAATCACATACAGAAACTGATGCACACATGACATCGTTGTTGGTCCATGAAAGGTCATTGCCGTTTGCATCCTTAGCAATCATGCTCGGGTTGCCGTTGGCGTCCGAGAGCCAGACATTTACAGTGTAGGCCATCTCGGTGATGTCAGCATCGCCGCTGTTCTTGATGTAGGCTGAGAATGTTGTTTCATCGCCTACTTTCAATACATTACGGCATTCTGCTCCAAATGGGCAGACTGTTTCTTTCGGGGTGGTGATAGCAACCAAGTCTGCATCAGCACCCGCACGGGCACCTGTGTCTTCAATTACTTCATTTTCTTCTAGCTCGGCGAAGTCAAAACTTGAGAGTGCACTCACAAGCATCAACATGACGAGAATCATAGGGGTTATTTTTCGCATATCTATACCTCCGATGGTTCGGTAATACTCCCCACGAAAAGCGTCGTATTTATACTATAGGAGAACCAAAGTTGGCTTTACATATAAATAAAAACGGTAGATTGAGATGATATAGATGCGCAGTGCCACGATAAAGGCAAGAGTGGAGTGTGAAGTTTGTAAAACCTCGTTTTTTTAACTAAAAACGCACATGAATCATTCAGTTCGCAAGGATGTAACAATTACACCGCCCGTAACGATGCGGACGCAGGGACATTTGACGCTCTTCGAATGGGAAGGTATGTGGCAAGTAAAACCAGCAACCAACCTCCGAAAAAGACCATGAAGATGGATTCAAGTGGAAGGGTAAAACTCGCACCTTGATCCTCCCAAAAAGCAGTGTAGAGCGCACGATGGAAGCCAACAGCCACCAAGATACCGTTCACCATTCCAAGAACACTTACCCAGGACACTTCAATGAAAAACGACATGAAGACCATGCTTTTTCGATAGCCGAGTGCCCTCAATATGCCGATGGAAGTGCTTCGTTCTGACACAGAGCGAACGGTAACTACGCCGATACCAGCGATTCCAACGATGAGCCCCAAGGCGAGGTAACCTTCGAAAATCCCCAGTAATGCTAACACCAAGGACTGTAGAATCAACACCTCATCGGAAATAACCGAAACTTGAACACCCTTACCGTTGAGAAGAGGTGTCAACTCAGACTCCATTTCAGCCGCTGTCAAGCGCACATCACGGCTCTTTCCAGTAGGTGAAAAATCCGCTGTACTTTCATCATCAAACTGAGGCGAAGGGGTAGCGTCGTCAGCGACGCTGACATACATGCGAGTGAGACGACCATCGAACTGTTCCACGACAACATCATCGTTCATCCATACGCCTGCAGAAAACAGATATGAAGACTGTTCAAGGAACCCTGCAACTTGCACATTTCGCGTATTCCCAGGGTTGGATATATCAATTAGGGAAATCGAATCTCCAATTGAAAAACTTAGCATGGATATTCCATTCCCATCGGCAAGAGATTCAAGTCCAAATGAGGCATCGAGAATCACCAAATCATCGCGATTTGAGACCGTCGACCATACTTCGTATTCATTCGAACCCAGAGAGGTATCCCAGAGATAGAGAGGCAAACCACCATGCGCAGAAAAGGCCTCGTCGAACCCACGAACGACGTACGGCATTCGCTCACCCGAACTGTCCTCAAGGAACACTTCACCGCGGTGCACTCGAGCAACTGAATCGATGTGTGATTCAAGTCCTGAAGAGAGATTCCATTCCGATACATTCTCGGATAAAACAATTGGGCTGGAACGTGAACCGGTGAGCAACAATTCATACTCACCTTCTGCTTCTTCGACAAATGAACTTGTGTAATTATCGAATTGCTCTGCATATCCTCCAAGAACAATAACCGAAAACACGGTAATCGAAAACATGCCCATGACTACAGCAGTTCGTACTGGAGTTGCCAGAGGGTAGGCCAAGGAAACTGGAAGAACAGGTCCCCAACGCTTTGTTAGTAATTTGGATTTCCCTAATCGTCCAACGATCATGGGTGCTGCACTGGTGAGTAAAAGAACGCCAGCAAAGACTTCGACCAGTCCCAATGCAATGAACGAAATTTCGTCTGGCTCCATTCCCTTGCGTACCGGGTCAACACTTGCAAGCCCAACCGTCCAAACCAACAAGGTAACGCCGAGCCATGCCAATGTATTGCGATTCGCATGCCTCCAAAAACGCTGCCATGTGCGATTTTTACCACGCAACAAGACTGGAACTATCCAGGTGAAAAGAGGCATCAACAGCACGATACCGAACACTCCCGACAGCATCCAGAGGAAATACGACATCGAGGAGTCGAAACCAAAAATGAACAACAGGCCTAGGCTAAGTAGGCCGCCACCAAGTGCGATAATCTGAATCAACACAAGGAGCATTGGAATGCCTTCTGAGCGAGGAGTTCGACCTCCCTTAAGAGCGAGTAAAATGTTCAGCCGAGATGTCCAAAGTGCAGAAACCCATATGGTTGTTAATGCCAACAGAAAACCCCAAACTGCGCCTGAAAACAGGGAGTTCCATTCCCATGCGAAACGAAACTGGTTCGACCCAACAGATGCAAACATGTTCTTGAAACCGATGCTGATGAACCAAGCCAAAACAATTCCAACTATACTTCCAACAGCACTGGCAAGTGCAGAAAGAAGGATTCCTTCTTGAACCGCAAGCGCCCTTGCGTCGGACTGAGACACACCAAGTGCCCTCATGGTGCCCAACTCGGAGCGTCGTGATTCTGCGAGCATCATCACGATGGTCAAGACAAGAAGAATTCCTGCAACGATAGTGAATGTTCCAAACACCAAAAACATGGCTGCCAATACACCTGATGATTCTTCAGCCATTGCTGCTGCCTCTACTTTCACTGCCCGTATTTCGAGATTTGCTCCCGTCGAGTTTGCATAGCCATCAAGCCATTGAATGATATTCTCGGAAGAACCGTTCAGTTCTCCATCGAGAGAAAGAACGACCAGTGAACGTTCATCTTCGCCACCGGATGCAAGCATTTCCCCGTCGGAGAGCGAAACAAGACCCAAAACTACTGAATCAAGATCAGTCAAAGTTTCGAACCCCTCAATATCCGCATATGAGCCACCATAGGCGAGTCTGTGCGCCGTATTGTCGCCAAAGGCGTAAGGGATTAATCCCTTCACCCAGAAATGACTCTCATTCTCTACCAATGGCAAAGCCCCTAACCGCTGACTGAGTAAAACTTCACCAGACTCGACCAACATCGGCGATTCACCTCCACCAAAGGCCAGATACAATTGTGGGAGAACGCCGAATCCACCGGCTGTTGAAACGATAGGAATGCGTAATGAAAGAATGTCGTTTGTCGAGGAATCCCAACGTATGAGGCCTTCGTCAACGGTACACCAATGTTCAGGTGTTGAAAACAAGGTGAGTGATGCTGCACCGTCACACATTGGATGCAATTCGGCATCAGCCGCTGCAACAGTTTGATTTGGCCACTCAGCTCCAACCTCCAACTCAGTGAATTGTACACTGGAAAGCGGCGAGGAGTACCGAGAAGAGGAAAGCAACCCTTCGACTTCTAAATACAGGAAATCACTGCTGAGTAGGTGAGTCGACAAGATGGTTGTTGGCACCTCAATGTCAAGCGTTGTCGTCTCATGTTCACTCAAATCCAGATTGAATAAATGAAGGTTCAGGCTTGCATTCACCTGTTCCAATGCCCACCAACCGTCGGTGGCCTGTGCAACGGAAAGGAAAGTCCCTGATGAGGAAAACGATGCCCATTGATCGTCATCAAGTTCTCCTTCATACCCTACGATGAGTTCACCTCCCGTTGCAATAAGACCGTACTGCCCAGAGCCATCGAGAGTGAAATCGTTCGCAATTCCATTCTCATCAACCCTCCAAACCCAAGCATCACCATCGCCTTCGATTTGAAAACCTGCTCCACTTGGAGAGAAATGCCAAAGTCCACGTTGTCCTGGCCATAACTCAGTAATTTCTGAATCAGCAAGCGTCAAAACTTGCTGATTCTCATACTCCATCTCGACCATTGGAACTTGCAAAACTTCCATCATGCTGGTATCCGGTGAAAGAATGGAGAGGTTTTCTCTTAGCCCTCGGACCAATTCACCAGAGAGTCGACCTAAGCCTTGTGATGAAGAAAGCGTCATCGAATTACTCGGTAGGTCGAGATCCAAAGAAATTCCAATATCCTCCGCTCGTATGAATTGGTCAAGAATTCGCTCTAATTCCTCAACGACCGGTTGGATTTGTTCGGCCTGCTCATGTTTTGCATCAACAGCGTAGTACAGCATGTTGATTCGTCCATTCATCAGTTGCATGGATTGTGCAGTTTGCAAATCTGTAAAGATTGCAGGCGCTTGTGTTCCTGCAGAAGCGCCCTGGCCTTGGTTTGATACCACTGCAAAGACGCTTACTTGTGAATCAATACGCTTACGTTGACTGTTTTCGGTAACGTACCAACCTAAATCAAAAACGTCACCCTTGGCAAGACCTAACTCATCTGCCAACACTTGATTGACCGCAACTTGATGTTGTTGAGAAAAGAAATTGGCTTCATTGAGAGCAGAATACCGAATCCCTGATGTCTTGGAGCCTATATTCGGCCAATGACCGATGGAATCGATGGAACTGTTCATCGCCATCCAAGTCACTCCCGTTAGCGATGAAGCAGGCGATGAAGCGCTGACTGCGGCTACAATGCCTTGCTGTTGACCTTCAATGGAGGCGTTCAACAGGGTGTTGGTTTGTATCCCATTCCAAACGTCATGTGCCACCGTTTCTGAAAGTGTAACTCGCTCTCCAATTGAGAGGTCAAAGCCTGAAACGGTGATGTCAGTCTGGCCCCATGAGCCTTCCACTTCGTTTCGAACGGTAGCATCCAATGAATCGCCAACAACCATCGAGGAGGTGATGATTGCGGAAGCGACGACCAAGCCAACCATGAGCAATGCAGCCTGTCGTTTACGACGAAGGATGTTCTTTGTAGCTAATCTCCAAACCACCAAGCGCTGAGGTACCAACAGGGGTTGAAGTAAGACATGACTCATCAAACCGAGCGCGAACGAACCCGCCCACAAGGTAGCCCCCGAAACCGAAATCCATTCAAGAAAAAAGAAGGCAATGTAGGCATCAGCGACAGGTGCAAAAATCAGCAATAGAACTCGCCAAGCGCCAAGTTGTTTCCACCTTCCTATACCGAGAGTCGATACTGCACTAAGCAGTGTGACCATGATGAAAAGTGATAACAACTGGAGAAACAGGTTCATTCCTCCTCATCATTACGCCGGTCTTCAACAATTGTTCCGTCAGACATCTGTAATGTCCTTGTGCACCGTTCAGCAATCATAGGGTCGTGGGTAACGATGAGGAAAGTCGTGTTGCGTTCACGGTTCAGTGTGTGGAGCAATTCAAGAACTTCTGAAGATGTCACTGAGTCAAGATTACCCGTCGGCTCATCGCAAAGAATGACCGCAGGATTGTGAACAAGTGCTCGTGCGACTGCAACCCGTTGCTGCTGACCACCAGACAGTTCCGAGGGGAGATGTTCCGCTCTGTCAGAGAGTCCAACAGACTGAAGCGCCTCCAGTGCACCTGCCCGTGCTTCTGAGGCGGAGTTACCGAGCAAAAGGAGTGGTAGTTCGACATTTTCGACCGCAGAAAGGACAGGTAGGAGATTAAAATCTTGGAAAATGAAACCCAGGTACTCAGCCCGCATACGTGTACGTTGATTGTCAGATATTCCAAACAGGGGTTCACCGTTCACATGCACATCGCCAGAATTTGGCTCATCAATGCCTGAAAGAATGTTCAACAGCGTTGTTTTCCCACATCCAGAAGGGCCCATGATGGCCACCATTTCACCAGCATCAACGCTCACGTCGACACCTTTCACCGCTTGAACTGTAGATTCCCCTGATGGATAGATTTTCCACACTCGTGTCGCTTTCATCACGGGGCCCATGCATTGAGGACAACCGAATGCGTTGATAAACTACCGCTTCAAAGCAGCAACATGAACGGTGAAAAGGTACTCTGCGTCACCGTTCTCACATTCGGCCCCCTCGCTGAGACCCTCGGCTGGAAAAGGAAAGAGTTGGAATTCACTCAGAACACCCGTATTGGCGAGGCAGTAGCTATCCTCGGCCTGCATTCAATGCAGTGGAAAGGACTGCTTTTTGCAGTAAATGGAGTGCAGTGCTCCAGTGAAACCACGCTTCAAACAGGAGATGAATTAGCACTGTTGCCTCCAGTTTCTGGCGGCTAATAGAAGAAAAAGGGAATGTTCGGCCGAAGAGTTCAACACTACCCACGCCGTGCACACACTGAGGAAGAAGCATGATTGGCGGTTTAGGACCACTTGAACTAACGATACTTGTCGGACTATTCTTTGTTCTGTTCGGTGCAGAGCGATTGCCGAAGATGGCAAACGCACTTGGCCGCTCAAAGGGTGAGTTCCAAAAAGGACTCACGGACACTTCACGTACAATCACTGACCTTGAAGCAGGCGGTAAAACTCCAAACCAACTGCTCAACGAACGAGCTCGTGCAGTGGGTATCGATCCTGCGGGAATGGATATTGAGGAACTTGAGCGAAAAACTTCAGCCCTCGAAACCCTCACGAACAGTTCTGAAGAATAATCAGCGTTTTCTTTTCAGAACGAGTGCTGCGCCGCATCGGTCACAGTCACCAACATTTCCTTTCTTTGAGCGTGCTACGTCCTCGGGCACTTCCGTCGTATGTCGGCAGCCAGTGCAACGCCGAATCCAAGTCCAAACTTGCTTCGCTCCTTTGGTATCGACCGAGGTCGACTCGCGCCCCGAAAATTTCATTGTGTTTTGAAGACGATAATCATCTGTAACAAGTGGAAGTTGGAGCCCCAGTGCAAGCGCTAAAACCTCGATATCGACGTCCGAAAGACGAGGCAAGTCACCGCTTTGTGCTGCGCATTCACGTGCTTGATTCAGCCATGCTGCATCCGCATCGCGCCAATCAATGTCGAGGGCTTGAACAAGCATCCAACGTTGTGGACTTACACGTTCCAATTCCGCTTGTTGGCCAACAGAACAGATGTTACCGTTCAGTTCGTGAACTGGCCAGTGAAGTAAAGCCGCTGTATCGAGGACTCGCATCAAAACGACTACCATCGAATGCACTCCTTGAAGTCACCGCACACCCACACCTTCATGGCTATGAGTATGGAGCGAATGTCATGTCGTGGAAGCAATCCATACTCGACTTTTTCGACATCTTTGGCCCTGCGAGTTTGGCTGTACTCTCTTTTACGGAATCAATTCTCCAGCCAATCCCGCCAGACTTGCTGTACATACCGATGTTGGCAGACGCCATGGGAGATACACCCCTTGTTGTTTGGCTGTGGCTCACTGTCACTCTCTCATCGGTAGCAGGTTCGCTTGTCGGTTACTGGATTGGAAGGCGATGGGGCAGGTCTTTCATTGGGAGGTTCTCAAAGCAATCCCACCTTGATAAAATTGAGGCACTGGCCCTTCGATACGGCACCTTTGGAATATTCATTGCTGCATTCTCACCGATTCCGTACAAGGTCTTTGGATGGGTGGCTGGTATGGGCGAGATGGAAAAGAAACCCTTCATCACCGCTGGATTGCTCGGTAGAGGATTACGTTTTGGCTTGGAGGCAGCCTTGATCGGTATTTATGGAAATGCTGCCATTGATTCCATAAACTGGTTTCTCGATAATGAAATCATTCTCGGCTTAGGCATGATACTCGCCTCGATACTGGCATGGTTTGTTTGGAAATGGTGGTCTGGCATTGAACTTGAATCAATAAGCACTGACTCAGACACAGTCGATTGAATCCTCACCACATTCGATGGTGCGAATCATTATCAAGGGGAGGTTGGTGGACAGGCTGTCGCTCGTGTGGTGTAGCCAGGTCCATCATAGTGGGTTTTCATCCCGCCGACCCGGGTTCGAATCCCGGCACGAGCATCTTGACTCAAATAGCACGCAGTAACGCGTTTATTTTACTCAAAAAACGGTTGAAATCTTACCCATCCACCCCCTTTTCGGTGTCGAAACGGGGTATTGCATTTCTTGCCAACGACATTTTTAGCATAATGCTTGAGACCCGCACGAGCATCATCGACTTTTGAGCGAAAGAAGGCACTTAACTCTAAGCAGTCGTATGAAATCATCACCACATTGCTGATGATTCCTTTAATGAGGAGCGCACGTTAAATCCAACAAACTACCATCCAACATTCAGATCAAAACTCTGAAACAACCTTGGTTGAAATTGAGCCGATGATTCACTCAATCATCATCGGTATCGAACATGGTAAGCGTCTTGGACAACTCAATTGCTCTGTTATCCAGGTCAGCACGTTCTTCCTTACTGATACCGGTATCTCGTAGCATCTCTTGGATGTTTTCGAGTTCCTCACGAGCTTCATCTCGTTGCTTACGAAGATTTCTGTCTTCACGGGTCATCTGACGCTTTGCAGCAAGTTGACGGCTCTCCTTCGAGCGAGCATCGCCGGATTGCATCTCCTCTTCTTCACCGGAAAGCTCGACTGCAGTTGGGAACGGTATACGAATATGTTCTTGCTCAAACCGTTCATCTAACGACTTAAGCAGCCAGTCACGAGTCACCCATTCATCGCTGTAATCAGCAACCCAAGTGTACAATCGGAGCACCTTAGCGAAATCACCAAGTTCGACCAGAAGAACTCGAGGTTCAGGTGAATCGATGGTGTATGGACAATCTCGTGCTAATTTGAGCATTGTGACCTTGACGTGGTCAATGCTCTCACGGTAGTCGACACCAATGTCGACAACTACAGAAATTCTTCTTGCGATTCCATCGCCACCACCACGAGCGTGGTTCACCAGTGTGGATGAAATAAGTGAATTGTTCGGGATAACAACCAGTTTCTCATCTCGATCTAATACCTTCGTCGATAGAATACCCATTGAGATAACTGTACCAATCATGCCCTCGACTTCAATACGGTCTCCGACTTCAAACGGCCGGTCAACTGCAAGCATGAATGAATTGACGATGTTACCGAGCGTTTGTTGAACGGCCAATCCAATGATGAGGGAGAAGACCGCCAATGAAGCGAACAGACCAAGTAATTCGATGTTCAGTTCATTGAGCGCAAGGTTGAGACCGACAAAGTAGGTGACTGCACGCAACATGAACACAATCAAAGGATTACCACCTGAAACCGTTACGCTTGACTTTGCAGTGAAACGTCCAAGAATGACAGGGACAAGGTGCTTGATACCGGTGCTCAAGATGGAGGTTGTCGTCATTATGTAGATGACGCTAAAGTACGGAAACAGAGATTCAAGCAACTCCGAATCTGAGTCGGTAACCCAAACTCCGGATAATTGAAGGCCAGCCACAACGACGAAGAAGTAAAGTCGGTTCGAGAGTGGTACAATGAGAGCATCGTCCCATTGAGCCTTTGACCGAGTCACTAAATTACGGAAAGGCCGTAGGACAAAATACTTGCAAAAAGCAAGCGCTAAAACCATCAAACCGACACACAGACCAACCTTAGGGAGGGTGTCCAATGCTTCAATTTGTTCGAGGTACTCGTCCACTGTAGACATGTCAATCAGTTTGCTCCCTAGCCCTACCTTTACAAATCTACCCCATAGAAATTTTACTTGAAGCGTATAAAGAACGGGTCAAATTATATTCTACCATCCAATAGCCTGTTATAACGGGGTATACTTGTGGACGGGCTAAAATATTTTCAAGTCCAAATGTCGCTGGAAAAAGGGTCGCACCTCCCTGGAGTGAACATCACTGAATACTTTACGAAGGTAGAATTTGTGAGCGCTGTAAACACTCAAATTTCCCCTGCCAGTTATGTATTCCTCGTCGAGTACGAAAATCCCGATGTCTTCGACAAACGAATAGACCTTGATTTGAGTTTTCAAATTGAAGAGGTTTTGCTCAAAACAGATCATTATGCTTACGTCGTGGCAAAGTTGCCAGGACCTTTGGGTGCCTTGGTTCAAAGTACCAAAGGTTGTTGGTTTGCATCGCCGTCTTCTCTCTCTCGTAGAAACGGATTGATGTGGACAATACAAGGAACTGTAGCTGGATTAAAAGAGGCGAGAGATTTGATTTCAAAAATAATACCTGGTGAACTTAAAATGCGCATCAGTAAGACCGTCGCATCGGATTGGATTAGCGCTCCCCGGCTACCATCTCGTCGTCACGAAGTCATGAAAAAAGCAGTTGACCTTGGTTACTATTCAACGCCGAGAGGCTGTACTCAGCGAGATATAGCAGACTCACTCGGAATTCGTCAAGGAACTGTTGCAGAACATCTTCAATCAGCAGAAAGTTCGATCATCAATTCTTGGTCGAAGCAAACAATTGATAACTCACATTCTTGATTCAAGGGAGCGCTTCTTCACTGCATCACAGCGTATGAAGTCCTGCGTTACGCAAGTGTACCGTTTTGGTAATCAAGTACTGCTTGATGTATCTCTTCACGTGTATTCATCACAAACGGCCCGTATCGAGCAATCGGTTCGTTAAGTTCCGGTCCGGCAAGAATCAAGAACTCAGCGTCGTCATCGATGGCCTCCAGAACGACTTCATCTCCGTCAGTCATCAAACCAAGTTGTCCGTCTTGAACGGGCTTTCCGCCAAGGTGCAATGTACCGCCAAAAACGTAAACCATACCGTTGAGCCCAGATTCGATGCGTTGCCTGTGCGTTCCGCCTTGTTGTATTTTCATGTGAATGTAGGTGATGGGTATGACCGTATCGATAACCGCATTTACTCCGAGTGTTGAACCAGCGATAACGTTCGCCCATACTTTGCCATCCGGCGATGAAACTTTGGGGATTTCAGAAGAATCAATGTCTTGGTAACGGGGTTCCATCATTTTGTCTTTAGCTGGGAGATTGACCCAAATTTGAAAGCCATGTGATACGCCACCTGTTTTCAGAAAATCATCTTGGGGTAATTCAGAATGGATGATCCCCCGCCCGGCAGTCATCCATTGTACATCTCCTGGATTCAAATCGCCTTTGTTCCCAGCACTGTCTTCATGTTGCATGGCTCCTTGAATCATGTATGTGACCGTCTCAAAACCACGGTGAGGGTGGGCTGGCGCCCCGATTGCTTGACCAGGATCCCAATGAACTGGACCCATTTCATCGAGGAGCAAAAATGGGCTCATGAGTGTACCCATAGCCGAAGGTCGCCGCACTGGAAACCCTCCTCCTTCAAGGACGGTGTGAGTTGGAGCGGTCATTTTCAAGGTTCTTTCCAATTTCATAGTATCACCTGTTCAATCATTTCATCAATCGAAGATTGGTTGAATGGTTTTGTTTTATTGATGATGACTGGTCGGCCTAGAACATTTGAACCGAGATAGGAAAACTGCATCCGCATGCTCATTACAGCATGTTGTCCGCCGCCTCCACTTACAGAAGCCAACCCTATCGTACGCTGGTTGAAGAGCGATCGAAAGTTCTTCGATTGTACAGACAACCAGGCAATCATGTTGTTGAGAACAGGAGGTATGGAACCGTTGTATTCTGGAGCACAAACAATCATTGCCTCGCTTGAAAGAATCAAGTCCATCATGTGTTCAATGACCGAAAGGTCGGATAACTCCTTCTCTGCTAAAGGTGTGTACATTGGAGCGTTGAGCGTACACAAGTCGACAACCGTACCTTCGTGTCCTTTCACTTCCAAGGAATGCTTGAATTTCTGAGCGAGTTCGAGGTTTTTACCCGTCGAAGCAGCCACTATCAGAATACGCGACACAATAAGAGCAAGAGGTCATCCCCTTTCAACCTGTGAGTATCGTCATGAAAACTTCCATATCATGCGGGTATGCGATGAAAAGTACCCCGATTCGTGAAAATTACCATTTCATGCGGTATGCGATGAAAGGTACCCCGATTCGTGAAAATTACCATTTCATGCGGTATGCGATGAAAGGTACCCCGATTCGTGAAAATTACCATTTCATGCGGTATGCGATGAAAGTACATAAATTCGTGGAAATTACCATTTCATGCGGTATGCGGTGAAAGTACATCAATTCGTGGAAACTACCATTTCATGCGGTATGCGATGAAAGTACATCAATTCGTGGAAATTACCATTTCATGCGGTATGCGATGAAAGTACATCAATTCGTGGAAATTACCATTTCATGCGGTATGCGATGAAAAGTACACCGATGACGGTCGGAATGATAGCCAGAGCAAGTATCGTCATCAATAATTGTCGCACTTCGCTTTCGGATTTTGCATCGACCGTGTTGACCTTGTCTTCCTCTTCTTCATTCACACAATTCTCAAGCAACGGGTTGCATATGGAGTCGCCAGCCTCATCCGTGTTGTCATCGACGACTGCTACGTAATCAGTATCTTCATAGCCGTCTCGGCAACCATCTGCATCTGAGTCCGATTCCGGGGCAGAAGTCCAGTACTTCTCACCGAGCGGGCAAGTATCGAGAGTATCGGATACACCGTCTCCGTCATCATCGATATCCTCACTGGAATCATTACAACCGTCTTGATCGTAATCATTTACTTCATCCGAAATCCAGTTGAGAATGCCGCGATTACAGTCATCAGAAGCGTCATTAAGGCCGTCGTTATCATCATCGGGGTCTTCCACAGATTCATCTCTGCATCCATCCCCATCGTAATCGGTGGTCGGTGAAGTCAGCCAATCTAAATCCCCAGTGGAACACAAGTCGGTTATGTCCTTCACTCCGTCGTTGTCATCGTCCTCGTCTTCAGTTGAATCGCGGCAACCGTCAACATCGTGATCTTTGGATTTCGATGACGCCCACAGGAGCTCTCCTGTCTGGCACTCATCGTTCACGTCCAAAACTCGGTCGTTGTCATCATCGAGGTCCTCAGTACTGTCTTGACAACCATCGGTGTCATAATCTGTCGATGGAGTTGAAGTCCAACCAGTTGCCCCTACAGGGCACAAATCTTCTGCATCAACAATCCCATCACCGTCTGAATCGGAGTCTTCAGGTGTGAAATCTTTACAACCGTTCTCATCAAGATCTTGAAGTGGATTGGTTGAATCCCAATCCGACTCTCCAAGAGGGCAATCATCGTCGACGTCAATGCGGTTATCGTTATCATCGTCCTCATCCTCAGTAAAGTCCCGGCATCCATCGCCATCGTAGTCGGTTAACACACTTGAGAACCAACTTAATTCGCCGAGCGGACAATCGTCTTGCCAATCGCTAATCTTGTCATTGTCATCATCACCATCTTCGCTGGAATCTTGGCACCCATCCGAATCGTAATCGTTCGTTGGAAGTGAAGTCCAGTTGCGGGTTCCACGGTTGCAAGTATCTTGGACATCTAAAACGCCATCGTTATCGTCGTCTTTGTCCTCAGTACCGTCATAACACCCGTCGAAATCATAATCGATGTTTTCGGATGGTGCGCTCCATCCCATCCGCCCGGTGGAACAGTTATCGGCATCATCTGGAACATTGTCATTATCATCATCTAAATCTTCAGTGGAGTCACGACAACCATCGCTGTCATAATCCTCGGAACCTGAGGAAGTCCAGTCGAGTTCCCCCGTCTGACACAAATCAGCAAAATCAATCACTCCATCATTGTCGTCGTCCAAATCCTCGGACACATCAAGACAACCGTCGCTGTCGTAATCTGTGAGGTTGGAGGGAATCCAGCCAAACTCTCCACTCGGACAATTATCATCGAGGTCTTCAATACCGTCGTTGTCGTCATCGGAATCTTCGTTCGAGTCTCTACAGCCGTCACCATCGTTATCCGTGATCGGTTCTGAAGTCCAACCAAGATCTCCTTTTTGGCAATCATCATCAACGTCTAAAACTCCATCGTTGTCATCGTCCAAATCTTCTTCGAGGCTGAAAAATCCATTGTTGTAAAAATCATCCATACAACCGTCACCGTCATGGTCACTAAAGTCTGCAGAGGACCAATTCCAGTGGTTTCCGATTTTGGGACATGAGTCTGAACCATCCAGAACACCATCGTTATCATCATCTGGATCTTCACCAACATCTCGGCAACCATCGCCGTCCCAGTCAGTAATCATATCATCATTATCGGATGTGAATGTCGAGGTCCAGCCTAAATCTCCGGTCTGACAAGCATCGATACTATCAGGAATTCCATCATTATCATCATCACTGTCTTCTGAAAAGTCGTTGCAACCGTCGGAATCCCAATCGGTTGTTGAATTTGAGGTCCAACCCAAGTCCGCCGGCCAACAGTCATCGAAATCATCCAAAATAAGGTCATTGTCATCGTCTTGGTCTTCAGTGAGGTCTCGGCAACCGTCCGAATCGTAGTCTGTCGTTGCGTTCGAAATCCATCCGAGTTCTCCGACTCGACAATCGTCATTCACGTCAGCCTTCGTATCGTTGTCGTCATCCAGATCTTCACCTGCATCGCGGCAACCATCCGAATCGTGGTCCGTAGCAGGACCAGAAATCCAACCGAGGTCACCCTTTTGACATTGTACGTCAATGGTATCGATGATGCCGTCGTTATCATCATCCAGGTCTTCAGAAATATCTCGGCAACCGTCGGAGTCGTAATCGGTGCCTGGAGTCGGAGTCCAACCCATCTCACCTGTTTGACAGCGGTCATTGACATCAGGAACACCATCATTGTCATCGTCCATATCTTCACCAATGTCTTGACAACCATCGCCATCATAATCCGTGATTGAATTTGAAATCCACCCCACGATACCAAGTTGGCAGGTATCAACAGTATCCGGCACTGTATCGTTATCAGCATCAAGGTCTTCCGAAGTAAAATCTTGACACCCATCACCGTCATGATCTGTGAAGGTCGTCGAGGTCCAGCCAGTGTTACCTTGTGAACAACTGTCGATTGGGTCGTTGACACCGTCGTTATCGTCGTCATCATCACAGACATCGCCCTCGGAATCACCATCATAGTTGGCTTGGTCAGTATTCGGAGTGAGCTGGCAATTATCAATACCATCAGCGACTCCGTCGTTATCATCGTCGGGGTCGTTCACGCCGTCTTCGCAACCATCGCCATCGTTATCGGTCGACGAATTTGAAATCCAACCAACAGTGCTGGTTGGGCAACTGTCCGCTGAGTCAGCGACGGTATCTCCGTCGTCGTCGGGGTCTTCATCTGCATCGCGGCAACCGTCACCGTCATAGTCTGTGGATGGCGAAGAAATCCAGCCAAGAGCACCACGGAAACAACTGTCCGCTGGATCAAGTACTGAATCATTGTCATCGTCGGTATCTTCCGAAGAAGCATCCCGGCAACCGTCAGAATCATGATCGGTTGTTGAAGAAGAAGTCCACCCCGTCTGGCCAGGCGTACAATCGTCAGAGGTGTCTGAGATGCCATCGGCATCATCGTCGTCATCCTCATCAAGATCACGGCAGCCATCACCGTCAAAATCATTGGTAGGCGTTGAAGTCCAGCCAAGAGCACCACGGATACAATTGTCCGGTACATCATCATCGACCCCGTCGTTATCATCGTCGTCATCGCAAGCATCACCTTCTGAATCAAAATCGTGATTTTCTTGTCCAGTGTTCACTGCAAGTTGGCAATTGTCTGAGGTGTCAGTTATTGTGTCGTTATCATCATCGATGTCTTCAGATGAATCACGGCAACCATCGCCATCGAAATCAGTTGTGCTGTTTGAAGTCCAGCCGAGGTCGCCAGTATCGCATGTGTCACTGGAATCGCCAACACCATCGTTGTCATCATCGATGTCTTCATCAGCATCCCGACAACCATCGGAATCGTAGTCATTGACCAAAGTTGGAGTCCATCCAATGATTCCTGTTGGGCACTGATCGAGTGAATCGGTGATGCCGTCGTTGTCGTCATCCAAATCTTCATTGGAATCGTCTTTGCAACCATCGGAGTCGTGGTCTGTGGCAGATGAAGAAATCCAGCCGAGTTCAAGGAAGTTACAGTCATCATTGACATCGTCGATTCCATCGTTGTCAGTGTCCGAATCTTCTGTCGAATCTCGGCAGCCGTCTCCATCGTAGTCGTTTGCTGGTGTTGAAGTCCAGCCTAAATCACCCTTGTCACAGACATCTGGATGGAGATCGAAAACACCATCGTTGTCATCGTCGAGGTCTTCCAAAGAATCTTGACACCCATCGGAATCGTAGTCGGTGGATGGGGAAGGGGACCATCCAACATCTCCAGCTTGGCAAACATCAAGATTGTCAGCGATGCCATCGTTGTCATCATCTCCATCTTCGATTGAATTGTCCTGGCATCCGTCACCATCGTTGTCTGTGAGGGCGTTTGAAATCCAATTCAAGTCGCCTTTTGGACAATTATCAGGGTCTAAATCTTCGACTCCATCGTTATCGTCATCGAGGTCTTCAGTCGCATCACGGCAACCATCAGAGTCGTAATCGGTACTCGGCGATGGATTCCATCCACCTTCGCCAAATTGACATTCATCAAGATTGTCAGCGATGCCGTCGTTGTCATCGTCTGTATCTTCAAGAGAATCATCTTTGCAGCCATCGTTATCGGAATCTGTCAAGGCGGTCGATGTCCAACCTGTGATGCCGAATTGGCAGTCGTCAGGGTGCAAATCAAGTACTGAGTCGTTGTCGTCATCGAGGTCTTCGAGAGAATCTTGACAACCGTCATCATCGTGGTCAGTGCTTGTACTTGAGCTCCAATTAAGGTCTCCTTTCTCACAGTCATCGAACGGGTCAAAAACACCATCGTTATCATCATCTGGGTCAAACGAGGTATCGTCTTTACACCCATCGGAATCGTAATCGTTGGTTGAATCCGGACTCCAGCCGATGGTCCCCGTTGGACACGAATCGTTTCCATCAGGGATTCCATCGTTATCATCATCGGTATCTTCCGCTGATGTGTCTTTGCAGCCATCACTGTCGTAATCGGTTGAAGATGATGAAGACCAGCCAGTAATCCCTTGTGGGCATAAGTCAAGGTCATCTGTAACGCCATCGTTATCCGAGTCAAAATCCTCTGTGGCATCCCGGCAACCGTCTTGGTCGTTGTCGTTGAGCAACGTAGAAGTCCAACCCAAATCGCCCTTTTCACATGCGTCATTTGAATCAACAATTCCGTCGTTATCGTCATCGTTATCTTCGACGTCGTCTTTACAACCATCTGAATCGTAATCCGTCAAAGTCGTCGGAGTCCAGCCAATCGTTCCGGTTTGACACGTATCCGCTGCATCAAGTACTGAATCATTGTCATCGTCGGTATCTTCCGAAGAAGCATCCCGGCAACCGTCGGAATCATGATCGGTTGTCGAAGAGGAAGTCCACCCCATATCGCCATTCGGGCAGGAATCCATAGAATCGGAAACATCATCATTGTCATCATCTGGGTCTTCATCAGAATCCCTGCAACCATCAGAATCACGGTCCGTAGCAGAGGATGAGGTCCAACCAAGTGCACCAGTAGGACAAGCATCGAATCCATCGAAAACACCATCGTTATCATCGTCAGGGTCTTCAAGAGAATCTTGGCAACCGTCAGTATCATGATCAGTAACTGCGCTGGAAGTCCAACCAAGATTGCCTTGTGGACAAACGTCAGCTGCGTCAAGAATGAGGTCATTGTCTCGGTCGTTGTCTTCAGTGGAATCCTTGCATCCGTCGCTGTCGTAATCATTGCTGGAACTGGAGATCCATCCCAACTCACCGGTCTGGCATAAATCAGAGCCATCACTGACTCCGTCGTTATCGTCGTCGGGATCTTCATCCGAATCGCGGCATCCATCAGAATCATAATCGGTGCTGGATGAAGGAGACCAACCAATCACGCCGAATTGGCAGGCATCAAGAGAATCATTAATTCCATCGTTGTCATCATCCAAGTCTTCAGGGGAAGCATCTTGGCATCCATCTGTGTCGTGGTCGGTGCTTGAATTCGAAACCCATCCCGTATTGCCGTTGACACAGTCATCATCGTCATCTGGAATCTGGTCGTTATCGGTATCGAAATCTTCTGTAGAGTCACGGCAACCGTCGCCGTCGAAATCTGTAGATGGTGAGGAGGTCCAACCCATTTCACCCGTTTGGCAGAGGTCAGGAGCTAAGTCGGCAACACCATCGTTATCGTCGTCGAGGTCTTCCAAAGAATCTTGACAACCGTCTGTATCATAATCGGTCGTAAGTGCTGAAGAAGTCCAACCAAGGTTTCCTGTGCTGCAATCATCAATTCCATCTGCAACGCCATCGTTATCGTCATCATCATCTTCGCTTGAAGCATCTTGACATCCGTCAGAATCATGGTCAGTCGATGAAGATGAGGTCCAACCAAGATTACCGAGGCGGCAATCATCGGTGTTATCGAAAACAAGGTCATTATCATCATCCAAGTCTTCACTCGAGTCTTGACAACCGTCTGAATCATAATCTGTAGAGGAGTCGGGTGTCCAACCCAAATCACCGTCTTGGCAATCGTCTGCAGAATCGGTAATACCGTCGTTGTCATCGTCGGTGTCTTCAGTTGAAGCATCTTGACAACCGTCTGAATCGTGGTCGGTCGCAGAAGAGGAGGTCCAACCCGTGTCGCCCGTAGGACAATCATCGTTGCCATCAAGAAGCCCATCACCGTCGTCATCATCGTCTTCAGATGCATCTCGGCAACCATCGCCATCGACGTCCGTAATTGCGGTTGAAGTCCAACCTAAATCACCAGTCTGGCACGAATCCGAGCCATCTAAAACTGAATCGTTATCGTCGTCACCGTCTTCAGACACATCTTGACAACCATCTGAATCGTAGTCATTGACGCTTGATGAAATCCAACCTTTGTCGCCAATAGGGCACGTATCCAAAAAGTCAGTCACGTTGTCATTGTCATCGTCATTATCCTCGGTTGAATCTTGACATCCATCAGAGTCATAATCGTTGATCGCCGTAGGCGTCCAACCGATTACACCCGTAGCACAATCGTCAAAATTATCGGTAATTGTGTCGTTGTCATCATCTTGGTCCTCATTCGAATCTTGACAACCATCTGAATCGTGGTCGGTCGTTGAATTCGAGGTCCAACCATTGTTGCCAGTTGGGCACGCATCATCGAGGTCAAGTATGCCATCAGAGTCGGAATCGGTCGAACGCGACGAGGAATACAGTGTTGAAATGTCACTGGTATTTTCAAGTTCGAGGAACATCAATTGTGATGTCGAAACTGAAGCGAAAACAAACATAGCCAGCGCCGCAAAAGCACCGAACCTACGCATACGCTCCGCTAACATGGTATGTTGTGAACCCCCGGACCTTTTATTCTTCCGTTTAAAAGTCGAAAAATCAAAGCCCATACCTCGCTTAAGTTCCTGTTACATGATAACGCTATTGACACTTTGGCCAAGACTCGGAAGGGGAAAGAACATGATGATGAATCGACTGGGAGTCACATGCCCAAACTACGGTACTTCGGCCGTAACCAAGTTGTTTCACAGTATGTCGAAACATTGGGATGGAGCATCACTGAAGAAGAGACTGAAATTGATGTTATTCTCGTTGAAACTTACGACAACCGAAGCTCGGAGTATCTCAAACGTCTTGAAGGAACGGTCGCCCTCATGAGAACGGCATTAGATGTACTGGAAAAGGAGAATGTGCGATCGTTCATCGTTCTCACCGACCACTCAGCGGAAAACGGGACAAAAAGGCCGAATGTGCCCGGACATGTGAATCAAGGAACCAGGCCAGATGGCATCCACGGCTTTGGTGCCCTTACCGTGGAGGTCTTGGGCAGAATGGCGGCAAAGAAAGGTGCCATCACTCGAATTGTGAAGCACTCCGGAAAAACTGACGCTGCAGTATGCAGTGCTGTCCACTACGGCTTAGAAGCGTTGAATTCAAAGAAAAAGTACGATGTGGTTCACCACGATGTATAGGTTCAAGTAGGGCGTTCATAGAAGTCGATACATGTCCGAAGAATTGATTCTTGAACACGCCAACTCCCACGCCACAGATTTTCTCGTGTACACCGGACAATTCTGCGGTTACTGCACAGCAGCAAAGCGCCTGCTTAACAGTAAAAACCTCAGCTTTACTGAAATTAGTTTCGATGAACAACCTGACTTGAGAAAGCCTGTGGTCGAAGCAACAGGCCATCGAACTGTCCCAGTGATTCTTGACATTCGTGGGGAACAGCCCGTGTTTATTGGTGGCTTTGACCAATTACAACCGTATTTGCGACAAAGCCGTTAACCATTCTTTCAACGAATCATGGTGCTCCATTGGAATCATGTGCCCCTTCGGATGCTCAATTAACTCCATAGCCCAACCTGCCGATTCAAAAACATGGGCCACAGCCCAACCGTCTTGGATTGAGACGCGTACATCTTTTTCACCGTGCATCCAAAAGAGGTGCTTTGGCTCTAATTCTGCCAATCGAAGTCGTAATTCCATCTCCCGAACCAGACGTGTACCCATGGCCACTACTCCGACGATTCGGTCTGCAAGTGGTAACTGCAGCATCTCTTGAGCCATGGCACCACCTTGGGAAAAACCACCGACAACCAATGGCCCGAGTGGTGCTTGTTCTGCAATCAGTTGCTCGAGTTGAGAAAGGGATGAATCAACATCGATGAGTTCTCGGCGAGAAAGGGTCATTCGTCGAGTTGCATCAGCATCTTCATCCTCATACCTCCACCAAGTTCGACCACGGCGTGGATGTACATAACGCGCTTCAGGTACAATAAGCGTCCAACCTTCCGGGAGTATTTTTTCAGCAAAGGGTCGCATCATACTGGCATCGCCAGTCATTCCGTGCATCATGATGAGCGTGGGCAAAACAATTCCTCACAGTTCCCACTGGAACACGAGGGCACCTGCAACTCGCAAGTGGACAAAAGAGCCAGGCCCTCGTACAGTTGCCGTAAGAGAATATTCTCCAGTATTCGAGGGGATGGTACCGATTGCTCCCTTTTCGGTAGCACCTGAGCCCCACGCTCTTGTCAGTGGGGAGGCCCCTGCATGGTCTTTCATTGAGAGGGAACCCGAGCCACCTTGAGTGATTTCTACATCAAGATACCAAACAAGGGTATTCCAGTCTCCCTCGGAAGGATGCCCTTCATCAAGGAAAGTATCGTACACTTCTTGGTCGCTGTTTTCGTAGCGGTTGTCGAGTAAATCACGTGCGCGATAGAAAAAGACATCACCAGAGTACCCATCACGAGCGGAGTTCAAATCCATCCGCAATTGCCGAACGCCTTCTGCATCCCGCCAGACGAAGTTCTCCATGAACTCTTTATCACCGCTGAAGGTATAGGAAATCTCGTGCCCTTCAGCAGAAGTGGCTGAAACACGAGCGTTGCCGTTGGTAATCGAATCGGTCGTCGCAGTCCAGTCTTGTCCGAACAATGTGAATGTCCAACTGTCGCCAACGGTCCATGGGAACGAGAACACGGATTGCGGTTCTCCATTTTCATAAACGGACAATCCATCAAGAGTCATTCGACCCAGAAATGGATTGTGATTGATCACAGCGTGGCGTTGAGCCTCCCGTTCAGAGGAGATTCCAACTTGATAAACGCCTTCTGCATCGTCTATTTCTGCGACCACTAATCGTGCGCTGTCTTCTCCAAATTGTGGCGTAATGAACGTATAGAGCCATTGATCTCCAACTTCCCACTGTGGAAGTAAGGTCTGTTCAACGGTTGTTGAATCCGAATCGCTTGAATCCATGGAACCAGTTGTACATCCCGCTAGAATGCTGGTGCAAAGCAACAACAACAGCATTGCGCCGGCCTTGATGCCTCTTCTCATGTGAATGCCCAACAAGACTCTGTTCAAGAGTCTAACGCTTCGAGGTGGCTCAGAGTTGGTTTGTGCCAGCCAATACTACGGCAACAATGGACATCAACTTGATGAGAATGTTGAGTGATGGACCTGAGGTGTCCTTGAACGGATCTCCAATCGTATCGCCAATGACTGCAGCTTCGTGAGCAGCATCGCCCTTCTTTGCGCCTTCAATGTGACCTTGCTCGATTGCTTTCTTTGCGTTGTCCCAAGCACCACCAGCGTTTGCCATGAACAGAGCCATGAGGACACCTGTGACCAGAGAACCTGCAAGAAGTCCACCAAGAGCATCTGCGCCAATAGCAAGCCCGACAACGACTGGGGCTACTACTGCAACCACACCAGGGCCAATCATTTCTCGGAGAGCAGCCTTGGTTGAAATATCAACACAAGTTTGCGAGTCTGGATACGTCATATCACCTGCAACGACCTTTTCTGGCCAAGTTGTAGCGTCTTCTAAGTTTCCTTCAAAAGAAGAGTCATTTGACAAACTTTCTCGCATGATGGCAAATTGTCGTCGGATTTCGACAACCATGTCACCTGCAGCCTTACCGACTGAAGTCATGGTCATAGCACCAACAACGAACGGTAGACCGCCACCGATGAGAAGGCCGATGACGACCTCTGGATTGGTCAATGACAAGTCAAGTTCGCCAACTGCTGCCGTGTATGCAGCAAACAGTGCAAGTGCTGTCAATGCAGCTGAACCAATAGCGAATCCTTTTCCGACTGCTGCAGTTGTGTTTCCGATTGAATCGAGTTCATCGGTAATTGCTCGAACATCAGAGCCAAGCCCGCTCATCTCTGCAATTCCACCTGCGTTATCAGCAACTGGCCCATAAGCATCGACGGTCATGGTCACGCCGACTGTAGCAAGCATACCCATTGCGGCCATTGCAATGCAATAGAGGCCGAAATCGGCTCCACCAAAGTGGTTCGCTCCGAAGATACCACCGGCAATCAAAAGAATTGGAATGAAGGTTGACATCATACCAACTGAAAGTCCGGCAATAGCGTTGGTTGCAGGTCCAGTCTTGGACATTTCACCAATGTGAGGAATGGCCTTGGTTGGGATTCCAAAGACGGGTTCGATACCGGTGTAGTACTCTGTAATGAGTCCAATGGCGATTCCGACAACACTGCCCAGTACAACGGAGTGCATAACGCCCATTTCAACGTCAATGAGACCTTGATTGATGGCAAGGTATCCTCCAGCCCAAAACAGAAGCGCTGCGATGAATGTCGTGTTACGAAGTGCTGCTGCTGCGTCTTTGCCGTTCTTGAGAACGAACATTGAGAAAACCCCAACAATGGATGCTACATAACCAATGAGACCAAGCATAATTGGCATCATGATGTAATCAGAGGCGCCGGTGAAGCCATCTCCACCAAATCCATCAGAACTTGCAATAATCATTGCTGCAATGATTGAACCGACAAACGATTCAAAGATATCTGCGCCCATTCCTGCAACGTCACCGACGTTGTCTCCGACGTTATCTGCGATAACACCGGGGTTGCGAGGGTCGTCTTCAGGAATTCCTGCTTCAACCTTACCGACCAGGTCAGCACCAACGTCAGCAGCCTTGGTGTAAATACCGCCACCAACACGAGCGAACAAAGCAATGGATGAAGCACCCATACCGAATCCTGCAGCTGCAGAAAGGTCGGGGTTAGCATCACCAGCGCCAAGCCAGTATGCAACAAGAGAGATACCGAGAAGCCCGAGCCCACCAACTGAAAGACCCATAACAGCCCCTCCGTTGTAGGAAACGGCTAATGCTCCAGCCTTACCGTCGTTCTTCGCAGCCATAGTGGTTCGACCGTTGGCCGAGGTTGCAGCACGCATTCCTGAGAATCCAGCGGCAACGGATGCAAGAGCGCCAGCGAAGAAGGCAAGAGCGGTGTTCATGTCATTGAGTTGTGTAAGAGCAGCACCGACAACCACGACGAATATGGCGAGGACACGGTATTCTGCGAAGAGGAACGCCATAGCGCCTTTTTGAATTTCTTCAGTGATGTTGGCAACTTTTTCATTGTCAATTTTCACTTTGTTTACTTGTTGGTACAGCATAAACGCAACAACAAGTCCGAAAAGACCTGCACCTGCGGCAATCATTGGTATATTATCCATCATTATAGAACACCTGTACCTCCGGCGACCAAAGAACCCTTCATAAGTGGTTCCCTCCAAAAAACACTGTTTAACGGTCTTTACGGGGGACTGAGGTTGATGCCGCACGGGCCGTAAGCGCCATCGTTCAAGCAATTGTTGAAAGGGGAGAGGCCTACAGGGTCTCTACATGAGCATCACCGCTGAGGAAATCTTGGCAGAAATTGGACCCGTCCAAGAGATTTTGGATGAGCATGATGGCGTGGTCAATGTCCTCGATACGACCGATGGCAACATTATGCTCTCGCTCGATGGTGGCTGCAACGGCTGTTCCTCCACACCGATGACAGCCATGCAGATCTATTACTCACTCAAAAAACTCGACCACATCCATGATGTCATTTTTGTCAACGGTGAACTTCCGGAATACATGCGTACGTTCATCGACCAGAAAATGGCGAAAGAAGCTGCTCAGCCTGAAAGCGCAGTTGAAGACACAAGCACGCCCCGTGGCGAAATTGTTTGATTATTCTTCTTGGTTTTTACCAATCGTGTGTGGATTTGCTCCGAATGAGACGTTTTCGCCTTTGATGTTCATACGTGCTGCAATAGCGATAACGACACATACCAATGAAAGCGGTTTTGGAAGGTAATTCGAACCCCACAGAACTCCACCTGACAGTGAAAGCCACCAAAGTACTCCTGCTGCGGCAATAAGCGTGATAGCGATGAGGTTCTGAACAATATGTTCGGCGCGTGGTGAGCGAGAAAAGGTCGCAATGAATGTGAACAGCACTGCCGATATGCCGCACAATGCTTCGGCCAAATGTTCGATGAAGGTGACGCTGACCATAGGCAGTGCTACAGGTCGTGGTTCTTCAACATGAAGTTGGGCCTGAAAGGGTAAGAGCAACGTTTGAGAAGGGTCGCCGGTAACACGATGCATGGCAGGCGCCGGATTTACACTACCAAAGGCACGGCCAAGCGGCCCACCCTATTTTTCACGCAACCAAATCGCCACGGTCATGCACCAAGTGGCTGTTCTTCTGGAACTCAACGGAGCCAATGTGTTTCGAGTCCGCTCGTACCAAAACGCCAGCAGGATGCTTGGGGGTCTAACAGAAGACCTCGGCGAACTGGTCTCAACCGGTCGACTGTTCGAAATGAAGGGTATTGGAAAGGGGCTCGGCTCTGCACTCACACAAGCCATCATGGATGGAGAATGGCCAAGCGATTGGGTTGATTTGCACAGTTCAACTCCTCAAGGACTTATTGAGATGCTTGGCATTCCTGGACTGGGGCCGAAGCGAATCAAACTGATGAATGAAGAACTCGGAGTTGATTCAGTAGCCTCTCTAAAAGAAGCAGCAACGGATGGATTGATAGCGCCAATGAAAGGGTTCGGAAAGAAATCACAACAACGAATGCTCGACGGTATTGAGTTGTTAGCTCGATTCAGGGCTCGCCGAAGATTGGATGTCGGGTTGATGTATGGAGAGGCATTTCAGTCAAAGATTGCATCGATCGAAGGCGTGATTAAAGCCCAATTAGCCGGCAGTGCGCGCCGCAGAAAAGAAACGATTGGTGATCTAGATGTCGTCGTTGCTGTCGAGGACGAACACCATGAGAGTGTTGCTGAAGCAATATTGTCACTTCCAGGAATTGCCGATGTGAAAGGTGCAGGTGATTCGAAAATCAGCCTCATTCTTGACACCAGTATCTTTGATGGCGGCTTCACAGTAGGTCACATCGACCCAAACGTGCTCGACGCTATTGGTGGTGACGATTACGAACAACTTGAGAGTGGTGGCACCATTGATGCACAAGTTCGACTTGTCACACCAGAGGTGTTCCCATTCACTCTAGCGTACTTTACTGGAAGCAAGGAGCACAACATTGCCATGCGACAACGAGCTATTGACCGTGGATTGAAATTGAACGAGTTCGGACTCATCCCAGATGCTAAGGCTGGAGACTTGAAAGGAATGGCTGCAGCAAAATTCTCGCTTCAAGCATCCAATGAAGAAGAGATTTACCGACATTTGGAACTCGATTGGGTCACCCCTGAACTTCGCGAAGATACGGGTGAAATCGCTGCTGCTGAATCATCTGCTCTACCGAATTTGCTAACCGGAATGGATATTCGAGGTGCTTTACATAACCATACCACCCTTTCAGATGGAGAGGCAAGTTTGGAAGAAATGGCAGATACGGCTCGTAAAATGGGTTGGAACTGGTTGGGTATTGCTGACCATTCGCCAACGCTAAAAATTGCTAATGGGGCAAGTGCTGAAGATTTATTGGAGCAAGGTGAAACCATCCGACGCTACAACGCAGCATGGGCTGAAGAAGGCACAGACTTCCGACTCTTCCACGGTGTCGAATCGGATATTCTTGAAGGCGGCAAACTCGACCACCCCGATGATGTTCTTTCGCAATTGGATTACACAGTGGCGTCTGTTCATGCTCTGTCGAAATGGAAAGCGCGTGATGAATTGCAAAATACAGAGGAATTAATGCAGTGTATCGACCATCCCTCAACGACCGTTCTTGGCCACCCTACTGGAAGAATATTGCAGGGAAGAGACGGATATGAGGTTGACTTGTTTGCTGTTCTTGAACACATGGCTGAACATAACGACGAAGGGCGCCTCAAGGCAGTTGAATTGAATGCAAGCCCATACCGTTTAGATCTCGATTGGCGTTTATGTAAACATGCGAAAGGTTTGGGGGTTCCGGTAATCATCAATCCAGATGCGCATTCAATTCGGGGCCTGGCCGATATTAGTTACGGAGTCATGGCCGCTCGAAAAGGATGGATTGAGCCACATGACGTCCTCAATTCACTCGGTGGAGAAGAACTCACACTGCGTCTTTCTTGATGATAGGGAAACCACACCTTCATGGCATTCCCCCGACTGGCATTGACATGCGTCTCCTACGTACCCTCATCATGGGCGGAGTCATGTTGATTCCAGGGCTGTTGTTATCGATGATTATCTGGTACACCGCCGGCCAACCGACTACAGAACCCATGGAATCGCTCATTTGCAACGGCATACCCCTGTTTTCAATCGGCATAGGTTTGTTTTTCGGTTGGAAAACTGGAGAGGCATACTCCGTAAAAATGGAATCTTGAGGCGATTCGATGTCCCGGTTCAAAATCGAACAATGGAGCGAAATATGCCCTTTTTTCATCTCGTTTTTCAGCACCATCAAAGGTGAAGTCGTTCAAGATGAAAACCAAATCAGTTTCAGTTCTCATCCCGATTCAGTCGACACCAGCATCCAACTCTTTCGTGACGGTACTTTTGGCGCCACTATGCCGCTTCACGGCATCGAATCAAAGGTAACGGAAGTTCACTTCCAAACCGAACCTCATTGCATAATATTCACTGGTGTGAAAATCCAATACACCTATCGAATACCACCGCAACTCATTCCTCACGGAGGCATCTGAATGAAGCGCAGCGACAAAGCGGTGAAAATAGCAGCGATGCTTGAAGAGTTCTATCCTGAAACTCCAGTGCCGCTTGACCATGAAAATGACTTCCAGTTACTGGTTGCAGTTCTAATGAGTGCACAAACTACTGACCTCAAGGTGAATGAAGTCACCCCCTCCCTGTTTGCCAAAGCCCCAACTGCAGAAGCAATGGCCAAACTGAGTGTTGAAACTATTCTCAAGGATATCCGCCAAGTCGGGCTTGCTCCGACCAAAGCAAAGAACATCCGTAGACTTTCAGAACTGATTATGGAACGGCATGACGGATTGATTCCTCAAACATTTGAGGAACTTGAAGCGTTACCTGGCGTTGGGCACAAGACGGCTGGTGTTGTGATGGCTCAAGCCTTCGGCGTTCCAGCCTTCCCAATCGACACGCACATCCATCGCCTCGCAGCACGCTGGGGGCTTTCCAATGACACCACTGTCGTACGAACCGAGCGTGACTTAAAGGCCATTTTTCCAAAGGAGATTTGGAACAAGTTGCATCTCCAAATCATATTCTTTGGCAGAGAATACTGTCCTGCTCGAAACCATGACCTTGAGCAATGCCCAATCTGTTCCTGGACGGCAACCAAAAAGAGAATTGCCCAAGAGAAGAAACGCTGAACTCAAGCGATGGATATGCTACGAGAGGCAATGTTCAACACAACAAGGACGCCAACGATGACAGCTGTAACGCGAAGTGCTGTGTGCTCATGTTTGTCATCGTAAGACTCTCGGAGGAGGGCATAACCAATCAGCCCTAGACCAAACGATTGGAGTATTGTTCCGATCGAACCAATAACACGATTCAAATCGGTATGTGCCTCAGTATCCTCTGCTATTTTTTCGGTGACGCCTTCGGCTTCAAGATCATAATCCACTGCGGATGGTGGACCAAACATTCCAACAACCTCGACAAAAACAATGGAAGCAAGAACCAGAACGATACCGAGCATTAACCATCGGTGAAAGGAATAACTCATCGGTGATTGCTGAAAACCGGCTGCTGGCAGATAAGGCGAGGGTGTTGGGGCGCTTTGCTGAGATGCGGCTGCTGGTGGAGGTGGAGGGACTTGCATGAACAGCAATCACCCATTGGGATTATGATTGTTGGGTCGTTAAACACCGAATACTGAAGATGCAGATTCCAAAACCAATGAAGTGATGTACGAGGTGATCCCTGCAACCCAAAGCAACTGAATCCCTTGACCCATAGCTGTTGTCCAAATGCCACCTCTCAAACGATTGGAAATCGTTGAGACCGCCATAACCTGGAAGAGAATAAGAATGGATACAATGACTTTGAACATTCGAATATTTTCTCCAACCCCAGACGCATCTTCCATGACTGGAAGAGCCAGACCTGCCCCAAAATCAGCCAAAGCAGTGACATCAGTATCCGTGAAATTGGATGCAACACCAGCAATTGAATCGCCGAGTTTCAAAACAATGGCAATGGTCACGTTGAGGCTTGTGACCGAAGCGATGAGCAAACCAAGCGCAACCCCTCGCATCGTGTTTGCAGATAATGCTCTTCTCCGACGAAGAGAGAGAAGGCTTCCAACAGAACGCGAAACCATTTCTGCTGTGTCTGCTGGCTTGCCTGAAGATTGTGAGCCCTCGATATAGATTCGAGTGTATCGAGAGATCACTGCTGAATTGGTATCGGCGTTGAAGTAATCCCACGCACGGTCCGAATCAATCCGTGTCGACAATCGCTTCTCTAAACGGTCAATAGAACGGTCGAGCATACCAAAGTCGATGCCACGTAGCGCTTTGATGGTCGCAGATGGTTCCGAAGAACGAGCTTGGGCAGTACCGCCCAAAGCACGAATGAAATCGGGGTAGGTCTCATCTCTACGCAAAACTTGGCGCTCTTCCCTTCCAATCATAATTGCAGGAATGAGCAGTGGAGAGAGAGGAGCTGCGATGAAAATGAGTCCATAACGGTCCCATTGATTGGTAACAGCTTCCCATGCTGATGCAAGCAACAAAATCATGATGAAGACCAAGAAAACAGTCAAAATACCCGCCCCAACCAAAGCACGTAGGAAATTTATTCGGAAAGGTGTATCCATTTCGTCCCGTGCAAAGGTAGGATCTTCAGGTACCGTAGCCCTAAACGCAAAGACGGCTATGATTTGAATAACCGTGAAAACCAGTGACGCTAGAAGAACGAATCTCAAACGACTGGCAACCAAAATCGGCGTGTCGGAAGACGAACCTACTTCAAACAAAACCAGATGTATTCCAGCAATGACCAGTCCAAACAACGCTGCTGAGACCAAAGAAACGTAAATTTCCTTCATGGTGTCAACAGATTCAAGTCGGGTGTCGTACAACGTCGTGTACTGTTCTGCTACGGTTTCCTGTTCAGAGCGCATGAACTCATCAATGGCCTGACCTGCCTCGATTGAAAACGCCATTCTGTCAAGGAAATCAGCCCATAACGGGCTTGGACTTTGCTGGGCCACAATTCTCGATGCTTCGGGTAGAGAAGTGTGCCATTTGTCGACAAGCGTCTCTATACGCTTGACTTCATTTGCTAATTCTCCATAATCGCTCATTTGCTTGAGGATGTCGAAAATGGACTGTGCCCCGACTTCACCAAGGGAGAGAATGCCCATTCTTGTGATGAACATGTGCATTTCTTTCTCAATCAACGTAGCCGAGCGTTGTACATCAAGCAAGGGATACGCAGCAGCAGCACCTCCTGCTAAGATTGGTAAGAGAAGAAGCAAAAGAATACCAGCAGCACCAGAAAACAGGGCGCCTTCAGCAAGGCCACCTGTAAACAAAATGAGTACAAGTGAAAAAAGGAAACCAACAAGTGCGGCCCCTCCAACATAAAAAAGAAGAAATTGGCCGACAGGAATCTCGACGCGACGCAGGGCGATTTGCCAGTAAGACATTCGCTGCATCCGACATCACCTCAAGTATGGTTTACTCCAGTCCATGAATCAACTGCTTTGTCGAAGTGTTCCCATCCGTTGTTGTAATAGATGCCCAACAAATCGAATACGTCGTCGTAATGCGTTAATTCCCGTTCAACCATACGGTCAAGAGCAGCGGCTCGCCTCAACATTTCGTCGTAAATATCACGCTTGTTTGAGAAACCTGCCATTGCAGCAATCTTATTTTCCAACAAGTGACTTTGGAACATACCACGGAAATAGTGCTTGTCTTTCACCGGATCCCATTCGAACATACCACGAGTAAGTACACCATCGCTGTGTTTGTTGTAGCCAATGACTTCATCAATTCCAGTGACTCGTCGAGCGATACCTCCACCTGGTGCCTCAACCACTTCTTGGAAAATAGCGAAGTTCAGGTTATCGAAAAAGCGAATTGGAACATTAATCGGGTCACCGGTAAATCTCTGAATCATTTTGACAATGGACGATGCGTGGAACGTAGCGATAACGGGGTGCCCTGTTTGCATAGCCTGGAAAGCTGTTGCACCTTCGACACCACGTATTTCTCCAATGATGATGTATCGAGGTCGGCTACGCAAAGCGGCCTTGAGCAGGTCGAACATTTCGACACGAGATTCCTCATTCTTTGATGAACGAGTGACCAGACGTTGCCATATCTTGTGACGTACCTTTACTTCAGGGGTGTCTTCAGCGGAATAAATCTTAACGTTATGGTCAATGAACGGTAAAATCGCGTTGAGCGTAGTGGTCTTACCGGATGCAGTTTCTCCAGAGACAAGAACAGACATTCCGTATTCAAGACAAATCCAAATGTAAGCAGCGACTTGTGAAGAGATTGTTCCCCAAGCAATAAGTTGCGTGATGGAGATGGTTTCTTCAGCGAACTTACGAATAGTGAACGATGGTCCAAGCATTGAGACGTCATCGGAGAAAATAATGTTGATACGGGAGCCGTCAAGCAATGCTCCGTCAATAATCGGTTTGTTGTCTGAAACTGGTCGCCCAATTCGTTCAGACATGGCCCTCAGGAAACGAGAAAGCAGTTCCCGGTCACGGAATCGAATGTTCGATGTGACCATTCCAAACACTTTGTGGTCCATGTGGACGTGCTTTAGGCCAATCGAGTGAATATCTTCCAGCATTTCATCTGAGAGAAGAGGTTCCAATGGACCGTTACGAATTAAATCTCGGACAACAATATATCGTAGGCGTTCTCGTTGAGCGGCTGTTACAATCAACCGCTTGTCGTCCATGCCCATCATTTCCCAAAAGCGGCCTTGCCGACGAACGTTCGTCACAGCATCTGTATCGAGAAGCGTATAGCGTTCAATCATTTGAGAGAGAATATTTTCAAATTCCTCGTCCGTGGTAAACGATGGGGCTGTTGGGGCCTCTTGGAGTAGAGTTTCGATTAAACCACGCCGAATGTTTTCCTCTTCTTCGGAAAGTTGAGGCTCGAGACCGAACCAAAGAATTTGTCCACCACCTTCCTCATCGGCAGGAGGTTCGTAAATGTGAACGAAAATAGGTTCTTTTGTAATGTAGATGAGGTTGTAGGGTCGTTCCTTTTTGGCCCCGCGGTCTAATGGGCCGTAATAGATTGGACGCGAACCATGGCTTGATTCAAAGTCACGCACCCATTCAGCAACGTGCGGGTGTGCACTCATGACCCCGTTGAGGTCGCCTCGAGCAAACTTGAGTTCTTCATCGACCATCATAACACCTCATCAGCTAACCGCCGTAATATCAACGATGAAGCCCATTCCAGGCTCCACACGCCATCCAATGGATGTTTGAATCGGTCCTGCCGCTCGTAAAAAACGAGTAATGACAATGTTACGCTTAATTTCGCCACCAATCATCGCAGTTTGTAAATCAAGAACAACTTCAGCAGAAGCCCGTAAAGTGTGCATTAATTTGTGGTCCATTTCATCAGGGTCTACACAGAGCATTAAAGAACGTCCATGGGAGCAAACTTGACGCAATTTTTGCATCAACTGGAAGCGACTGACATCGTTGAGGTCATCCGGCATGATTGAACTTGCTGAATCGATGATGACGACGTCTGCCAATTCAATCGCTTCGGATTCCAGAACTTCCTCAAGACCAACATTTGGCAATGATTCCGCTATGGTTCCAAATCGGCTGAACACCAAGAGTTTACCCTCTCGAATGAAGTCAGTTACCCCGTATCCGAGAGATTCCATTTGCTCAACCCATCCTCGAGTTGTTAATTCAGTGGTGATGACCAGAACTTTAACACCGTTTTCGGCAAGTCCAAAAGCAAGGCGTTGCGAAAGGAGAGATTTACCTCCACCAACAGCACCTTGCAACACATACAGCGAACGGTTCGGCATACGCAAACCCATCGAGTCAGCAAGGGAATCAGTTTCCAGTTCGTACGGGAAGCCGTCTTCCTTTGGCTTGTGAGCGGTGACGAAAGGATCATCTTTGACGTGTTCATCCATTCAAACGCACCTCTTGGTTGAAACTTGCACTCGACGAGACGCCTGAAACGACTTCCGAGGTTGCCGTCACAAACACGCTAATGTCGGTGTTGTCTGTATAGGAATTGAACGAAGTATTCGTTACGGCCACTTCAATGAGAACATTCGGATTCCATTCTGTGGGTGTAGGAGTTCCAACAAATGAAATTGAAACGGCAGTGTTCGGTATCGCAAGACCGTCTACAAGGACTTGAAATTTAGTTTGGTCCATAGGGTGTTCTCCAGTATTCAGCACATAAAAAGTAATTTCATGTTCAGTTCCACTTCTGTCAATGTTGACATTCATAGGGTCACCCGCAAAATCGATACCCAATTCTTCAGTAAGTTGTAAGCCTCGCTGTTGCTGCTGAATTATCCTTGATGTAGAGGACCATTCTTGTATCAAAACCGCACTAACAGAGCTGGAAACCAGCAATGCTGTAATCAACATGATGTAAGTTGAAACTCCGCCGTCAGCCATAAGATAACCTCAAGATGTGGAACGCACCAAAGTTGTCGGTCCAGCAGTGAATGCCAACCGTTCATATTCTGTGTTCGAACTGGATTCATCATCCCAAAACAATTGAAGCGTTTGACCAGAGTACCAATTGGTGCCGAATCCGGCGATTTCAGATCGCACAGAGTCTTGTGAACCAGTAAGTGTCTCGGGCTCTTCTCCATCGTAGAATACCCAAACTTCATCGGTCTTAAGCAGGTCTTCACCCTGATTCGTGATGTTTGCATAAATATACTGTCGGAAGACTGGTGCCGAGAAATTAGCTACCGTCGTTGGGGTTTGAACATTGAGCGACGTATCAAGAATTGTCCATGTTGGTGTGGATGAATCTGGGCAGAAACCGTGGTTGGTGATAACCACATTTCCTACATCGATTTCGCCACCTGTCGTCGAGAAGTTAGCAGAAAATCCACCACACTCGTCCGAACCAACGTTCGCTCTCAAAATACCATCAACGTAGCCAGTTCCTCGATTCGTCGCATTTATTGAAACTTCATGAATGACATGCTGTTCAAGATTTACATCGTCGATGGTAAAACTCGGGTCTGGAACTGAAGCGCTCTCAATTGCATCCAATCCGGTTGCAACTTGAGCATCAAATGCTGAGATGGCCATAGTGAAGACCACCAGCATTGCGATCCCAATAATGAGACCGCCAATTCCAGCCGAAGCACCCATATCAGAGTTCACCTCGAAGTGACTGAACTTCACGCCATGAACTGATTAACGAGGAGAAAACCAACAATTCCTTGTGCGATAGATGATCATCTAAAGCCGCTTCGGATTCACCAGGAGCTGCCAGTTGAACAATAGCAAGGACGGCTCGTCCTTCATGTTCGGACAACATTCCTGAGGACATTGCTTTCTGCGCGAAACTAACCGCTGCCATGCCTGACATACTGTCAAGAAGTAATGCTGAAACGGTAGGTGCACCAACCTGATTCGCCTTCGTTGTTGCACCAGTAGATGGTGCATGCAAGAAAGGATTCGCAGCCAGTGCTTGCGCTTCATACAGTTCCACGAGTGGGGCTTCATCAACGCTCTTCAAACGATCCATTCCAGAGGCGGATATTGTTTCGCCGCTTGCAGTGACGATGGTATCTCCACTCATCATGGATTCTCCGTCCATAGATTCTGTTGTTGCTATCGGATTTCCTTCAGCGTCCATAACTGGTGTTGCTGCGGGTGTATCCAATCGAACTTCGACCATTCTCAGAACATCCTCGACCATGTCAAGGCGACTGCTAATGAGACGTTCTAATCCAGAAGTATCGACGGTTGTAGCCGTAGGAACAGGTGTCGAAGGGGCAAGAGTTGCCGCAACTGTTGGAACACTTCCAACGCTGTTCATGCGAGCCCGTGTCGGACTTGGACTGATTGTCCACGCATCGTCTTCACTGAGTTCTCCTTCTTCAGGAAGAGGGACTTGTTCAATGGCGATGTTTGCCATTATCTTGAGTCGTTCCTCCGTAAGATCTGCATCTGCATCTCGATTTTTATCTGCGTTACCGCTAAATGGCCATGCCATGATAAATCCTCCCAAGGGCGGTAATGCCTTTCGGCATTGGTGCCCTTAGATGCAATCAGATGACGAGAGACCCAGCAGCTGTGTTTCCGATGTCTAAGGTTTGGAAGGTCGTTCCACCACTACCAACGTGAAGGTAGAGTTGAACATTCGTATCTCCACCAGCAGCACTGCAATCGACAGCGTTTCCGTTGTCGTTAGCATCAATCCACATGACGTATCCGGTACCTGGATCCATAACACCAGTCGCCGAATCAAGTGCATTTGCCGCAGGGTCGTTTTCATTCATCTCGGCAACAGAACCCGCTGCAGTGAATGCGACTCCTGCACCGTCTGGGTCACCAATGAACCCTTCGACTACACCGTCGTCACAGAAGAACTGGAACGAAATTTCGTCGATTGGCGCAGGTTCGCTACCAGGTGCCAGGCGGACCTGGAACATGTATGCTTCAGTAGCTGAGAAAGCGTTGCCTACATTGTTACCGGCACCGCCATTAGCGACAAATCCTGCTGAAATGAGGACCTTACCGGCCATATTGTCAGCGGTGTCGTCACCGGTGGTTTGAGCATTTTGTTGGAGTTTTTCTGCAGTTTGAATAATGACTGCTGCAGCAACTGCTGCAACCAAAATCAAAGCGATAAAGACAATCATTGCACCGATACCGATAGCAGCGATTTTGTCTTCTTGAATATCGTTACGAGTATTTGACTTCATATTACTTTCGCCCCCGAAGAAATATCAGCACCATAATTCAAAGTTTCATATGTGAAACCTCCGGCGCCTGATTGAATAATCAATGTGTGGTCTGCGTTCGACGAAGGAGCGCAGTCATCTAGGTCAGCAGTTGGTAGCGTTACATCGTAGGTTGAGCCTGGGAGCAGTGGGTTGCTTAGAGCAGTCACTCCAACGAGGCTTGTGGACGTAAAGTCACCAGCATCAACACCAGCAGTACAGACAATGTTCCAATCGATGTTTGAAGGATCGATTGAATCTGAGCCTGGAGCCAGTTCAAAGGTAATGAACAATTCACCAGCTGTTGGAATCATGACGTTCTTGATGACCACTTTCGAGGACAGCAAGGATGTCGTTTCTTCACCGGTTGTTTGTGCATTCTGTTGCAATTTCTCAGCGGTTTGAATAATAACCGCTGCTGCAACCGCCGCAACCAAAATCAGGGCAATGAACACAATCATTGCACCGATACCAATTGCAGCGATATTATCGCTATTTTCGTTCGTATTTTCTTTCATATTTTTTCACCATTTTTTAATTTTTTATCCCCCATATAGGGTGGAAAAGGATTGAGTTAAGAAGAACCTCCAGAACTCATTGTGATACGAAGTGGGATACGAATAATCGCCACTTCGTCAGGAGCAAGACGTTCCACAAATGGAACTGCATCTGCGGTGTAACCTGGAGGGAACCAAGGCGAGAGAAGGATATCTGCGAGAGGTTCCATCGAGCGATTTTGTGCACGTATGGTGACAAAAACTTCACCGGTTCGAATTTCATAGCCAGTCGTGATTGCCAGTTTACGAGACAATGGAATTTCATCTGCACCGTACCGGCGGTTCGCAGAGACATTGAACCGAACAGGCAAATTACCTCCGGGTGCAATTGTCGGTAAGTCAACCGATGAAGGTGTAGAAGACCAGCCGTCCGGGACAGGTGGAGAAAGACGCATTGGTGGCATTGCTACTGGCCCGTCGTTAATGATGCGCACGACCAATACACCCTCATCGCCACCAGCAGGCCAACGTGTTTCGAGACCCATCCAAAAATGCCGGAAGAGGAATGGATTGAGGGTTGAAGTATTGCCACCGATTAAATCGTCAACAAGGAATTCCACTTCACCTGCAGCACCACCCACGTCACCAATTTCAGCAGCACCGGTAGCACTCCTCAAGCGAAGAAGAATCGTTTCAATATCGTTCTCACTGATTTTCTTTTCATTGAGTAAGCGGTGGAGCATGGCAATGTTTCTTCGCAAATACAGGACATCTTCTTCGAGGACAGCAAGCGATGACTCCGCCTTGTCGACACTTGACAAGGCTCGGCGAAGCTTGTGGGTCTGTAAGAAATTCTTTGCCTCACTGATTTCAAGTTCAGTACCTGCAAGAGAGTTCGTATCATCTTGTGCAATACCGAGTACCATTGTTTCCATTTCGCGAGGTAATGGGCGTTCTGGCTGGGAGGACGAGGCGGGCATCGGAGGCATAGGAGGTGCCTCAACGGCTGCATCTGATGTTTGGGTGGCAGTACCTTCCGGAGTATCCGCAGTCGTACCGTTGGATTCAATCGAAGACGGAAGTTCCTCGTCTTCGAACTGAGGCATTTCATCCAGTCTTTTTTCCTCAAGCGAAGGGTCAATGATTTCTTCATCAGGCATCATCGTTCACCTCCTCATTTGAGAACAGATTTTCCGGAGTCAATGGCTGAGAAGCCTCAACAGCCCCAAAGATATCATCGAGGTTCAATCCGTCGCCAGCGAGTTCGTTGAACAGACGAGCAGGGTCGCCCAAGTCTCGTTCAATTCGAACCGCTTTAACTTCGATATCGGTGAGGCGTCCATAAAGCGCACCGTACATGTTGTTGGCACGGTTGATGAGGTACCAAACTCCAGCCATGACGACGATAACATAGGCTGCAATGCTGACGACGTTGGTTTGATCTTCAGCGAGCATAGGGGGCAATCCAAGGATAATCGCTAGCATGCCGAGGACAGGCATACCGAGAATAGTACGGAGTTGCCGACGGCTGCTTGCAAGTTCTTCGAAATGATCAGCATAGAGTGTAGAGATACCTCTTCGGGCACGCTGGTAGTCCTCGTGAAGGAGGCGGAACTCATCTGTGCTCTTCCAAGTCATTCTCCAAATCCATAATGCAGCCAGTGTCAAGACCACAAAGCCCCACCATGCGAATTGGAATACATGGAAGGAGAAGCCGAAGCCAATGACACCAGCATAGATGGCCAAGAGACGGAAATTATCGTTTTGTGATGTCAACCGGAACAGAATCATTGAAACGAGCAAACAAGTGATAGCTGCAACGAAACTGCTTGAGACACCAGGTGACCAAGAGATGACATCTTCTTTCAACGTCATCTGGTCGTTCTCCACGACATTGTTTTCCATGAAGGAGGCATTCAGTGTCGCCACACAGGTTGCCTCCGAACGTTGAGACCACCAGTCGATGGAATCTGCAGTCACGACCCATGTGAGCGTTCGTTCTTGCGTCGCAAAGAAGAATGGAATCATCGAATAATTGAGTCCACTTGACACTGAACGGTTCAAGAGCACAGGGCGATTCGATGGATCGCTTGAGACGGTCAGCCCTTCACACTGCAAGTCAACCATAACATCGAGTGCAGTTGCCGAACCGACGTTCTGTACAACGACCGTAATCGTGCTCTCAGTGCCTTCTTGGAACCGTCCATCGTTGGAAGAAATACTCTTGATCATTGGGTCTGCAAAGACAGCTAATACCAGCGCGAATGTTTCCTCATCGTAAACGGTGTAACCGTTGTTTTCATCCGGATGATAAAGTCTGAAAGTTAAGTCCCATCCGTCGCCAGGTAGAATGAACCCTTTGGTTGGAGTTTCTGCTTGAATACGGATACTGGATGGGTTCCACGCTTCGAGTTCGAGTAGATTGTATCGTGAGGTGGGCCCGAGGGAAGCTGCACCACATTCCTGCTCAAGGTTGAGTGGATGTTCATCAGAAGTTCCATCAAACTTGTCGACAATGAGCGTAAAGTTCCACGAATACTCAAACTCAGAAAGACCCATTGCACCGAGATCTAACAAGCGTTCCGAGTCACAGAGTTCAATCATGTACGCAACTTCACTGCCGTTGCCTGTTGGAATGTTCGTGTACGGCAAGAACACATCGACAACATCGCTGTTGATGTCCGGTTCAATACCAATATCGCCGGTTGAAAAGAACCTCGACATGATCAACTGCGTTTTGAATTCACCACTGCCTTCAACTTCCGTTTCAGTGGGGTCAAGGAACAGTGTCAAATCCGCAGTCAATGAAAGCAGAGGCTGATTCACAGTTCCGACGGCAGTAAATGTGTGCACAACTGGAGTGTTACGCGGCAATACAATGAGTGAGGGTTGTGTAATCATTTCCCAATCGGTGGACAAATTCGTAAGACCAGGACGAGTTATGGCATACACTGCATTCACTGTAACGTCTTTATTTCCAGTATTGGTGAGCGTCACCTCCCAAGTCCGAGTCGATTTCGGTTGGAACTCCATCACAGAAGGCCAGTCAGTAGATTCGACGATGAACAACGGTTGAATCAGCAGTTCCACAGTGTGCGAACTGTATACAATTCCAGTGGTCGAATTAATCGCTGTAATCGTGAGGTTGTACACTGACCCTTGAACGAGTGTATCGGTCCCGCCAAGGCTTGGAATCGCAACATTCACGCTGTCTGAGTAAGTTTGGTCAATCGGAATCGTTTCAGTGAGTTGATACTTTGAGAGAGAAATATTACCTTCGACAGTCAAGTTGATTCCAACAGTTTCCTGAAGATTACCGAGATTGACAATGCCGAACTCAACTTGTTCCATCTGGCCTGGAGTAACTGCCATTTGTTCCGGAGCTGTGATGGCAATGGAATGGTTTTCAGTGATGTTGGCCACGATGTTGGCCGAGAGAAGAATCTGGCCGTTGTTGGCCGAGACCCAAACGGTCGTCATGTAGAATCCATCCGAATCCGCTTCGTCATTTGCGTTCATCTCAACCCGAATGGTTTCTTCGTAACCCGCTGCAATGAAAAGACTGGAACTGCTCGGTGATTCAATTTGGAAATCAACATCGCCAGCGAGTGAATTGTCCAACCAAATCTCATAATCAGTAGGAGCGTTACCAGTGTTGACGACGGTTATCGAAGTGAAAGTAGAATCAGCAATGTCCAGTTCAAGCGATTGATTGGTAGGAGTAAGGCTACCGTTGAAAATCTGCCCGACCACTACGAAGAACACATGTTCCGTTCCAATCAACAAGCCAGAAACAGGATCTTCAATTCGAACAGTAATCGGTTGATTCAATCCAGCAGGCGCCAATGGGTCAGTGCGAATATTGAACGAAACCACTTGGATGTGTGCGGCATTTCCAGAAGAACCGTCAAGCGTTCCATCGGCAATGTCAGCAGTCAAATTCGTAATGTTTTGATCGGTTTCAGAGAAATTGGCAGTCCAGTTTTCAGGAAGATTATCAACCACTCTTAAGCGGTACGAACCAACATCGTTTCCAGTGTTTGCGAATCGCATTGGAATGGTGTTATCAACGCCAACTGGGATATCATACGGTCCTGAATCGAGGAAATCACCGTTGATGACCTGTGGAATAACAAGTGTGTAGTTTCGAGTAAGCGTTACTGCGGTGACTCCACTCCCAACCAAAGCTGGACTCAAAGTCGGCGTAATGGTAAGCGAAGCAGAAAATGTGCCTGCAACTGGGTATTGATTTGCTTGAGGACCGATAATATCGAGTGTTGTGTTCATGCTGTCCCCTGGAGTAAGGCCGGTATAAATCGGGTTCGAAACCGATACAGACCACCGATCGGCCTCCCCAAAGCCACCTTCATTCAATGCAGTGAATGATTTCGAGGTGGTCAATGTAGCGTCAAGCGTCTCGGTGAGAAGTGTTGGGAGGTTGTGAATGACGCGCAAGTTCAGGTCAATATTTTCGACAAGTTGAGTACCTGTAAGCGTCTGTTCAATCACTTCGACCGGTACGTGCTGTGGTTCAGAGTTCAATCCTGGGTCAACGACGATAACAGGTGAGACTTCAATCGGAGCAGTGTCTTGGGAAGGGACTCCTCCGCCGATAGGCTGGCATTGAATCCATACATCGAGTTGGTCGCCCGCCATGTTGTATTCGCTGGTTACAATCGGATTCTGGATGGCGGGGGCGGTGAGCGTAACGACCACTTGTGTGGTCGCGCCAGATGCAACAGGAGGTGTGATGGAAGGGCTAACTTCCCATGTCCAGTTGAGTGTAGAGACTGAGAGTCCGGTCGTCAAGGTGTATGTTGTGGTCACACTACCGGTGTTTTCGATTTGCGCAATGTACTGGGCTTGACCACCGGGATTGATGGTTTTGGTCGTTGCATCCTCAATCAACGTCACTTCCCCTTTGAAGAAATCACCAACCATGACTCGACCAACACCAGAAATCTGGTAATTATCTGGAGAATTAACAGATGTAAATGTCATCGTGATTTTGTCCGTCTCAGAGCGAACAGCATTCGCAGGGACATTGATGTCGAGTGTAATCAATCGAATGGAACCTGCGGGAAGCGTAGCGCCAAAGGATGCGGAGTTGATGTCAGCCCATGGCTTGTTTTGAGTCACAGAGATAGTGAAGAGATCCGTCACTGAACCCGTGTTTTTGACGACGAAAGTGAGCGCTGTAGCATCTCCTGGCTCGACAACTAATGTTGCAGGTTCGATCACAATGGCATTGTAATCGGAGAATTTCACCCATGACTCGCGGACAATGACGGTTTCAGTCCATGAAGTTCCATCAAACTTCACCGATGCTGAAATGTTCCAAACCCCAGTCAATGCTTGAGCATCAACATCAGCGCTGAGTACTCCCGACTCTTGAAGCGTTGCAGAAGACGCCGGGTAAGAACCAGGCTGGAGCAGCACCGTGTTTGATGGAACGGTAATCACATTGGCAGGCGTCGAGTTATCTCGTAGGACAATGGTCATCGTAGCCGAGATTGGCTTGACACCAGAATTCGTCACCGTGGTATTGAGCGTAGAAACAGCGTTGGGCAGGGTAATTTGGTTGGTGACCGGTGAATCGGCAGGGAATGTATTGGTCATCAATTCCCCAAGGTGCTTGTTTTCGACTGAGAATGAAAAACCGACGTCTTGAATGTTGTTGAGCAGGTCGTTACCTGTTTCCTTTGTGGAGACGATTTTAATCCGAAGTTCTTGCCCTGCGCCGTTGGTGGCGTTCCAAGAAAACGAAATCGATGTAAGGTCAACTTGCCCAGATGCGCCACTGACGGTGCCCATAGCGATGCTTTTGACGTCGGTGAAACCGAGAGATGGGGAGCCTTTATGTTGCAAAACCAACCACAAATCGTCGCTACCTGAACCGGTTGCTGAAATGTTCGCCGTAACGATGTGTTCACCAGGTTCAAGGAAAAGGCTCGAACCAATTACTGCTGAGCCAGAATTGCTCAGTTGGAGTGGGTTGCGGAAATAAAAGTCGAGAATCGCACGCCCAGATGCTGTATTCTTCTCCTCAGTATCGTCTGCATTTGCCAATGGCAAGTACATTGGGAGGACGAAAAGGGCGACCAATATCGCTGCGAGCAGCGTTTGGCGACTGGTGTGTTCACGCAGATGAATCACCTCCAGGTGAATCAAATCGAGCAATGGTCACTTTCTTACCCTGGCGACGCCATTGCAGTAAAAGCTGCTCAAGTAGACGCTCATGGTCGATATCCGAAATCCCGAGTCTGCGGCGCTCTTCCCAAAGCAGCATCTGTTCGGTTTTCGTGAGAAGAGCGTCACGCAAATACAACTCAAGAGTGCGACGGTAAGCATCTCGGTCCGATACTGCGTAAACGATTGTATCGCCAGGTAACTGATCTGCTCGGTTTTGGATGAGGTTGCCCAACGTAAGGGCCTCGTCGTAAGTTATGTCTCGTTTGTCTAAATCAGTTTGCACTGAACTGGCAATCGTTTGCAGGTCAAAACGAGTGTTTGTGCGTTGAATCTGCTTGGAGTAACGGCGACTTCTTCGAGACAAACGTGCCGCCACCATGTTTTCCCTTGTTACCCGCCGGTTATTGAAAGAATCGGTCGCTACACACCCCTCCACCCGAAACGAAACAAAAACTACCCGTTTTGCATAAAAGTTAGACTGAAGCCTCCTTTTGCATTCGATAAGAACCAAAAAGGGTTGAAACCATGAGAATATGGCGCAAAGCAATGTTTCATGTCCTTTGAGCCATCACATTGCAATATGAGCGAAGCGATAACCCATGAAGCCGGACAAACAGCACCAGTATTCGAATGCCTTGATTCCAGTGGTCAAACTCACAGTTCCACCGCATATCAGGCCGATGGAAAAACTGTGATTTTGTACTTTTATCCTCGCGACTCCACGCCAGGATGTACCACCCAAGCCTGTGACTTCCGAGATAACATGGCAAGACTGACCACTGAGGGATACATCGTCCTCGGTGTATCGAAGGACAGCGAAGGGTCTCATGAGAAGTTTGTAGCAAAACAAGAACTTAATTTTCCTTTGCTCATGGACCGTGACGGTGAACTTCATGAGAAATTCGGAACATGGCGATTGAAGAAGAACTACGGCCGTGAATACATGGGATGCTCCCGCTCGACCTTCGTCATCGCTCCAGATGGTAACTTCTCTTGGCTACGATACAACGTCAAGGCGAAAGGTCACGTTGGCATGCTCATGAGAGAACTTGGATTGGGCGAATGAGGGATTCGATGGCCATCCATACGCCATTGAGCGGAACTTCGACTGATTTGGGTAAAGACTCAGTTGCTTGGTTACCTTGCCACATCGGCACGGATACCCTGGTTGGCTCATCGTGTTCCATCGGCTCTTTAGCGCATATTGGACGTAACGTCACGCTTGGTGACGGTTGTCGAATACAAGGTGGCGCTTATGTTGCCGACGGTTGCCACCTCGGCGAAGGGGTATTCATTGGCCCGAATGCAACTTTATTGAACGATAAATATCCGCCCTCGAAGAACTCAAAGCAATGGCGCCCGGTTCGAGTCGGTAAAAACGCAGTCGTAGGTGGAGGCTCAACCGTTCTGCCTGGATGCGATATCGGGGAAGGCGGCGTACTCGGTGCTGGTTCAACCCTCACCAAACAGCTTCCGAAACACGAAGTTTGGGCGGGTCAGCCAGCAGCATTCCTGATGACGAGAAAAGCATACGATGAAAAGCAGCACCGACTCAAACTCGCAACACGAACTGGAGATGATTAAATGGACAGGAAAGCAATAGTTTTGGATTATTTGCGAAAATGCAATGCTTATGCTGAAAAATCCATCGCACGGAAACAGAACCGTGGTGAAACCGAACAAACCTCATCTTGGGAGTCCTACATCGAATTCAACAATCATGCCATTGAAGAAATACAAAACGGCACGCTCAACAGTTGGTTTTCGCCGATGCCAACATCCAATATGGAACATGCGAAGCGACTGGATGTTGATTCCATCGAACATGCCCAACGAGCAGGATGGTTATCGGGTCTGCTGTCACCGCGTCCGCTCGTACTTGCATCAACACAAGATGAAAACGGAAACAAAAACCTCGCACCTTACACTTCGGTTATGGCTGTGTCAACCGGACCACCCTTGCTCATTGCTTCGTTCAGTTGCAACCGTGAAGGTCGATACCGGGACACGCTCCTCAATCTACGTTCGACCAAACGGGCAATACTCCACCTCATGCCAAGTACATTGGAGGCTGTGAAAGCAATCGATGAAACGGCTGCTCCGCTGCCTCAAGGTGAGAGCGAGTGGAATCTCTCCGGATTCACTGAAAGTCCTCATGACCCGCTGCTCATCAACGAAGCAGTGGCTGCGCTCGAAGTTGAATACCTCGAAGATCGTTCTTTACCCGACGCAGTTGCTCGACTCGCCGTCTTGCGGGTAACAGGAATATGGACATCTGAGTCCTCAATACCACCTCTCGGATTGGATGTGTTGTGCCAGCACGGTCATGACCGTCTTTCACCGTCACCCAACGATTGGGGAGAAAAAGTGTCCAAGCACTACGCTGGACGAAAACTATCGTAACGCTGACCACATCGCAGACAGGCCTTGTTCCAACGATGTTGTCGCTTTCCAACCCAATTGAAGTTCTGCCTGTGAACAATCAGGTAACCTTCGTAGTGCATCGCCAAAATATCCGTCCTCGTGAAAAATCTCAGGTAAATCGTTCTTCCAATTGGAATCCTTTGTTACGGTATCGAACACCGCTTGTTGAAGCAATTGAATCGAGACTTCCTCTGTTGAACCGATGTTGAAAGCACCACCGCTAAGTGGTGAACCATCCAATGCAGTGTCCATGAGACCTGCCCGATAAAAACCATCAACCGTATCCGAAATCCATGTGAAGGAACGGGTCTGTTTGCCACCGTTATGCACTTTAATCGGTTGATTGTTAAGAACTGAAGAGAAAAACATGGCGACCACTTGGCCGTATTCATCTCCGAGTAAACGAGGCCCATAGGCGTTAAACGGTCGAACGATTCGAACATCAAGGCCTTCACGTACTGCATGTTGACATGCGATTTCATCAAGGTACTTACTGGCACCATAGGAGTGCCTCTGATGCAGTGCGGGGTCGGAAAAAATCATCTCGTTTCCATTTTGAATCGGTTGTTGTTTGGCTTCACCAAAAGCTTCAGGTGATGAGGCAAGAACGTACCTTGCATCGCATGACATCGCCAGTTCTAATGTTCGCAATGTTCCGTTAATGTTGACATCAATCACCGAATGTGCTGCTTCATGAAACCATTTTGTGCCGTTTACTGCTGCTAAATGAAAGACAATGTCCAAGCCTCCTAAGGCTTCAACTGCATCGTCAAGTCGGTCGACATCCCTCACATCACCTTGCATGAAATGAAACCTCTCGTTGTTTTCAAGCGACGATAGATTCGATGTATGGCCACGGAAAAGCGAATCATAGGCGAGAACTGTATGGCCTTCATCGATTAATTTCTCGCACAGCGATGAGCCAATAAATCCGGCACCACCGGTGACAAGAATACGTTGTGGAGCCATACACGCACCTCATTGGATTCGTTCAACAACGGTAAGACTCACTACGCCTTGTTCTGACTTTAATTCCACGATGTCCCCATCGTTGATTTCCATACATGGGTCCAAGTCGAATCCGTGCCCATAGGGGACATCCAGCAGTGAACATGCAGGTAATGTGAGTGGGCAAACATCTCGGTTAACGATGGCTGTCGGCCCCTTTCCGGTGTACAACAATCCCATCAAAACATACGGAGCCACCGTTGAACCAGAGCCCTTTGGATAAATGAGGATCGAGTTCTCAATCGCTCGCCCGTCCAAAGGATGACCGGTTTCTTCGATAACGCCCGTGTCGCGGTGAACGTATCCAAGATAGGTGATGGGTACATCAGTAACCATTGCTGGTCCTTGGACAATAAAGTCTCCTTGACTTTCAAGCGGTGAGCCCATGAGCGTTGCTTCACCGCTTTGAATCGTTTTTGCACTGGCATGCTGCGGTTGTGATTTGGCTTCCAACACCGGCCGAGGGCCTTCGGAGAGGGAGGCATCAAAGGCGTGCGAGACGCAGTCGTGAATCGACATCACGCTGGTTGGTAACCGGTTGAGACCACTGGTAAGGTAGTGTTCTGCCTTGAGTGAATTGGTAAGTAAATGATTGTAATGAGCTCGGTTATACGGTGTGACTTCAGGACAAGTATCTTGCAGAAGAACAGCACCTGCACTCTCAAGCAAATCGACGCTTCCATCGGCTAAAGCCAGTTCGTAATTCTCACCACTGGTGAAGACCCACAAACGCTGGTCAGGTATTTTTGCACCCATCTCAGCATGGGAACGAACCGCTGCTGCAGTGATTCGGATTTCCTCTAGGCTTGCTTGAGGGCACCCGATGACCACTAAATCGACCTGTCCCTTCGGGGCGAGATCTGCATAACGGGCGTCGAGTTCAGTCTGTGTAAACACCAGCTCGCCTTGCCATCCCGCATCTGGAGCCATCCATTGCCCTTGAGCGTCTTTCGAAAGAGGCGGGTCCGCAGACAGACCTTCTGCCCACAACATCGGTGTACCATAATTGGCTGCTGCCGCTGTGAGTGCCTTCTTGCGAGCAAAACTCGCATACGATGGAAGACCTTGAATCAAGGGCATAGGACCCCAAGGAACATCCCAATCCGGTCGAACTTGCTTTCCAATCCAATCTCCAAGTATCGACCAGTCTGAAAGTGTTTCAAGTTCACATTCAACACGGACATGAATGTTTGGAACACGGTTCTCCTGCAAGTGAAGGCCCCATCGAGGAGCATATCCAGTAAGTGCTGTTGCCAGTGCAGAGAGTCCAGATTCACGGTTGGTCATGAGCGAGGTCCACGTGTTTGAGAAACATACGGCGTTCGATTCAGCCCATGATGCAATGCCACTTTCATCGTCGACTCCCCGGTCGTAAGGCGTACAAGACAACGTCGCTTGGATGCCGAGTTCAGAATAAGCCTCAACTATTTCGAATTGCTGTTCAAGGAAATCCGGCCAATCAATATCCATTTCCTTCATTTTCTCTTTGTCACAACCAGCAGAATTGAGCGTTGTAGGAATCGTAACTTTTCCGTCACCAGAACTGGAAAGGTCCGATAAGAATCGGCGCAGGCCATGGCCGCCGGTGATGACCGAGACGCCCGAGACGTGCGCATGGTCGACTTCAACAAAGCCACTGGCGCCAGCGGTACCTGCAAGGTCGACAACCAAGCGAGCCGCCTTTTGACGGGTTGGGCCTTCGTCACCTGCCAACTGAGATGCGAGTCGTTCTGGGAGTTCCATACCTCTGTGCAGTTGAAGGACGCTCATGAACTCACCCCTTCCATTGAGTCGTTCGTTCACAGCAAAACAATTGAAATTTGCCAATGACCGAAGGTTTTGATACCTTTGACGAGATTTGCAGTAAACATGTCATCCCCCCCTACGATGAATATCGACGCCCCTATTGCAGGAGAACCTGTATCCGGAAAGAAGCCCCCAAATCAGCAGGCATTTCAGACTGCAACAACGAAAAAAAGTCCTTCTTCCAAGCCATCCGCATCAAAACGAAAAACGGCACTGACCATCGTTCAAACGTTGATGTTGATTCTAGCTCTTTCTCTGTCGACCTACTCATACGCCTCTTTGGATTCAATCGACATGGAAGCAGGAACTGATGGCAACAATGCCAGTGAACTGTTGGTGCGAACCGAAGGACGCAGTGCGGATTCAATTTGTACCGAGGGCGGTGCAGAAATATTCCTTGGTAACGATTTCAATGAAAACGGCTATCTGGATGATGTTGAAGTGACATCTTCAACGAAAGTCTGTCATGGCAAGGAAGGGTTGTCAGGCCCTCAAGGTGCACCTGGAAGCACTGGTGGAACCACCAATGGATTGATTGAAACTGAAGTGTTGAACGCAGAGAGCATCTATTGTTCACAAAGTGGCATCATGATTCACAGCGGAACAGATATCAATTCAAACGGCCAGTTGGAAGAAATCGAGAGACAAACAAGTGTCCCCGTTTGTGATGGCCTCATTGGAAGCAACGGGAACGACGGTTCGATGGGAACGAACGGTGCAGATGGAACTGCCGGAGCACCTGCGTTGGTGGAACAGTCCAGTCCTCCAACGTCCGTATGCAGTTCAGGATTCGTTCTGGACTTTGGTATCGATGACGGACGCATGAACGGAATCGCCTTCGACGGGATTCTCCATGCGGATGAAATTCGAACCTCACTCAAAATTTGCAATTCCCCACTGGAATACGGACCGATTTCCGACTTTGCCAATGGTATCGCAGACGGAGTATCTCCTTCATGCGACGCCTTAGTGTGGATGGAACAACAGCAAAAGATACTGATGGCCGGCGTCAACGGCATTGATGGTTGTGAACTGTGGGTGAGCAGCGGAACAGAAACTTCGACGCACCTCCTGCTTGACATCCAGCCAACAGGAGATTCCCTACCAGGTCAGTATCTTGGCATGCAATCGGTTCAAACCCTTGATGGAGAGCGAGTGTTCTTCGATGCAGATGACGGAATTCACGGTCGCGAGTTATGGGTGAGTGACGGAAGCGAAGAAGGCACACACCGTGTCGTCCACTCTGGCCAAAGCGTCGCCCTGTCCAGTACTGCTCAAGCGGTGCATTGGATGGATGGAATTGTGGTCGTTGATGCATCAGGAGCCCTGTATTGGTGCGATGCAACTACCGTTTACCCGATGTTTGAACATTCCATGTTTACAGTGGAGCAACAGCAATCACTGGTTGTACACACCGAAGAGATGAGCAACCTCGGCCAAGAATTATTGCACGCCAACGATACACGGCTTTGGTTTTCAGCCGAGATCAATACCGATGTAGAACCGTATATGCTCACAAGTGCTGGCCAATTCACCTCGTGGAACCTGAACGAACAAGGCGCCAGCAACCCTCGAGCGCCGTTGGTCATCGAAGGAGGCCTGGTCGTGGTTGGAGAAGCACAGTTCGGTCGGCAATTGGTACACCTCTTGGATGATGGGAACAGCAATTGGCTGACGACTCTGCAAAACCAGGGAACTGGCCATCCAACAACCAACGTTGCAGAACATCTTGGAATTCATTTTGTGGATGGAACACTCGTCTTTGACGCACTTACATCCGGAGTGGACCCTCAATTATGGGGCCATGAACTGGCCACTGGAACGACTCAAGTTCTTTCGTCCATCGTTGCAGCACCCGGTGATTGGGCAGGTGGAATCCTTCATGAGGATCGATTATGGTTTGACTGTGTAGCACCTCAAGTCGCTCATGAAATCTGTTCCTCAGATGGAACCGTTTCTGGAACTCGAGTCGAGACCGACTTACGACCGGGATTAGCAAGCTCCAACATTCTGTCTTTTGCATCTGATGGCGATACGCTGTTCTTCCTTGCTTCAGGAAAAATCGATGGCGTGGAAACTGGCTCAACCCTTTGGCAATCTTCAGACGGTGAAATCTCGCTTGCCTATGACCCGTGGACAGGTCAAAACAACAATTCTGCTTCCGGAACTTACGGAGGGCTTCGAATGACTGAGCATCATCTTATCTTCGCCGCTCATGATGGTGTTCGCGGGCATGAAATCCATGTATGGAGTCACGGCCAAGTCACCGATGATTGGCTGATTTGGTAATCATCGCAAATGGATACAGTGCGGACAAGATTCCTCGATGACATAGTCGGGTGACTTTTGCTCTTCAACCGTTAACGGTTGGCGACATGCAAAGCATTGCACGACATCGCTTTGTTCCAAGTCAGGTCCTAAGGCCACTCGATGATCAAAAACGAAACAATCGCCATCCCAGTATTCTCCACCAACCTCTTCGAAGTAGCCAAGTATCCCACCTTTCAGTTGTTTGACGTTTGAAAAGCCTGCATCCATCATCACAACACTTGCTTTCTCACAACGGATGCCTCCGGTACAGAACATCACCACTGGTGTGTCTTTCATATCCTCAGGCAACTTCTCAACTGCTTGAGGAAATGCTCTGAACGATTTGATGTTTAAGTCCACTGCATTTTGGAAAGTCCCTAAACGAATTTCGTAATCGTTTCGAGTATCGATGATGGCTACTTCACGCCCTTCATCGAGCCACTGTTTGAACTCAGTGGGGGTAATCTCGTCACCTGTTCGCTCAGCAGGCTTCACGTTATCCATACCCAACGAAATGATTTCTTTTTTGAGTCGGACGTTCATCCTGTTGAACGGTTGGTAATCGGTGTACGAGTATTTGAGCGTCATATCAGCGAATCGTGAATCTTGCTGAAGGAATTCAAGGTATTTTTCAATACCATCCTGTGAACCGGCAAGAAAGAAATTAATGCCTTCGTGTGAAAGTAAAATGGTACCTCGCAAACCCACGTTTTGACAAAGAGAAAGGAAAGGCTCCCTGAGGTCATCTCGGTCGGGCAGGTCAACAAAACGGTATCCCGCAATGTTGGAAATCTGTTCGGCCATGGCGAAACGACCAACCTCGGCCTTTTGATTTATTCCGAACTCAGTATCGCCAATCGTGACGAGAAGCAAGAGGACGGCGCCATCCTTGGCCGAACGCACGGTTGGACACACGAGGAGCAGGTGACATCTGCCATCGCTTGTGTTCACTGTGTTCTAATCGAGTGAGAACTTCAACCACCGTGGCTCGGTCAAAGCCCTTGTTGGCAATGGCTTCTGCATCCAGACTTTCCTCGATATGGCAGTGTAGAATCGCATCGAGCGTCGGGTAAGGAGGCAATGAATCCTCATCTTTTTGGTCTGGAGCTAACTCTGCAGATGGAGGCTTTGTACGGGTAGAAGCATTGACTGGAGGAATCTTACCAGCTTGTTCTGCACGAGCATTAAACACATCTGCTAGGCCGTAAACTTGCATTTTGTACAGGTCACCAAGAGGTGCATAACCACCTGCCATGTCACCGTACAGTGTGCAATAACCTTGAGCGATTTCGGATTTGTTGCCCGTTGCTATAGCCATACGGCCTTGCGCATTGGCGTGAGCCATGACAACCAATCCTCGCAAACGAGCCTGAAGGTTTTCTGAGGCGACTGGATGTCCATCTCGAAGCATCTCTCCAATGGAGGCTTCAAGCGATGCATGGAATGTATCGATTTCAATGGTGTCGAACACGAGCCCCAGTGATTCTGCAGTATGTCGCGCATCATCAATGGAATGTTGAGAGGAATGGCGGCTCGGCATTGCCAAACCAGTCACGTTCTCGGGACCAACTGCGGCAGCCGCAACACATGCTGCAACAGCAGAGTCAATTCCACCCGAGAGGCCAAGTACAATTGAATTGATACCGGATTTCCTGCAATAGTCCGAAAGTCCAGTCACCACTGCATCGGTCACGTCTTCAAGCAGTTCTTTGTCGTACTCGTGACCGTTGTCTTCTGGTGAAAGATGACGAAGCGCATCAGAGCCAATGTTCAGAGCGTCAGAGGATTCTGATGGTACCCAGTGGCAGTGTTCAGCGTTGTCAATATCAACCATCAAAACGCCTTCCTGCCAGGCTGGAGCGACAACAACTCGGCCATCAGGCCAAGCCACTAGCGAGTTGCCATCGAACAACAAATCATCGTTACCTCCAACCTGATTTGCCAACAGGAAAGGGTGGCCAAGTACCGCTGCTGCCGTACGGCATACGTGGATACGAGCGCTCAATTTGTCTGCATGGTATGGAGAAGCGGACAGGTTTACCGTTGCATCCAGAAGGACACCTTGACGTCCCCATTCAGCCAAATGTTCGATAGGGTCCGCAGAATACGTCGAGGGCGTCAATCCCGCAGATTGCCATGCATCTTCACAAACCGTAACACCAAGGTTGAGATCGGCGATTGTTCGAGCAATCCCTGAGCGATTATCGGGTTGAAAGTAACGGGCCTCATCAAACACATCATAGGTCGGTAGAAGTTGCTTGCGTGCTACAACATGTGAATTATCTTCACCGCTCGGGTTCGCACCCGAAGAGCCTGCACGTACAACTCCGTTTGCGGGAAGTTGCCGCTTTGCTTGAGGGAGAATGGGGGTGCCGACCAGAACAGGAATGTCAACACGAAGTGAACTTGCGGTCTTTTGTGCCAGTGAAATGAATTCTTCTTGGAGCAACAAATCCCGTGGCGGGTAGCCGGATATGGCGAGTTCTGTCGTAACGGCGACGTTGGCACTGTGATTCGAGGCAAGAGCTGCAAGGTGTTCAAGTCGAACTGCATTCCCTGCCAAATCACCTACCGTAGGATCAACTTGCAAAAGACCAATCCATCGACTCATCGTATCACCACGGCCGTTACTTGTGCTGAACAATCTCGCCTTCAGCGTTCTTGTACCACCATTCATTGGCTTCCTTGTCATGGTACCACCAGTAACCATCGGAGCCCATCACCCAGTCTGTTTCTACGGTGTTTGAAGAAGGTGTGTCTTTGCTCACTGCGGCGGTTACTGCTGCAGTTTCAGCCGTTGATTCAGCGAGGGTTTCCTCATCGTCTTCATCTTCATCATCGTATTCCTCTTCGAGTTCAGAGGAATATTCATCCCAGTCGTATTCCGATTTCGAACCTCTGTTGAGGGTCTTGCGGCGCGCCCAGAGAAGACCTGTTGTAATGATGGATACGAACAGCAGTGCCGCTAAACTACCCAGAAGAGGATGAACATCGCCAAAGACTTGCTCCGAGAACGATACTTCGCGCTGAGGGCGAACATCAATCGATGGACCCATCGAACTTAAATCACCTTCAATTTGAACTTCAACCCATTGCAAGCCTGTTTGCGAAGGGTTCCAATCGGTAGCGACAGGAACAATACCTCCTTGAGGAATTTCTACGGTGATTCTTTGTAGATTTGAACGGGTGCCGTCTGCCAATACCTCAGTGAAGATGACTTCAACAGAACCATCCAATGTACCGGTATTTTCGACATAGGCTGTGACAATGGAAGTTTGTCCAAGTTCAATCAGGTATCGAGAATAAGTGATGGAAGTACTCTGTAATTCAAACTCAGGTTTGAGCCAAACCATGTCCCATACACCGACCGGCGAACCGGGTTCGGTACCGCCAAGACCGAGAACTTCGTTTCCTGCAAGGTCGCGTCCTGTGACGTAAATGTGTACTGAAAGGCGGTTCTCAAGCATCTCACTCGTGACTCCACTCAAGTCAAATGAACCGACGACTTCCAACCGTAGCCCTGAGATATCGGTGCCAAGCAAATTCAGTGGTTCAACACCGTCACGCAGTCGGTCACCGGTTGCTTTCTCTTCGACCCACCAAACCAGTTCAAGAGATTCAACGTCCAAACCTCCCGCTTCAGAAATTAAGATCTTCACTTCATGTGATTCTGGTTCAAGAACCGAAAATGGGCGTGGATTCGAGACCTCAACTGGCTCAGGTCCCGTACCGTCGACGATGATCCACCGCACAGCATTCACTTGGTCAGTAGCATCAATGCCTTGGCCTTCGAGACAACCAACGCTCCACGTCAAAGGAATGGTTTGGGTTGTTGACGGCGCCTGTAACGCTACAGACCAAATGCCATCAAGAGAACTGGCCGAAGTTGAGGAACCTGAAAAGAGGAGGTCGATTTGACAGTCGAAATCTGGAACCGTTCCGGTCTCTGAAAAGACAACGCCGCCAGCAATTTCAAACGGGCTACTCGGTGCTAACCTTGCACCGTCGCCGAGCAATGCACCCTGTGAAAGGATAAGTGAAACGCTTTCTTCAGGCACCTCAAGAGCTGCTGAGAAACGCCATCGGTGTTCAGGGAATGCACGGAAAACTTCCTGTCCTGCTCGGTCCATCACGCGGATTCCAGGCTCTCGTCGAGTTTCCCCCAAATCCGGTGTTGTCCATGCGAGCATGAAATCCACATTGAGAGTTAAATCCGTCTCATAAGGGTCTGCAGGTCCATCGGTGCCGAGCATTTGGCAGTCATCAATCAAAACATGAGGACTGGTTGTTGTACAATTCCCAGTAGCGAAATCCCAACGAATCGGTAACGAGTCACTGCCTTGATTGGAGGCAAGTTCAACAATGACCGTCGTAAGGTCAGAACCACCGTTTGGTTCAGTGAGTTCGACATTAAACGTGTAAGGCATCTGAGGATGAAGCCAAGGGTTCTTTCCGTCGGTGTACGAGAAGGCGTTCGAAGCAACGCTTGGAGCGCCGTCAACAGCCAATTGGTACATGAAGAGGTGCTCATCCTCCATGTCCGAACCTCCGAATTCCAAAGGATGTCCCGCATCATCAGCACCGGTTAAGTAAACAGAAACTTTCTGTCCAAGGCTACCACCGGTATCGTCCATCATGAAGGTGTATTGACCAATCAGTGGGCTCAAATCGTTTGGAGTGAACAGCGACATAGGTTGATATTCACCCTCATCCGGCCACTGGTTTGAATTCGCATCGTCAAACCATTCTCTCCATACCATGGCCTGGATATTGGTTGGAAGAATTGGTTGGTCCGAAATTTGAATTTGAACCGTTTGCGTTGTTGACGGCATACGGTGGTCGTACCGGTCCATGTTGACTTCAAGTACCCGAGGAGAGATGGTGTCGATGTGGAATGTTCGCTCGAGTACGGCGAAATCAGGGTGAACTGAACCGTTCTCTGAAGTGAGTTCTAAACGCCATGTGAGTGGTCCGTAAGTGAACGGAACGGTATCGATATAGGTCCAAACGTTTTCGTCAAGAACCGTGGTATTCGCCACAAGAACATCACCTCTATACAACGAAAGCAGACCTTCTCCATCCATGAAAGCATCTATTGTAGAGACGTTTTCAAATCCGACAAAAGTGGAAATGTTCAACTTTGTATACGGCAGGAGATAATAATCCGAAGAATCCAAAATGGCGTTCTGGTCAACATTCGTGAAGGTCAATCGGTTCAGAGTCAAATCATTTTCATAGGCTTGGTTACCAAAAATACCGTAGGTAAAGGTGCTTGGCATTGAGTATACCGTATTCGAGAGTTGCAATCGTGTGGTGATTTTCATTGTATCTGTATCGTCCCATGCCGGTAAGATACGGAATTTCAAATCGACAAGAACACTTGACCCAGACTGATTGAAAGAGATTGCATCGGTTGGATGCAGGGCAATAAGTTCAGAATCACCGGTTCCAAACGGTGTAGCTCCCGAGACTGGAACCGTCCACGTTGCGTGATGGTCCTCATCAAGCACATCAAGACGGATGGAACTTGGAGCAACGCCGATGACTGAATACGACATACTGATGGTTCTCCAGCGCTGACTCGGTGTGAGAATATCAACCTCAGGGTCAATCGTTGCACTGTTCAAAACCACGGTCGATGAGGAATTGAGACCGAGCAGTTCGACAATAAGCCCTCCCTTTTGAGTGGCGGTCAAAGGCAACGGAATCTCATGCATCCCACCGACAAGAGGCAGCATTCGGCGAGCATCGTTGAGGTTGAGGACAAAGGATGAATCTGATGCGAAAGTTTGTGATGCTTGGGCTGCGTAGGTCACCAAGAGGCCACCAAACTCGACGGTTGATGATGCATAGACTTCAAGTTCAACCTCGATGAAGAGAGTGCCGAGATGGTTCAAACCGCCTTGACCAGCAACCGATTGTTCGATGTTGTCACGGACCGATTGATTCAATTCAACATGCAAGAGCGATGTCTCTGGTACCGTTCCAGATGCGATGGTTTGCGATTGATAGAGAAGTGTGTAACTCGTGATGGTCGGTTCTTCGGTCAAAGCACCGAAGGAGAACGAATGTAAATCAGCTTGAGGGATAAGAAGAGTCGTTGATGCATAACCCGATGAGCCTACAGATTCAGAAATACTCTTGTTGCCGTTGGAGAAAAGGTCCTGCCAGCCCCATGTCCCAATGCTCGAGAAATCAGCACCCCATTCAAAGTCCTCGTCGTCGTTGAAATCAATTCGGGGATTGCTGGCTACTTCGCCGTAGTGAACGAAGGAATCGAACGACTCAACGGTCCAATATGGAAGCGAAGAATTCAGCGGAACCAGACGGAACTGGAGTTCATACAGCGGAGTCGTGGATGAATAATCAAAAGCACCCATATTTGGCACGACCATCCATGATGCATTACTTGAGTTCCACATCTGAAGTTCAACGTTTGAACCCGTAACGCTACCCGTCACTCGAGATGCTGGAGCGACAAGTTGTCGTGAATCCATTGTCACCAAGCAACTTGAGTCACCGCGATAGCCAACGTTATCGATTTCTAAGACCATCAGTGTTCCGTTCTGTGCGCCACCTGCCACCGTGACCTCATCTCCGACCGAATAATGTTGTCCACCGTTTTGAATCACCGGGGAAAGGAGTTCGCCGCCCCAGTTTCGTACGGCTTGTACGGTAAACGATCCACCGATTCCACCGGAGACGGTCACCTGGTCACCAACGGAGTAACCTGAACCTCGTCCGACAATCGATACTGAAGTGAGATTACCACCAATGGCGTAGACTGAATCGACTTCGAGACGGGCGTTGAAGTCTCCACCTGAGAGTGTGATCAGGTCGTTCACCGCATACCCCGAACCGTTGTTGAGAACGGTATAGCCAGTGATGGTACCACCTTGGCGGTTTGTATCAAGTACGGTGAAGTTTGAGTTACTGTCACCACCTGGTATGTTGATGACATCGCCGACGTCGTAATTGAGGCCAGGTGTGCTGAACGATAACGAAGTGATTGCGCCACCGGATTCGGTGAGCCCTGAGGCGTAAAAGTAGGCATCAGCGTCACCCCCTGAAATGAAGAGTTTATCGAAGAAGCCGTAACCTGAACCGCCACTGATGATGGAAATTGAAGTGATTGCGCCACTGGAAACCGAATCAATACTAACGCGTAGACCTGAGCCAGAACCGCCGCTGGTGAAAGCAAAACTCGTCGTTGAATAATTCGTTCCACCGTTAAGAAGGGAATACGAGGTTGGAATTCCAGTGATGATCGGACTGGCAGTATAGTCGATTTTCAAGCCGCTACCGTTGCCGCCGCTCAATGCGACGTTGTTCGATGAAGTGTATCCTGTGCCTCCATTCAACGAGGAGTAGAGGGAAACTGCGCCTGAGCCAGTAATGGCTGAAGCCGTTGTTTGGACCTGAAGACCTGAACCGCTTCCACCGTTCGGAGAGATGATTTGTGAAGTGTAGCCAGTGCCGCCCAGATAAAGATTTGAACCGCTCACAATACCGGAAGTGACGGGAGTTGCAGCCGTGCTGACGGTCAAGCCAGTGCCGTTTCCTCCACTGGTCGCTCGACCTGCGCTGGAACTGGAGTAAAGAGAACCAACTGAAGTTACACCTGAAATCAAGTCCACTTCATTCAAAATGTATGGGGAAGGGCTGGTTTGAACGGTTAAGCCGGTACCATAAGAACTGGTCGTTGCAACTGAAGAAGATGCAAGGTATGCCCACCCATCATCGAGAATATCCACTGAAGTTGCAGAACCGTAAGCGGTGAATTGACCGTTTGCTCCGCACATTGACTCGGAATTACTGAGGTTTTGCCATTCGGAATACCTGGTCGTCATTGACCCGTCGCCAGTAATTGAGTACACAATTGGCAGTATTCCATTCGAGGCAGCCGAAAGAGAGAGGCGAATACGAATTGAATCGTGAACGGATTCATCCAGAAGATGCAGCGGAACAGTGAAGGTGTTCGAACCAGTAAAGCCGGGAATTTCAACACCGTTGGCATCGAGAACGGTCCAGTTTAGAGATGCATCTGCAGGAACATAAGCATCGATGTTCATTGGTGCATAGGTTGTTTGGGCCACTTGGAAGGACGAAGAGGAAGACCAACCGACGCTCGGGCTGGTCCAGTTTGAAACAGGTGGTGAGGCAATACGAACATCGTCGAAGAACCAGTAATCGAACGACGAACCGGTCCCACCCGTCTGCAGCATCCGGATTTGGGTGGTCGAATGCAATGCAGCGGCAGGTAGCGTTCCAGACCACTGCAATGGAGGTTGATTGTATGTGTTACCAAGCCAGGTTTGGAGCGTTGTCCATGAGCCAGAAGCGGTCTTGTACCGAAGTTGAAGGTCTTCGTTGGTGTCAGGTTCTTCTCCGCAACTGGAGGACCCTTGCCGAATCCAAATGTGAATCGGTACTGCGTTTGCTCCGGCTAAGTTGATGGCTGGGGAAGTCGCATGCTCTGAAGACGACGCCGAGGGGGCTTGTGTTTTGATTGAACCACCAGAGGTGCCGTTAACTCCACACGTGTTTGTGTAGCGGCTCACATAGGTGGAACTCGATACGGTCCATCCCTGAAGGCCGTTGTTAAAGTCCCATAGAGTTCCAGCGCGAGAACCGGTCAAAAAGCCGTCAGTATCAACCGTTGCACCGTCACTAACCGCATCACTGTGACCCCATGCTGAAGAGCCACTCCACGTCAAGCCGTTTGATGATGGCTCGATTCCAGGCGACATGGAAAGATGAACATTCGAAACAGGCTGAGATGAAGGAACATCAAGTGTGAATTCGTCTGAGTAAATCCCTGAGCCGTCTAAAAACAACTGAGATGCAGGGTCCCCACCGGATGCAAACGAGGCGTGAGATTCGCCAAGCTCATCTGCGTCCGAATCATACGCAGTTGATTCAAGAAATGTACTCAGTGGTCCGGTCAACATCAAAAACAATATGAGAAAACATATCCATTTCAAGCGATAACCTCCCGACATCAACATTCCGTAGCGGTCTAACGATTTGAAACATACCCTACCGTATTTCGACGGCATGCCGTGAAATCGATGCCAAAAGAAACACAGGATGCCACCATTGAGAGGGGTGAGGTTCAAGACAAAAACGCTTCTCGCATGGCTATGGCACGTCCTCAATCAGCAGGTGAACTCGATGCTGTCACTCTCGAGACTGCGTTATTGGAGACATGGAAGCAAGAACAAGCATTCCGTGCATCCATCGATTCCAACGCCAACGGCGCCCAATTTATTTTCCTCGAAGGGCCGCCAACTGCAAACGGAAAGCCCGGCATTCACCATGTTGTTGCACGTGCCTACAAAGATTTAGTCTGCCGTTGGAAAACCATGGAAGGATTCCGTGTTGAGCGTAAAGGAGGCTGGGATACCCACGGACTTCCTGTTGAAATTGAAGTCCAAAAGCGAATGGATTTAATGTCCAGAGAAGCCATTGAAGCCTATGGAATGGGCAACTTCAACCAAGCCTGCCGTGATTCGGTGTGGACCTATGAATCTGCTTGGAGAGAGATGACTGAACGAATGGCTTACTGGGTGGATCTGGATAACCCTTACGTCACACTTGACAACAATTACGTCGAATCTTGCTGGTGGGCAATGAAGCAAATGTTCGACAAAGGTCTGCTGTACAGAGGCCACAAAGTCCTCCCATTTTGCCCTCAAACTGGCACTTCTTACTCAAGTCACGAAGTCGCTCTGGGATACAAGGAAGTCGAGGAACCTTCGGTCTATGTGAAATTCAAACTCATCGATGACAATGCGAGCATCTTGGCATGGACCACCACGCCATGGACGTTACCAGGCAACGTCGGATTAGCTGTTGGGCCGGAGGTCACCTATGTTCGAGTTCGAATTACCGAACAAGCAGAAAACTGGATTGGTGCTGGTGGAGCCTCTGACGGTGAAGAAGTGATTCTTGCCAAGGATTTGATGAAAGATGTCCTTCGACACAACGTCGAAATCATCGAGGAGTTCACGGGCTCTCACTTAGTTGGTCGAGCCTATGAACCGTTGTTCCCAGATGCTGTTCCTCGTGGAGAATCAACCACCGCATGGACCGTTCTTGAAGCCGACTGGGTCACCACAACAGACGGAACGGGTGTGGTACACACCGCGGTCATGTACGGTGAAGATGATTACAATCTTGGAATGGACGCTGGACTTCCCGCTTATCACACCGTTGGTATGGACGGTGCGTTCCTGACCGGAACACACCCACAACTCGATGGACGATACGTCAAAGAATGCGACCAAACGGTCATTGAGTTACTTTCTGCCAGAGGCGGAAGCAACGGCAAAGGTCCTGAGAGTGGACTGCTTTACCGAGAAAAATCCTACCTTCACGACTACCCACACTGTTGGAGAACCGACCATCCATTGCTCTACTACGCAATGGATTCATGGTTTGTTCGAATGACTGCCGTGAAGGAACGGTTGTTGGAGTTTAACGATGGCGTGGAATGGGCACCTGACTGGGTCGGCGAAGGTCGATTTGGTGAATGGCTTCGCAACGTCAAAGATTGGGCCATCTCCCGTGAACGCTATTGGGGCACACCGCTTCCAGTTTGGCGAGATGAAGAAGGAAACATGAAGTGCATCGGTTCCATTTCAGAACTTCAAAATGAAGTGGCGAAGGCTGTCGCGGCTGGGTTTGAAAACCCCGACTGCCCTGATGATGTCGACCTTCACCGCCCTGTCGTCGACGGATACACGCTCGTCTCTGACGACGGAAAACCGATGCAAAGAGAGCCTTTTGTCATGGACTGTTGGTTTGATTCAGGATGTGCCCCCTTCGCTCAATGGCATTATCCGTTCGAAGGAAAGGAAACATTCGATGCTTCATTCCCTGTTGATTACATCTGTGAAGGTGTCGACCAAACGCGAGGATGGTTCTACACCCTACTCGCGGTCTCAACGACCGTTTTTGACCAGCCTGCGTACAAGCGCTGCTTGAGTCTCGGACTGATTCTCGACGCTGAAGGAAAGAAGATGTCGAAGTCCCGCGGAAATATTGTTGACCCATGGGACCACTTCAACCGTGAAGGTGCTGATGCAACACGCTGGTACATGGTTACGGCTGGAGCGCCTTGGAATCCGTTGAAGTTCGACTCAAATGGAGTTCGTGAAACGTATGCAAAGATGTTCTTGACGCTATGGAACGTCTACAAATTCCACGCAGATTATGCCGCACTCGATGGATTCGACCCTGAGCAGTCAACTTCAGACGTCGCATCTCGCTCTTCTCTTGACCGGTGGATTCTTTCCCGCTTGGCAACCACAGCCAACTCATACCATGCTGACTTCAAGCAATGGAACTTCCACAAAGCATGCCGAGACCTCGAAGAATTCATCGTTAACGATGTTTCAAATTGGTATGTTCGACGCAGCCGTCGCAGATTATGGGACGATGCAGAAACCAGCGACAAAGTTTCTTGCCAACACACCCTCCATGAGATTCTAACGACCGTATGCCGATTAGTCGCTCCCGTCAGTCCTTTCATGGTCGATGTCATTCATCGAAACTTAACCGGAGAAACCGTGCATCAAGCCGCATGGCCGCTGGGTATTCCTGGCTCACTCGAAGGTGCTACTGCTGATGCGTGGGATGAAGAGGCTGCGGCTGCAACTGCAAACTTGCCACCACAAGACCTCTCTCTCGAATCCACGATGGCTCTGGTCCGTGAACTCGCTGAAGTTGGTCGTCGCATCCGTGTTGAGGCTGGCCGTCGTCAGCGTCTTCCATGCGCTCAAGGCTGGATTGTATCCGGACCCGAAATGGCCGAATTCCATGACATCTTAGCCGAAGAACTCAACGTCGAATCGATCGAAGTTGAAAGTGACCTGGACCGGTTCCAACAGATTGAACTGGCACCCAATTTCCGTGCTTTGGCTCCAAAAGCACGCAGTGAAGTCAATGCTGTGGCTGGAGAAATCAAGAACGCAGAAGACCCAACAGCAATGCTGGCGTCCATTCAAGCAGGTACCTGCGAAATTCTTGGAGTTGCCATCGAAGAGGGTGATGTCGAGATCCGACGCATCGAACGAGAAGGCTTTGCAGCATCAACGGTGACCATCGGCCAAGGCGAGGAGGCCCAACAAATCAGCTTGGTCCTGGACATGAACGACACACCAGACTTGCTCTCAAAGGGACTTGCACGAGACATTACCCGTCGAATTCAAGCCATGCGAAAAGACCTCAACCTTGCCATCGAAGCAACCATTGAAGTAGAGATTTGGACGCAAAATGCACCCGAAATGTTCGAGCAAGACCGTCAATGGATTGTCACTGAAACACGAGCTGCCGCTGCCATATTCCACTCAGATTCTGACGAAGCAGGAACGGATGCTGAACACTTCGATGTTGATGGAACAACCGTTTGGTTCACCGTTCAATGAGGCTGAAATCGTTTTCGCCCCTCAGCGACGGCTTCAAATCAATGTGCCGCTACGCTTCTTCATGCGAAGAGTTCTGTTGTCTGTTCTTTTGGTCGCTTCGATGGTCTTAGCAGGCTGTTTTGGCGGTGGCGAAGAAATGATGGAAAACGACGCTGAAATGACGTCGATTTGGGAATCCTACCAACTGATTGACAGCGTAACTCATGAAGATCCGCGCATGTTTGTCACCGTCGATTTGAGGACAAACGAGACGACCAACACCTCATGGGCGGTGTTTGATGCCTCCAAAGGTGGCAACTGTTGCGAACACTACCTTGCAACGACCATTGAGGGACAAATCCTCAACATCGGTGGAGAATATCCCGTCTTCAGTGAAGACCGCGGTCACACGTGGGATACCTACATTCCAGGCGTGTTACCTGCGCTGGGACAATGCGTAACTGCAGTCCCAACAAACCCCGGACAAGAAGGACTGGGAGAGGGCAGCATCGTTCAAGCGACCAACGGCGACATCATCTCAATGTCGTGGTTCCCATACGTTGGTGCTGACGGAAAAATCGACAAGTTCTATGCCATTCTTTTTGATGAATCTGAAGACGAATGGAAATGGTGCTACAACCGCTTAACAGAACCGTTCTATGACCGGTCTTGGCAAGTAGAAGTTGTTGGCCCGATTACTTCGACCATTGGAAACGGCGACTGGGCGAGCATTGTGGTCTCGAATTTCTGGCATCAAACGCTTGATGCAGGGGGGCAAATAAGCGTCGACGGACTCAATTACGTACCGTTCCAGTTCACGAGCCGAGATTCAAACGACCCCACCATCGAACTGGACCTGAACTTCACAGAAGATGGGCTTTCTTCGTACTACGACGTCAATAAACCGCACAAGGAAATGCGAGCCTTCCCCATGCCAACCGGCGGTCTCATTTTCCCGAGTTACTACAACAACGGCAACGCAGCATACATGGATACGACCTTGTCTTGGAATGAACTGGAAGTACAATTCCCTTCAGAATACTGTCATTTTGACTCTTCTGGAACTTTGCATTGCGTTGCCAACTCTGGTACGAGTTTCACACACTACATGTCCACCGACGGTGCAGTGACGTGGCAAAACCAAACCTATGACATGAGCTCAGTCTCGTCCTCGATTGAAGAATGGGAGTTCCAAGCCAACGGTGAATTGGATGTGTTCGTGTTGAATATTCGATACCAAAGCACAGATGGACCAGACATTGACATGGTGTACCACGTGCGTGGTTACTCTGAAGACATGTCGCCAGATACCTTGACCTACATTGGACAAGGCGACCTTGACTCGACCTCTGGAGCAGGAAACGATATCCGCTTTGACTTTGCATCACTTGGCATCCTCAACGACGGTGGCGTTATTGTTGCGTACCACGATTCGACCGACCCAGACCCTCTGTTTGCCGTCGAACTTGAGTTGCCGTATTCCTCATGAAAGCATCACCAATGCGAAAAGAACATTGACCTTGAGCCTCATTTGCACCCATGATTGAGGCGGTCGCGCTCACTAATTCTGCTCTGCAAGGACTTGTTCTTGGTGTTCTGGCAGCCTTCCTTTTCAAAATTGCAAGTAACATCATCAAGTCGTTATTTGTCATTCAGTTCATACTGTTAAAATGGCTCGAAGCACGGGGAATTGTCATCATCGATTGGCATCGACTTACGTTCGGATTAATGGAAGAAACCGATTTTATTCAACAAGCGGATTCAATGGTAAATGCGCTCTATGAAACCGGTTCTTTTGGGTTGGCTGCTCTTGCAGGATTTTACCTTACCCGGCGTTTCATCAAGTGAATGAGGTTCATTCCACGACGATACAGCGTTCGTGAAGGCATTCTGGTGGTGTGAAATAGATTCGGCCGGTAGGTACGAATGTATCCATTTGGAGCGTCGAGGATTCACCTTCTTGGACAAACACGACCGACGATGTGCTTGCAGGCAAGTAATCTTCACCCGTTGAAAGTAAACTCAGACGCAAAGTATGGCCTTCAGGAATCTCGGCATCCAGAGGCATGAATTCCATCTTCGCATTGATCGTTTCAACAACAGGCGTCCATGATTGAATATCGTCACCGCCTGCATGGTATCGTAAATCCATGATCGCATGTCCGATGTGAATGCAATTGTCCGAATCATCGCATTCTTCGAGCAGAGCATACAATTGCCCACCGACGCTTGCCGTGGTGACATCAACATGCAGTCGAGGCGTACCGGCAACATACATGGTTTCTGAAAGTGGAGCAGATTGCCAAACCGGTCCAGTGTTCGCATCGGGAAACACGGTTGTTCCTCCTCCAACATTGACCATGGCATCACCTAAATCAAACGTCATTTCGACCGTGTCGCTCGGTGGATATCTGTCCTCGAGTCTCCATGAGCCTTGGTTCGATTGAATCTCGATGTAAAGACCCGGTTGTTCACCTACATCTCGCAGATAGAAGTCGAACCATTCGAGGAGGTCTTGCATCCAATCGTAACGTATCATTTCGGGGAAAGCTTCCCCGCCACGGCCTCCTAAATCGGACCGGTCATCCAATTGAACAGGACGGTCAGGATAGTCGTGGTCCCACTGGCCAAACAATCCCTTCGCATCGATTCCAGCGTCTTTGAGAGCATTCATCGTCGGGACCGCCATGTGTGGGTCTACGTTCCAGTCATGCATACCTTGAATCAAGTAAACACTGCCTTGGTAATTGTTCAAAACCCGTTCGAGGAAGTACCGTTCAGCCCAGTAATCACCGGCAACTTCCGAACCGAACATGTACGCAGAAACCCCTGTACCTGGGCCAATGAGGTAATCTGGACAAATGTTTTGATAATCCTCTTCATCGCCATCGATTCCATATGAGCCGTAAACGCCGTTGTGCATGATGGGTGCCCTGGCCTCCGAGGAGCCGTTACGCCACATCAATTCCTTGACGCCAATCAATCCGGAAATAGGTACAATGGTCTTGAGATAATCGTGCTCAGCACCGAACATGGCTGCTTGCCAAGGTGTGCTACCGTCGTATGATTTCCCAATCATACCAACTGCACCGTTCGACCAATTCTGTTCTGCAAGCCATCGTACTGCAGCATCGTTGCCAAGTTGCTCAGCGTTACCCATCAAATCCATGCAATGATTTGAGCGCCCTGTACCGGAGACGGATACTTGGGCGAATGCAAAGCCGTGAGGAAGTATCTGGTCGATAATCATCTGGCCAAGCCAGGTGCCAGGAACTTCGATGCTCGGTGTTTCAACAGAAGCTTCTTGGAAATAAGGTCCAAATTCAGCAATAACTGGCACCTTCACTCCATCGGGAACATTTGGTCGCCAAACAGCAAGACTGATCACGGCATCATCAGGAGCAGCGCCGCCTTCTTCAATCGGAAGGGAATACTCGACAAAATGGTGCGTTGAACTCCATTCGTTTTCTGTTGGAAGCAATTCGTACGGACCAACTTCAAGGGCAACTCCAAACTCTCCATCGGTCTGGTAAGGCAAAGTGTTGCGTTCCCAAACGGGGACACGGACGGCTGATTGTTGGTCCTCGTCCTCGATGATTTCAACAACCGTTCCGCTGTACACTGCGGAGATAAACAGGAAGACCAAAGAAACAGCGACGATTGAACTCAACACGATGTTGAATTCGCGCACTGAACTCACTTGACTCTTAGAACCGTCTTGATTCAATCCTGTGCACCATTGTAGGGTAAACCCTCTGTCTTTTGAGGTTAACGAGCAATTGACCTGTAGATACTGTCCCTCAAAATTCGAGAAGAGAGACGCCGTTTGAACAATATCCTCAAAAGCCCTTGACAACCGATGGTACGCATGGTTCTGAGTAAACTACCGGGTGTTGGGGAACGGCTTGCCCAAAAAATCACCGAACATTTCGGTGGAGAAGAAGAAGCGATTGCATCGTTAAAATCAGGCGACATTGCCCGAATTGCTGAAATCGACGGGGTATCGCCGAAAAGAGCGTTGAATCTGGCGCGTATGATCACCGGTCAATCGGGCTCGTTCCTTGCTACCAAAGAAGCAGAGAAACTCCACCGTGCACTGCTGCAGGACATTGTCTCGTTCGCATCCTGTGCAGCAACTCGAGAGAGGATGCAACTGCTGATGCCCGTTGAAAACCCTGCGGAACGAAGACTCAAAGTGAGTCATTCCATGCACTTTCAAAGCCAAAACCATGAACGTATGGTCACCCTTTCAGGGTTGTTCCACAATCTTCGACAAACCCGGTTTGCGAACGAGCGCTATGAACGAGTCGTCGTGAGCAAAGAACCGTTGGACGGTTTCAAGAAGTGGTGCCGAGTATTGCAACCTGGAGAAGGAGAAACTTGGAAGGATTACACCGTGTTCAAATCGGTAACTTGGCTTGGCACAGGCGCTCCCGATGATGCTCCGGACGGATGGGTTGTTCTACCCAAAGGCGCCTCAAGTGAACTGATTCTACCTGAACGAACCATCGATTGGTTCCGCCAAAACCTTCGTACACTGACCGTCCTATCGGATGTTGTCAAAATGGCTCGTCAATCAACGGATTCCCATCCCTTCATCGATGAGTTGTTCTCCCATGTAGTCGGACTTGAACATCTGCCTGAAATACTCGAAAGCATCGACGACCAAGGTGACCTCGAAACCATTGCAGAAGTCAAAGATACACTGTGGAAAACGGCCAAGGGACTGGAAGGGCAGGTCAACGATGAGGTGGCTCAAGCGATGGATGACGCGAAAATGAACTTGAGTGGTGCCGAACTTCTGGAGGCACTTTCAGACGGAGCTGCCTTCCAAAGAAAATTACAGGAAGCAACCAGTGATGTCATCACAGAAGCCATGCAAAAGGCAAAACAATCGATGGTTGAAACGCTTGAAGGTACAGGTGTTCGATGTCCGTACGATATTTTTGCCACTCAGTGGCCTGCTAAAATCAACAGGAAAGTCATCGATGAAATCGACCAGGCACTCGAGCAGAAACTCAAGACTGGAGAGACCGAACATATGCTCATGCTCGCCCAGAAACTCGGTCCACTCCGTTCTCGATGTGAAGATGCTGTTCGTTCACTCATCGGTTTTGATCAGTGGGTTTGCATCGCTTTGTGGGCCAAGGCGAGGGAGTGTGTACTTCCTGAATTTGTCGAACATGGAATCTACATTGAGGAAGGGCGACATTTGTTGCTTGGGTGTGAACCTGACCCGGTCACCTATGGACTGGGAAACGCCGGTGAAAACGGCGACCAACAATCACTTGCACTTCTCACCGGTGCCAATTCAGGTGGTAAAACCACGCTTTTGGAATTGCTTGCACACACCTGTATTCTTGCACACATGGGGTTGCCTGTGCCTGCTCGGTCTGCGCGTGTTGGACAAGTCGATGCTCTGCATATTCTTGCCAAAGCCGGTGGAACTCAAAGCGCTGGTGCACTGGAACAAACACTGGTTGAACTCGCTAATGTGGTCAGCGACCCAACGCCTAAACTGATTCTTGCAGATGAACTGGAAGCAATCACTGAGCCTGGTGCCGGTGCCCGAATTATTGCAGGCATGCTGCTTGCTGCAGAAGCCCAAGACGATACGACAATGATGCTTGTCACCCATCTAGCGCCTGCAATCCTGGAGGCGACTGGACGTAACGACTTGAGAGTTGACGGTATAGAGGCTACTGGCTTAGATGCCAATTTGGAACTCATGGTAGACCGGACACCAAAGCGAAACCATCTGGCTCGTTCAACACCGGAATTGATTGTGAAGCGATTGGTTGAACGAAGCGAAGGGCATGCCCAAACACTGTTCCGAGACATTCTAACAATGTTCGACTGATCAGCACAAACGAGGCGCATCGATCGAATACTCGTGCATTGGGGCTTGGAACAAATCTGCACATGTCCGATTCACCAACGGTAGGGTCAGCGTTGCACCAGCCCAATTCACTGAATAGCCACCGATTGCACCTGGTGAAGGAACGTAATCTTGACCGGTTTGGGACATGGTGATTTGGATGGATTCACCAGCCGAGAGGAAGATATCCATGGGCATGAATTCCATTTGACCGGTCACCGAAACAAATGCACCAAGAGCGACATCTCCATCGCGGCCACCGTCAGCGAATCTGAAATCCATGACTGCATGGCCAAGGCGCATTCCTGAGTCATCACTCATTTCCAGATAGGCGTGAGCACCGTTGGTTGTGTGTGTGGTGATTGGGATATGGAAGGTAGGCATTCCAGCGATGTAAACATCCTCTTCGAAAGGACCGTAAGAAAGCGTGATTGTTTCGGTAGTCGTTACCATCGAAGCACCGCTTGGGTTCATGTCTGCTGCACCGATTTCCATGTAGAAGGTGTCCTCTGCAGGATAAGTGGACTCAAACCTCCAGCCACCTCGGTTGTCTTGCATTTCAACACCGAGCGTCGGTGCACGGCCTTCGCCCTTGAGATACCAATCAAACCAGTAGAGCATTTCATCGGCCCAATCCCAGCGTAATGTGTACGGGTAAGCCTCAGCACCTTCACCGGATGGGAGAGCCTCGTGTCCTGACTTTCGGTCTGGATAATCATGGGCCCATTGGCCTGCGAGCGTCTTGGTTTCAATACCTGCATCGACAACAATTTGGTGCGTCGGGAAAGCCATGTGAGGGTCGACGTTCCAGTCCTGCATGCCTTGAATGATGTAAATTGAACCCTGATAGTTCTCAACCACTCGCTCAAGGAACGAACGTTCGGTCCAGTAGGTATTGCCTGCATAGTCAACCATACCTCCAGAGAGATATGCGGCAGGTCCGTTGATGTAGCCTTCCAGATAACCTTCACACAGATTCTCCGGGTCCTCAGCATCTCCATCGACACCAAAAGAGCCGTAGACACCGTTGTGCATGATCATACCACGTGCTTCCATACTTCCGTTACGCCACATGAGTTCGTGGACTCCGATGAGTCCAGACATAGGAACGATGGTCGCAAGGTGAGGGTTGCCAAAGGTTGCTGCTTGCCATGGTGTTGAGCCGTCGTATGACTTTCCAATCATTCCGACTTTGCCGTTGGACCATGGTTGAGTACCAAGCCATGTCACTGCAGCATCAATGCCGCGTTGTTCGTCCGTGCCCATGAGGTCCATGCAGTGGTTCGATTCACCGGTTCCAAACACGGAAACTTGAGCCACACCGTAGCCGTGGGGCACGTAGTTCTCGATGAGAAACTTACCAAGTCGGTCAGCTGGAGTAAGAGCGTCGACATCGCCGTCGTTGTAATACGGTCCGACTTCTGCAATAACGGGAACTTGGCAATCCGCTGAAAGGTTAGCCGCTGTCCAATCGCAGCCTTCAATCACCGGCATCCAAAGTCCGAGGTGCACGACAGCACCACCGGTCAAGCCCGAGCCGCCATCGGCAGCAGTGATGCTTGGAACTTCGACATAAACCGACTGCACAGCATCGATTGGGAATGTACCGTTTTGTGTCACACGGGAATAAATATCCGAACCATCGTATTGCATTTGACTGCGTTCCCATGGTTCAGGATAAACATCGTACGAAGGTTCTATGCCGCCTTCGTCGATCTGTTGTTCGCCGAAACATCCAGACAAACTGGTGGTCATCATCACGAACAAAATCAGCCATGGACGGAAGTTCATGGTACAACGGGACAGGGTATGTTTCTTGAACACACCGGCTGTTTGAATTGGAAGCGAATCACTCAGATTCTGCATTTTGTGCAGATTTTTGTTCTTCCATCTCGGCACGGACTTCGTCCATGTCCAGTTCTCCAAGTTTGACAACTAAGTCGCGCAGAGCATCTTCTGGAAGAGCCCCTGGTTGCATGAAAACGCCTATTCCGTCTTTGAAAGCAACCGTTGTCGGGATTGAGCGGATGTTGAACGATTGAGCGAGCATTGGTTCGGCTTCCGTATCAATTTTGCCGAAAACGACGTCGGGGAATTCTTCGGAAACTCGCTCATAGACGGGGCCGTAGGCTTTGCATGGCCCACACCATTCTGCCCAGAAGTCGAGCAGTACGATAGAATTGTTGTCAATGATGTCGGAAAAGTTCGGTTCGAGAATCTCTACAGAGGCCATGAAATCTCTCCAATATCGGCGCTACTTCAACATGTTTGTTCCAAGCCATCAAAGCGACGAGTTCATGTGCTCACAGCGGAACGCCATGGCATGCGCCTAGCACAACTGACGACGCTTCTGGTTCTCGTTCTGTTCCTTGCACCCCTGATTCCCTCGACTCCAGAATCATTTGAACCGATGAATGTCGCCGAAGTTGATGCACGAAATTCCGACATTGTCGTGTCTGAACTCTTCAGAAGCCCAAACCAATTGAAATCCAACGCCACCAATGCGAACATCTACAACGCAGTAGATTGGAACAACGATGGAGACTACGGCAAGTATTCCGACCAATTCATTGAATTATGGAACACCGGTTCTTCGCCAGTGAATGTTTCAGATTGGGTACTCAGCTCAACCTCCGGCAGCCCTCCGTGTCAACTTGCTTGGAATACCGTCATGGAACCCGACCAAAGAATCGTGGTGTTCAGTGCAGACTCCGACATTGTCCTCAGTTATTTTGACGAAGAAACCGTTTCGATTACCGATACCTCAAACACACTTGCGAACTCAATGACGATTCCGAAAGAATTCGGATTTTACGGCAACTCGATTGTGATTGATTCATCCGGAAACGCAATCGAAGTCGACCCGTCCCCCGGTTGGGGCCCAGGAGACCCTGATTCAACCGTTGCTCTCAACATCGTAAAATGTTTCAAAGTTGCTGAAGCGGGTTCTGATGCATTCGTCCTCAAAGGACGAGTCGTCACCATGGAAAGCGAAAACAGCGTGATGAACCAAGGCAATGTCTTGGTTCGAGATGGCATGATCGAAGCAGTATGGTCATCGAGTTCATCGATCCCGGTCAATGCTGACCTTACCAATGCAGAGATTATCGAAACCAACGGTACCATCTACCCTGGTCTCATTGACTTGCACAACCACGTCCACTACAACCACATCCCATTGTGGGATTTCAACGTTCATTTGAGTGAAAGTCAACGTTCGGACGAGGGTGGATACACCAACCGATACCAGTGGGGTAACAACTACGATTACGGTCCAAGCATCACTTGGATGAAGAACAACATCCAACAAAACAGCCGATGGGGAATGGCAAGTGAACAAATGAAGTATGCAGAAGTGCAAGCCGTCGCCGGCGGTGTGACTGCAATTCAAGGCTCACCAGGTTCAGGAACTTCGGCTTGGGACAGCATGTTGGCTCGTAACGTCGAATTGTACAATTTCGGTCAAGACGGCATTTCAACTTGCGCTGTGTGCGGGGCTGCTGATGACGATTATTCTGGAAGCCATTTGATTTCGCAAAACCAATCTGGCTCACTGAACGCATGGTTCGTTCATTTGGCAGAAGGCGTTGACAGCAGCAGCAAATCTGAATTTGATGCATTGTGGAACAAGGGACTCATCATGGACGAAACCGTTGTCATCCATGGAACAGCTCTCGACCGCTCCCAATTTGATAAGATGGCGACGGTTGGCGCTGACTTGGTCTGGTCACCAATCTCCAATCTCCTTCTCTACGGAAACACCACCAATGTACGGGCTGCAGATGCTGCAGGCCTTACAATCTCTCTGGCACCCGACTGGGGTCCAAGCGGTTCAAAGAACAACCTGCATGAACTCAAAGTTGCTGACCTCTGGAACCAAGAGGTCATGGATTCGTATTTCACCGACTACGAACTGGCTGCAATGGTCACCAGTAACCCCGCTAAAGCAGCAAACTGGGACTCATTTGTCGGACAACTCAAGGCTGGAATGTACGCTGACATTGTGGTTATGGACACCTTCCACGACGACCCATACCGAAACTTGATTGAAGCGATTGATGCTGATGTTCGATTGACCGTAGTTCAAGGAAAAGCGGTCTTTGGTGACACCGATATCATGACCGCTATCAACCAAGATGATTGGGAGCCAATCACCGGTGGCGGCGTCTCAAAGGCTGTCGACGTTACATCAATGTCTGAAGTCGACGGCTCTCAAACATGGGAAAGCATCGAATCCGGAATGGCCATGGCCATGCGAAACGATGTCGCTGACATTCGCCAGCACTGGTCTGCTCCGGATAACGTGGCATGGGAAACCGATGCTGATGTCCAAGCATACCTCGATACGGAGTTCGACGGCAAGAATGCAGCCAACACTGGAGTCTCACAACTGAAGAGCATGACCGTTGATCCAATTTTCACCACTGGAGACGAACGTTACTTCGACGTCATCAACCGCTCCTCATGGGCCAACACCCACATCGACTTGACCAAACTCTACGCCTACTACGACATCTCCATGGACGCAGATGGAGACCGTAACGGTGTCAATGTCGACTTGTCAACTGACCCGGCAAACACTGGTAACACCGGTGGCAACGATGGCAATACTGGCAACACCGGCAACACCGGCGGCAACGATGGCAATACTGGCAACACCGGCGGCAACGGCGGCGATACAACCGACAACACCGATGTTACCGATACAACCGACGGAACGGTCGATTCAGATTCTTCCGATTCAGGTGACACGACAGCTGATTCAACATCTGGCGATTCCGATGAAAGCAACGCGGAGTACCTTCTGATTGGAGTTCTGGCCGTTCTTGCTGGCGGACTGTTTTTCCTCAGCCGAAACGGCGGTGACGAACTGAACTTGAATCAAGAGGCACACATTGAGAAGATGTGGGACGATGATTCGCTCGACGGTGCTACCAAGACCGTTACGAAAGAAACAGGATTCGTTCCTGCACCACCACCTGCTGGTGCTGTACCCTTCTGGTCAGGAAACGAAGAAGAGTGAAGTTCACTCGAGCGCCCATGACGGGCCTTCAGGAGTGTCGATGACAACTACGCCCATCGATTTGAGTTGCTCTCGAATCTCATCCGCTTTCCCCCAATCTTTGGATGCGCGTGCTTCGGTTCTTGCGATGAGTAACTGTTCTACCTGTTCAGCGACCTCTGCTCGCCGGGGGTCTTCCTCCGGCTCGGCAAGGGCCATCTCTCGCGTTGGAAGTACACCAAGCACTGCTCCTGCAGTTTCTTCGAGCCAATCAACAGCATAGTGAGCAAAAGCATGCTGGTCGGTTTGGTCAAGGCCGCTGCCCATTGTTTTCGCCATTTGACGAACGGCGCCGAGCACTTTACCGATGGCATCCCGGCTGTTGAAGTCGTCATCCATGGCTTGTGCAAAACCTTCACCCATTTTCTCAAGAAGTCCCAGGGAACGAGAGAGGGGTTGCTGGCTCGTTATGTCAGCATGAGGGAGGTCGACTGGATTTGGAGAACTTGAAGAAACTTTCAATACGCTGACGTATGTTTCCAACAAGCGATTGTAATTTCTCTCGGCATCTTTGAGTATGGTCTGGTTCATGTCGATGGGAGAACGGTAGTGGGCGTTGATGAGTGAGAACCGAAGTACCATGGCATCCACTTTCTCTAAAATATCTCGAATGGTCCAGAAATTACCCAAAGATTTACTCATTTTTTCTCCATCGATATTGACAAAACCATTGTGCAACCAATGATGAACAACAGGGCTGCACCCCGTATGGCATTCTCCTTGGAAAATCTCTGCCTCGTGGTGCGGGAATCGTAAGTCATGGCCGCCGCCATGGATGTCGAATTGTGCACCAAAGTAATCCATTGACATGGCGGTACACTCGATGTGCCAACCCGGACGACCAGGTCCCCAAGGTGAATCCCATGTGGGCTCATCGGGTTTGGCTGCTTTCCATAAAGCGAAGTCCTTGTGATCTTTCTTTGCTGAACCAGTTGCACCAACACGACCACCAGCGCCTGAACGAACAGCATCGATGTTTTGCCCGGTCAGCACACCGTATTTCTCAGGTGCTGAATCGATGTGGAAGTAAACGCCCTCATCGGTTTGATAGGCGTGTCCTTTGTCAATGAGGTCTTGAGTGATACGAATCATGTCGTCGACATAATCGGTACATCGAGGATAGTCATCAGCCCGTAGAATGTTCAACGCATCCATGTCTTCGTAGTAGGTGGCAATGTTGTCATCCACCAACGCTTTCCAATCCCCACCCAACTGATTCGCTCTGTCAATAATTTTGTCATCGATATCTGTGAAATTCTGGACATAATGAACATCGTATCCAGATTTCTCAAGCCATCGGTGAATCAAATCAAAAGCGAGGTAACAACGCGCATGTCCGAGGTGACATCGGTCATAAACGGTCACTCCGCACACGTACATCGAAACTTTCCCAGGCTCCATCGTCGAGAATTCGACTTTGCTTTTCCTTCGAGTATCGTGCAGGCGAATTGGCATGCGAATCAACCAGCGGTGTGAACAACCTCACTTCAAGGTTAAGTCCAAATCTCTCATCCGAGGTACATGGTTGGACTCAAGCCAATGCCGTCAAAGAAGATTTTTGTCACTGGGGTCAACGGTCATATCGGCAACCACATCGTTCGAGATTTACTCGAACATGGGTACCATGTCATCGGTTCTGTACGGGATTTAGATGATCCGTTGAAGGTTGACCATGTTCGACAACATGCCATTGATTTGGAATGTGAAACACGATTAGAATTGGTTCAGGCCGATGTTCTGGATGCTGACGGATGGACAGAAGCGATTTCGGGTTGTGACGCACTGTTCCATACCGCAACAGTTTATTCAAACACGGACAAGGCTGACATCATCATTGATACCGCCGTGAAAGGAACGACGCATTTGCTCCATGCGGCCCATGAAGCGAAAATCCCTCGCATCGTCTACACCTCAAGTGTAGCCGCAGTTGGAAGCACACCGAAAGGCCGTGAAAAGACCGAGGAGGATTGGCAAACCGGAAGCTCCTCTCCTTACACCGTTGCGAAAACTAAATCCGAAAAGCGGGCTTGGGAGTTGGCGGAACAATTCGGCCTCGATTTACGAGTCATTAATCCGGGAGGCGTATTGGGAGGTGGATTTGTCAAACCGACACCGAGTCTGGACTACTTTCCAGATGCTATGGCAGGCAAGTTCCCTGTTGTTCCAAAAATACCAATTCCGATTGTCCACGTTCGAGATGTTGCAAAAGCCCACCGTCTGGCCTATGAAATCGAAGAAGCCGAAGGGAGATTCATCGTGGCACCTCACAAAAACAAGACCATCGCTGAAGTCTGTAAAGCCATTAAGAATCAATATCCAGATACCAAAGCCTCTCGAAGAGCGATTCCTCGTTCACTGATGTTTATCGTCGTGTTTCAAGATTGGGTAATGGGCCTTTTTGGTGCCCAACGGCGCATGACTCGAAAGGCAGTGAAGGGATACTTCGAGGGCGATGCTGACTTTTCTTCGAAGAAGGCAACGGAAGTATTTGGCATCGAGTGGGAATCGTTTGAAGTATGTATTCAAGATACTGTGGAGGAGTTCTTACAGTGAGTTGGAATACGAAAAACGGGATTAAAATTGCTGGAACTGAGGTTTCAGATGCCTTACTCATTCGACTCGGATGGTTGTTGCCTATGATGACGGTTGTGACTTCCATGTCCATTCATGCTTTGAGCGGCCATGCAAGAGCAATCCCTTTTTTCGTATCGGAATCCGATTATCCTGGCCTTGAGGGAACGGTGTTCACCACCGGATTAGCGATCACCGGTGTGTTGGTTTGCATACTTGCCTATCGCCTCAACTTGGCGGTTCAAGAGCGGGATTCGAAATGGATACAGATCTCCCTCTATTCAGGAATACTCGCAGGAATGTCCCTATCCGTTCTTGCTTTTGCGAACATATATGACATGCTTTTGATTCACAGCATTGCGTCGCTTTTGGTCTTCGTTGGAGGGTTTGTATGGGGGGCATCAATGCACAAACTCTACTCAAACAGTACGCCTTACGGATCAAAACTACGCTCAATGGGATTATGGATGACGGCCCTCGGAATCGTCTTGATGAACGTCTCACTTGGCGTGTATGTTTTTTGGAAGAGAGATGAATTGAGCATGCAAGATGCTCATGTGGACATACTCAATCAGATTCAGCCTGCCATCAATATTGCAGCGCCGGCGGAATACCTTCTCATCGCTGGATTGATGGTGACACTCGCTTCGATTGGAAGAGACTATCAAAAGGATTAGTCGAAGATCCCAATCGGCCTCAACAAAGCATCTTCAGTATTGATGAGTGTACCCTCCAAATCGTATTGTTGGCGCTCTGATGGAGTCATTTCTCCAACACGAAGCGCCTCATCCAGTACGTCAGCGACTGCTTCAGGATGGTATTGAACGGAAAGAATTGGCCGAGTCGGATGACGGCAGACGGCAATAGGGCAGTGTTCTGCTGAACCGATTACTTCCATTTCACCTGCATCAATCACGTGATCTTGGTGGGTGAAAAGTGCCCTTACTGTTTGCCCGCCCGTATACTGAATATCACCCACAAATGAAGAGGGGTGTTCTGCTCGAATGACCTTTCCTCCAAGTGATGCTGCGATGATCTGGTGGCCGAAGCAAATCCCAATCATCGGCGATTGGTTCTCTTGAATCAGGTGTGCGACCTCATCCATCCACGCTTCCCACATCGAAACATTATGCTTCGAACCGGTAATGACGATGAGGTCGGCCTCAACAGGTGAATCGACAACAGTTCCAAACCCGTAATCAACGCGCTGAGAAGTATGCGGCGACCACAAAGAAATACGCGGTTGGTCGAAGTACGAGATTATTTCTTCCACACCCACGCGCCCAAAGCCTTGGCGTTCAGCGAGCAGGTCAACAATAAGAATGTGCAGTTATATCCCTCCTAAAGCCAAAATTTTTCGGTCAAGTGAGGAAAGTGCCACGGTCGATGGTTCTGTACCTCGGTGACATGAACCATGCCACACTTCAACAAAAATGTCACGATGCGAAAGCGTGTGCTCAACAACTCCGAGGTATTCCAAACCGGTAACGTCAATGCCATCGCCCATTGGTGGACCCCACATTCCTGCAAGAAGACCATCGTTGCCTCGCTGCACCAATTCGGGCAATCCATTGGTGTCAAACCGAAGCGTGCATTTGAGGTCAAGTCGCTTTCGTTTGACTTTCTTTGGTTGTGGATAGAGAAGAGGCGTGCTTTTTCCTGCGCATGTGGAAGCAACTGGACATTGCCCACATAACGGGCGCTTTGGCGTGCAAACGGTTGCCCCAAGTTCCATCAGGGCTTGATTCCAATCACCTGCATCGTCGTGATAGAGGACTGCATTCGCCCAAGTTTCTACTTCTTTCACAGAGGGGTCAAGGCGTTTTGACTGACGAGCCATGACCCTTCGGATGTTCCCATCAACGCACGCAACGGGCTCTCCATAGGCAATACTGGCGACCGCTGCAGCGGTGTAAGGTCCAATTCCTGGCAGGGTGAGTAATGCAGGCGCAGTCAGCGGAAGATTACCGTTGAACCCACCCTCGATGGTCGGCAAACACACCTGAACAGAAAGGGCATGCAATCGACGAGCTCGACTGTAGTAACCTGCTCCCTGCCAAAGATGCAGGACTTCGTCAACTTCTGCATCCGCCATTGATTGAGGTGTTGGGAACCGTTTCACAAGTTTCTGCCAGTAATGTATTCCCCTGCTCACCTGAGTTTGCTGCAGGAGGATTTCTGAGAGAAGAATTTTCCACGCATCATCGGTGTGACGCCACGGCAAGTCTCTCTTCGATTCAGCATACCAAGCAAGAAGAGCGCTGGGTGACAGGTGCTCACTCACGGTGCCACCTCAACGGTTGCTCAAGCCTCAACAGTTTCTGCCTTTTTCGCTTCGATTGCAGCATCGTTGGCCTTGATTTGCTCCCAGACAATCTCTGCGATATCTTTGACTTCCATCTCCGAGCCAATAGCGCTGAGTCCGTCTGTGACCATGGTCGAACAGAATGGACATCCAACTGCAACGGTTTCGGCACCGGTCTTTGCCAGTTCCTTGGAGCGAATGATGTTGACACGGTCATGGTCGTCATCAACATGTTCTTCCATCCACATTTGTGCGCCACCAGCACCGCAACAGAACGAATCCTTACCGTGCCGTTCAGCTTCAACTGCCACGCCACCAATGGCATCTCGAGGTGCATCCAATTCGCCACCGATACGACCGAGATAGCACGGATCGTGATAGGTTACTGAGCCATCGTGTTTCGGTTGAGGTAACTTCCCTTCAATTTGCAAGTGGTTGATGAGTTGCGAGTGGTGCATGACTTCAATGTCTTCTCCGCCGTAGTCCTTGTATTCCTTTCCAAGGGTGTGGAAACAGTGCGGGCACGAGGCAACAATCTTTTTGACACCGATTTCTTCAAATGTTTCGAGATTGGTTTCAGCCAGCATTTGGAAGAGGTATTCGTTACCAGCACGTCGAGCGGCATCACCGCTGCATCCTTCTTGCATACCGAGAATACCGACATCCAATCCTGCTTCTTTCATGATGCTGATGGTATCTCTTGCCACCTTTTTGTTGCGCTCGTCGAACGAAGCAGCGCATCCTGCAAAGTAGATGTATTCAGCCGGTTCTGCAACCTTGACGTCTAAATCAGCAGCCCAATCGCCGCGCTCGTGAGCAGGCAGACCGTAGGGGTTCGAGTCGGACTCCAAGTTTTCGATGGTAGCCATGAGCGGCATGACGGTATCCTCTACGGATTCGTCAAACTCCATTCGCTCCATCATCAGGTGGCGACGAGCATCGGTCAATTTCGGAACGTGGTCAATGTAAATTGGACAGGCTTCAACGCATGCGTGACAGGTGGTGCACGCCCAAATGGCGTCTTCACCGAACCGGGCAATAATGTCCTGCTCTGGAGTTTCACCTGCAAGAAGTGCTGTTGAATTGTCGTTGGCATAGTGACGGACATCGTGAATGATTTGCATTGGATTAAGCGCTTTTCCAGACGCATAAGCAGGACATACATCTTGGCAACGAGCACACGATGTACATGCCCAGCCGTCGATGAGATTACGCCATGTCAAGTCGGTGTAGTTGACCGTACCAAAGGATTCGATATCGAGTTCTTCAAGCGAAACTGCCTTGCCATCTTCACCTCGAGCCAGCGGCTCCATTGTACCCATTGGCCGCATGTCGTGGAAGAACACATTCGGAAACGCCATGACCAGGTGCATGTGCTTTGAAAGAGGAATCAAAAACAAGAACGTCGAGATGGCAAGCATGTGCATCCAGTAAGCACCAACGACAAGGGACGTCGTTGGTACGATGGTAGAAGCAACCCAGTAACCGATTGGTTCCCAGGTCGAGGAGACCGTTGATTCGCCGGCTTCAACAAAGAAAGAAGTGACCGTTATGGTCATGATGAGCAACAGGATGGCGTTGCCTTCAAGTTGCGACTTTCCTTTGAGTTTCTCCGGAGTGAATGCAACACGACGAGTCAATGCTGCCACACAACCAACAAGAGCAATCGTGTATCCTGTTTCAACAATAAGGTTCCAAGGGCCTCGAACAAGATCTGGAAGAACATTGTGAGAGAACCAATTCGCTGTAGCCAGGTCAAACATGTCCGTTGAAAGCATGAGGAAACCCCAGAACATCAAGACGTGAATGCCTCCAGCAACTCGGTCTTTCAAGACTTTCTTTTGTCCAAGCCATCCAGTGAGGACTTCCAAAATTCGAGCCCCCCAGTTGTCAAAGCGATTATCCGGCGCCCCTTTGAGGACCAAACGTGAAGCCTTGACGACTTGATACAGGAAGAAGCCTCCAGAAATGCCCCCAAGAAGCAAAAGAAGAATCCATCCAGAGACTGGGCCATAACTCATTGTTAACGGATGTTCCATAGCAACTCACCTCAAGGGAGGATTCCCCTAAAGAATGGCAGACGCGTTCATCCCTTCAATGCACCGACAATTCTTGTTCATCGACGGTGAATAAAGAACAAGGGATATGAAGCGAAGGACCCTCGTGAGTCTGAAGGGGACAGCATGGGCCGAGTTACAGCAAGCGCACCGGGCAAGTGTATCCTGTTCGGTGAACACGCAGTTGTCTACGGCGAACCGGCGGTGGCTGTGGCGATTGAGCAACGCATTTCCGTGACGCTGGAATCGGTCAAAGCCGGCGAAACACCTTGGAAAATTGGTGGCATGCATTTTGATGCGAAAAAACACCCACACGTCCAAGCACTTCGTAATCGGCTGTGGCAGACATCGCAGAATGCACCCGGCCTGACAATCCAAGTGACTGGAGATATTCCGCCTGCCTCAGGACTTGGTTCATCAGCCGCTCTTTCTGTTGCTGCAAGCGCTGCTTTACGTTGTGCTCGCGGACGATGGTACACATCAACGGACGATTTACAAAATCCACAAACATGGGCAGAAGGATATGCCAGTACACTGGAACAGAACGATGTATACACTGCAGAAAACCGTGAAATATCTGCGCGGCAAACCGGTTCACCAATGTCGCACTATGTTGTCGGCAAAGAGGTCGCATCGCTCGATGAATCTGCGTTACTCGGGCACGCTGTTGAGGCAGTTGCTCAAGGTGGCCGGGCTTCGCCCATGGATGCATCCACATGCTCCCATGGCGGGGCTGTGCTGCTGAGTGATGCCATCGAATCAGATGTGGATTACCTGTACACTCGTCAACTGACGATGGAGGATGGTGAACGGACGTGGCATCTTCACTCCGTCAATTTGCCTCATTCTACAGAGGGACTCTACTTGGTTATTGGAAACACCGGCGTTTATGCCCCGACGTCAAATCAAGTCGCTAAAGTGGCAGCTGCCATCGAAGCGAAGCCTGGGAGAATCAAAGAAATTCAAACCATTGGAATGATTGCCCGTCGCGGAATCCAGTCCCTCAAGGATGGAGATTTTGAGGCAGTGGGAAGAGCAATGTCGGAAAATCAAATCATGCTTCAAGGACTCGGCGTTTCCTGTCCGGAACTTGAAACACTTATTCGAGCAGCAGCGCCGACTTCTTTGGGAGCAAAACTGACCGGCGCAGGAGGAGGGGGGTGCATGGTCGCGCTCACACGGCATCCAAAACAAACCAGTGAAGCAATCGAACTGGCCGGAGGGAGGACGCTCATTTCGAGGTTTGGCAACGCTGGCTTAACCATCGATGTTTGCGAAAATATGCCTCTATGGGACACAGCACAGTAAAAGGCTACGCAGTACCCCTTCCACCAACATGAAAGTTCGTAAGGCGCCTGCCTTCTTTTTATATAGTCGTTATATATGGGCCTATTATGACAACCGATGAAGAACGTCTAACTGTAGTGAATGTTGTAGCGAGCACCCGTGTCGCCGAAGAACTCGATTTGCCGGATATTGCAATCCAGCTCAACTGCGAATACGAACCTGAGCAATTCCCAGGTGTCGTTTACCGTGTAACCGATCCAAAACTTGCTATCCTCATGTTCCGCTCTGGCCGTGCAGTCTGCACAGGTGGAAAAGACGAAGCAAACATCGAAACTGGAATCGAAAGAATGATTGCAGACCTTCGTGACGCTGGAATCGAGACTTGGGACTTGGACCAAGTTGAAATCGAAGTTCAAAACATGGTTGCTACCTATGCACTTCACTATCCTGAAGACTACGACGGAAACGACAAGTTCACCAACGAACCTCTTGCTGGAGTTCCTCGGAAACTCAACCTCAACAACCTTACATTCCACTTGCCCTTTGACAAGGTCGAATACGAACCAGAGCAATTCCCAGGTTTGATTTACCGACTCGACTATCCAAAGGTCGTTTGCTTGATTTTCGGCAGCGGAAAGATGGTGATTACCGGTGCACGTCACAAGGATGAAATCCTTGAAGCAGTCGAAATTATCAAGGACGAATTGGCTGACCTTCTCTGAGATTCTCAAACAGGTCAAGAGAAGTCTTGATGTCCTATTGCGAATGTGGCCCAACATGGGCACACCGTCGCTCCGCTTTGCATCTCCATTGATGCTCGTAGCGTTGCTGTGTTTGGCCACCACGCAACCGATACTCAACCAACCTTTGTTGGATGAGAAATATTCGCCACAGTTTTCTTCAGAAAACCCCGGTGTGAGTGATGTACCCACATGGAAAGTTGGCGACAAATGGATCTACGCAGGTACTTTTGACCCAACCAAACTCGTTACCGATTCGGGTGTCCAAGCGACCGTTGGGGAAATTAACGGCGATACGACGGCCGAAGTGATGGCTATTACCGAACGGACTGTTGACAACATGTCTGTGCTTGCCTACACCTTACGAACTTCAGCCAACTTTGACAAATCTGGCGTCTCACTTGACGGATACAGCGGTAACGTCTACATCACATTTGAACAAACAGAGTATCTGAGGGTCAGTGACTTGTCCTCAATGCGGAGCGACTTGGAACTGTATATTCGATTCGTCCCGTTTGGTCTCTCGAGCCTTGCGCAAATTCTTGGTGACATCACCATCACAAACACATACAGCCCGGTAAACGAAGTGTATGACTTCCCTCTTCGAGTCGATGAGCAATGGACGACAACAACAACTGCATCCACTGCTTGGTCTGGGTCAAGCGATTACATCACCCCGTTTCCTGTCCCGACAACCGACACCAACAGCACCACGTGGGAAGTCACCAATACCGGGAAACCACGCAACAGCTACGGGCTAACCATTGGCTACGGCGGTTGCAACGCATCCTACGAACTGACTTCGGTGAACAGCGACGGCGAGCAATCAGGATACCGCTGGTTTTGCCCAGAAGCGAGAAACTTTGCATGGCTGCACACCGAAGATGACATTGGCTTGGTCATTGATTTCCGTCTCAAACAATACATCCCTCTTGATTCAACCGGCCTGGACCAATACACCAATCCCGGTGTCCGTGACGAGTGTTTATCGGTTGACTTGGAAAGTCAAATCACTGCACTCAATACCCCACTGGGCGTTTGGGTCAATGCTTCTTCAAGTTGCTTTTCCACCACGAACGGTATTCCCCTTGAGATTCACCATGAGGCAACAGGTAACGTTCAACTGGCGACGACGGAAAGCAACGGAAGTGCGTTTGTGATCATCGATGTCGGTGAGGAAAAAGACGCTTCGAATTCGGTTCTCGATTGGGCAAGTCACGGTATTGTGGCGCGAATCCAACCCAGTGCAAGTTCCTCGTTTGGAACTTCAGTTGGCTCAACGACCGTTACACTTGACGAATATTTGATCGGCCTGGACTTGATTGCAAGCGAAGATTACGGCAAAGTTCTGCGAAACCGAAGTGGAGAACTTACTGAACTTAATTCACTCTCAGGTTGGAATATACTACCAAACGACGAGCTACTTATCGAAGTCGCTGTTCAAAACCGAGGGATTACTGCAAGTACACCGGCAACCATGACCATCACTCATCCTGATGGACTGACCTCTTCGCACCCACTGCCGTCTCTGGCATCCTATGAGGCTCACAAAGTCAACTTCACCTGGACGGTGCCGAGTGACCAAGCGATTGGTACTGTCCCAGTGTCTTGGCAAGCAGACCCCGAAGGAATCAATACTGCAGATGCGAATTCAACCAACGACCAAGCGCTGATTTCTATGTTCGTCGGACGATTACCGACCCCGGTCTTTACCGATTCAAACGCAATGACACTGGAACCATTGCTTCTCTCTGCCAATGAAAGTTTTGACGAAGATGGAGGCACTGTGTCCTGTGAATTCAAAATCCCTTACGACGATGGTACGAGGAACTGGGCATGGGAAACGGTCCCTTCTCAATCCTGCGCAGTCAGTTGGACATGGATGGATGACGGCAACTACCCAGTTGAAATTACCGTGACTGATGAGGAGAAAGATGAGCAAACTGCCATCATGAATGTTCTTATTGCCAACCGAAACCCTGAGATTCAAATTCTCAGTTCCAGAACGGAAGTAAAAGTTGAGCACCCCATCACACTCTACGCATTTGCCAACGATTCTGATTCTGAGGATGTATGGCCTGGTGCTGTCGATGTTCATTGGCCAGACACCCTGTGCAACGAAGGCTATTACACTCGAGTGTGTACAACCACTGCCCCGACTGAGGGCCTGCATACCTTTACTGCCGTAGCGACCGATGATGACTATGCCATCACACCAGCAACCATCGATATTCAATTCACCAACATCGCACCGCACGGCGCATCAATTGCGTTGCAGAAGAACAACCAGTTCCTCGAAAGTGATGAACAACAGATATGGCACTTGGATGAAGATGAAGTCATCGTTGTCAAGGGTCAAGCGCTCGATTCCATCGATGATTTAGAAACCTTAACCCATACATGGTGGCCTGATGGGGAACAACCGTCCTTGATGTATTCGTTCAACGGACGCACATCGACCTTCCCGATGCATTGGGACACCGCAGGACTTCACACCATCCGCTTGGAAGTTCGCGATTCCGACGGTGAAGCAAGCAGGATTGAAGAGCGCTGGATTAACATTCGAAATGTACCCCCAGTTGTACAGCCATTGGTTTCTCTTCTTCCAATTGCCGAAGGTCAATCTGTGACGATTGAAGGCAATTCTACCGATACTGAAAGTGACATTGGCTCGCTTGTGAAATGTTGGGACATCGACCCGGGTATCGACAGCGACGATATTGGTGGTGCGGATGATGATTGCGACATTGCTGGTGATGTGCTCACCTATGCTTGGAACAGAAGTGGCTCGCACACCATCATCTACCACGTCACCGATGATGACGGTGCACAAACAAGCGAAGTACTGGTCATTGAAGTCTTGAACATGCCGCCAATTGTGCGATTGCAAAACACAGAATGCGTTGCTTACCGGGAATGTTACCTCAGCGCAGAACAGACCATTGATTCACCGAATGACCTTGACGGACTCACCATTGTTTGGGACTTGGATATCACAGTTGACAGCAATGGCGACGGGATGAAAGACAACGATGCAGATTTAGTTGGCTCTTCAGTAACTCATATTTTCCGTGACTCTGGCACCGTACGCATCAAGGCAATGGCGTGGGATGAAAACCCTGAACGCCCGGGACAGTCGACCATGTCGATCGACGTGACACCACCGGAAAGGACCTCTATCGAACAAGTGAGCGCTGCTTTCATCGGCGAAGATGCGAACCCACTTGCCCAACTCGGCCTCCTGGTTTCTGCGCTTTTGATTTTAGCTCTGATGACACGGAGACGCAAAAGAAAGGCGTCGGGCGACCCGTGGCAGAATACCGACATGGAGGGCGTTGACCCTGCTGAGCGCGAATTCGAAACCCAAGCACTCCTCGACCAAGTACAGTCTCGAAGACCCTCAACTCCTCCATCAAATCAAATGTTTTCCTCTGAAGGAAAAGATGTCCAAATCCCGGCCTCAACACCAACACTGCCTGAAGTGGAGGTGCAGACTCCAGCACCGCTCATCGAGCAAGGACCATCGATTCCTGAAGATGGGATTCCTGAAGGGTGGACCGCTGAACAATGGTCCCATTACGGTCAACAATACCTCGACGCTCAGGCGTCTCATCCTTGAGTCGTCCCTACGGGACGAAGAATCAAGCCTCTCAAGTAGGAGAACGCTTTCGGAGTATTATGAATCGAATAGGCCCTGTAGTCATTGGATTGATATTTCTCTTGTTTGCAGCACCGTTATCCAGCATGATAACGTACCAAACTTTGGCGCTCTCCGAATCGGATGTTCAGCATGCTGAAGGCTGGAACAAAGACATCGATGTCCCTACATGGAGAATTGGTGATGAATGGGTCTATGAGACCAAATTCGACGTTGCTCAACTCATAGCACAAGCAAATGTTTCTGCATCACTGAATACACTTACCGGAGATACAACCTATACAGTGGATGATGTATTGTTCATCACTAAAAACGGAACACAAAGTTTGGCATACGCCCTCAAGGTTAACGGCGAATTTGACAGTTCTACCAACAACGATAGATGCGGAGCCACTCTTGATGGAAATAATGGCAGATTGAATATCGATTATTCAGGAAACGATCTCCTTCAAGTCCGTGATCTAGCTCTCATAAACTCAGAATTCACACTTAATGTCACATTAACTCCGTGTTTCCTTGGATTCCCATTGTCTCGTGCTTTCGATGTCGATATTGGAAATATTACTTTTGACACCACTTATTCTCCTGCCAAAGAAAAGTATGACTTCCCATTACACACAGGCGACCGGTGGTACATGCCATTTTTCTCTTCAACAACAGTGAGCGGTACTTCGGATTACTTCGATCCGAACACGTTTGATACAGCCGGACCCGAAAACAACAGTTGGCAAATCACTGCTGAAGGAATCCCAACA
>Ga0206125_10000048_pt1 | contig 153134 bp, 128 predicted proteins | sample Helgoland_Spring_4_FD_148598 | JGI IMG/M metagenome (GOLD analysis project Ga0206125, IMG submission 148598) | Pelagic subsurface seawater microbial communities from Kabeltonne, Helgoland, North Sea - Helgoland_Spring_Bloom_20160331_1 | ecosystem: Environmental > Aquatic > Marine > Epipelagic...
ATTTAAGCTACAATCAGAATGATTCTCGAAAACGAGGAATTTTTAAGCCGCCTATTGCCGCCGGAAAAGGTTCTGGTGATTTTATATACGACATTGTCCCTGGACATCCAGATCAATCCATTCTGATCTACAGAATGAAAAGTAATGACCCTTCTATTCGGATGCCAGAAATTGGCCGCTCTATTGAACATTCTGAAGCTGTTGTTTTGTTAGAACAATATATCGAAGAGCTAGCTCAAAACAACTAAAATATGAGGTCTCCCTATTAAGAATGTTCTCATTTTTGGACTATCTTTGGACATCACTATTAAAAATAAATCTTCCATGCTTCCCCTCGATTTTAAGTCAGGCTTTGTGTTTTCTAAACATAAAAAAAAGGTTCAAACTCCTTTTGAGCGCTTATTTGAAATATTCAAAGAGTTGATTACACATACTTCTGGAGATTTTGATGAGGCAATTGATTGGCTTAGAGAGCTAGACATCGAATATAAATTGACCGATCAAGATTATACTATCGATGATTTTATAGAAGACTTATTAAAGAAATCTTTTGTACAGCCCAAAACTGGTTCTGGCGGCAAAGGAGACGGCATGCAGCTAACTGCTAAAACAGAAAAATTACTTCGTGAGCATGCTTTAAAACAAATATTTGGGAAATTAAAACGCTCGGGGTCTGGAGATCACAAGACCAGAAAACTGGGTCAAGGTGAAGATGGTACGGGCGAATTAAAAGCATATCAATTTGGAGATGGCTTAGAAAAAATAGATGTAACTGAGAGTATTAAAAATGCTCAAATACGATCGGTAGGCGAAGACTTTACTTTGCAAAATCAAGATCTAGTTGTTGAAGATTCGCTACATAAAACACAAATGAGTACTGTTTTAATGATCGACATCAGCCACAGTATGATACTTTATGGAGAAGACCGAATAACTCCTGCCAAAAAAGTAGCTATGGCATTGGCAGAATTAATTACAACCCGTTACCCTAAAGACACTTTAGATATTTTGGTTTTTGGAAACGACGCAACTCCAATTGCTTTAAAAGACATTCCTTATTTAGAGGTTGGACCCTATCACACCAATACGGTTGCTGGGCTCGAGCTCGCAATGGATCTTTTAAGGAGAAAGAAAAATACAAACAAACAGATTTTTATGATTACAGATGGGAAACCTAGTTGTCTAAAAATGCCCGACGGAACCTATTATAAAAACAGTGCCGGACTTGATGAAATGATTGTAGAAAAATGTTACAATATGGCACGTCAAGCTAAAAAACTGCACATCCCTATAACAACTTTTATGATCGCTCAAGATCAGTATCTTCAACATTTTGTTCGGAAATTTACCGAAGCCAATCAAGGCAAAGCATTCTTTACAGGGCTTAAAGGATTGGGTGAAATGATTTTCGAAGATTATGAAAAAAATAGAAAAAAACGCTTAGAATAAATTACTTTTTGAACTACACATAACTATGAAGAGAGAACATGCTACTACCCTTGGGGAATTAAAAAAAACAGATTACAAACCCAGAACCATACAAGAAGAGCTTGCTCATAACTTGAAAGAGTTCTTGCGCACTGGTAAGAAAACTTTTGAAGGTTTAATCGGTTATGAAAATACTGTAATTCCAGATGTTGAACGGGCTATTCTTTCGGGACATAACATTAATCTGTTGGGACTTAGAGGGCAAGCAAAAACCCGTTTAGCGAGACAAATGACTGAGTTGTTAGACGAGTGGATTCCGGTGGTTACTGGATCTGAAATTAATGACGATCCACTAGAGCCTATTAGTCACGAAGCTAAAGAAATCATTGCTAAGCATGGCAATAAAACATCTATCGAATGGCTTCATCGTTCGGATCGTTTTTTTGAAAAACTAGCTACTCCCGATGTTACCGTCGCTGACCTTATTGGGGATGTGGATCCAATAAAGGCTTCGAATCTAAAGCTTTCCTATGCGGACGAGCGTGTAATTCATTTCGGAATGATTCCGAGGGCACACCGTTGTATTTTTGTATTGAATGAATTACCCGATTTACAAGCTCGTATTCAAGTTGCTTTGTTTTCTATTTTACAAGAAAAAGAAATTCAAATAAGAGGGTTTAAATTGAGATTACCGATAGCCGCTCAATTAATTTTTACAGCAAATCCAGAAGACTACACCAACAGGGGAAGCATTGTAACTCCACTAAAGGATAGGATTGGGTCTCAAATACTAACACATTATCCACACAATCGAGATATTGCCAAAGCAATTACAAAACAAGAAGCCGTTCTTACTGAAGAGCAAGCTACACAAATACATGTTCCTGAACTTGCACGAGACATTCTCGAACAAGTTGGCTTTGAAGCTAGAAAAAGTGAATTTGTTGATTCTAAAAGTGGGGTAAGTGCTCGAATGAGTATTACCGCCTTCGAAAATTTAATAAGTACAGCTGAACGAAGAATATTAATTTCTGGCGATACATCTACAAGTCTTAGGATGTCAGATTTTATGGGGGTAATTACTGCTATTAATGGTAAAATAGAATTGGTATACGAAGGGGAACAAGAAGGTGCGGAGCAAATTTCTTATCACCTAATTTCAGAATCCATTAAAACACTTTTCATCGATTATTTTCCTAAAATAGAAAAGCTTCAAAAAGAAGATGAAGTAGGACCTTATGATACAATTTTAGAATGGTTTTTTAAAGACAATGAACTCTTCTTAGAAGATTCACTTGATGATCGATCTTATCAAGATTCGCTGTCTCTTATTCCCGGTATAAATGAAGTATTAGACAAGCACCTAAAAACAAGCGACAAAAAAGATCGTTACTTCATGATGGAGTTTTTACTTTGGGGATTAGAGGCTAATAAAAAACTAAATAAATACCGAACCCTAGAGGGTTTTCAATTTAAAGACTCCTTGGGGAGTTATATCAGTGGTCTATAAAAGCTTTTGACGCATTATCTCAATAGTAGTAACATTTAAAATTTTTAGTGTGTGATCCCGAACACCTTCAAAACAGGTTTGATTTGACAGGTTTTTTCATCACATTCTTCGCAGTTTGCATAGTAATTTTGAGATACACAGTGAAGTATATCAATAGGCCCATCATAATGGCTGCCCCTTCTAATAGAAAAAATACATTAGAATTTGTAGCCGATAAAAGTAATTTTCTGTTGATTAATAGAAATTTTTCTTCTTATTTTTTAAAAGGAAAGCATGTTGTAATTGCGACTACCGATGACCCAGTGGTAAATGAAAAATACATTATTTTTGTAAAAAAAAGAGAATATTAGTTAATGTAGCGGATACTCCCGACCTTTGTGACTTCTATATAGGAGGAATCGTTACCAAGGGGAATTTAAAGATTGGCATTTCAACTAATGGAAATTCGCCGACCTTAGCCAAAAGAATTCGGCAATTTTTAGAAGAATTGTTACCCGAGGAAATCAATGATTTGATTAATACATTGCAGAACTATAGAAAAACTTTAGATGGAAATTTTGAATTTAAAGTAAACAAAATGAATAAAATGACTAAATCGATTTTAGAAAAATGATACAAACAGATATACTCATAATTGGAGCAGGACCTGTTGGTCTGTTTACTGTTTTTGAAGCTGGCTTAATGAAGCTAAGATGCCATATAATTGATGCTATTCCACAAGCTGGAGGGCAACTCACAGAAATTTATCCTAAAAAACCGATCTATGACATTCCTGGTTTTCCAACGGTTTTGGCAGGAGAGCTGGTCGAAAATTTACTGGAACAAGCTGCACCATTTAAACCTGGTTTTACATTAGGTGAGCGAGCAGAGGCAATTGACAAACAAAAAGACGGGAGTTTTATTGTTACAACAAGCGAAGGAACTAAGCACAAATCCCCTGTTGTAATGATTGCAGGTGGACTGGGTAGCTTCGAGCCCCGAAAGCCAAAGATTGAAAACTTACAACAGTTTGAGAAAAAAGGTGTTGAATATATGGTTCGTGAACCGGAATCATTCTTAGGAAAAAAAATATTCATTTCAGGGGGTGGAGATTCCGCTTTGGATTGGGCAATATATTTTGCGGAAAATCATGATGTTCCGGTTGGGTTGGTACACCGAACGGATATGTTTAGAGGGCATAAAGATTCTGTAGAAAAAATTTACAAACTGCAAAAACAAGGCAGAATAGAACTCTATACACATGCCGAAGTTCTTGGTTTGTCCGGGTCAGACAAGCTAGACCAGATTGAGTTAAAACAAAAAGATAAAGACCTAATAAAAAAAGATGTTAATTATTGGCTTCCCTTGTTTGGTTTATCTCCAAAACTTGGACCAATTGCAGATTGGGGCCTTCAAATTGAAAAGAATGCAATCAAGGTAGACAATACGCTTGACTACCAAACAAACATTCCGGGGGTTTTTGCCATTGGTGACGTAAACACTTATCCAGGAAAGCTTAAATTAATACTGTGTGGCTTTCATGAAGCAACCCTTGCAGTTCAAACGGCTTATAAAATTATAAATCCAGACAAAAGGTTTACAATGAAATATACAACTGTTCAGGGTATTCAAGGTTTTGATAATGAATAAGCTAGTAAACAACATCTTTTATTTTTTTAGAAAGAATTTTAACATACTTTTTAGAAAATATTACAAAGGTCTTAACAGCTATATGGTAAATATCTAGATACATTTACTTAATAGTTTTCATATATTAGTTTATAATTTTTTTAAATACTCCTCAATACTCTCCGTGTTGGGGAGTATTGATTTTATACCTTTAACCCAATGAAAAAAAAGAAAGACAAAATCTTGAGTATTGACCTTCATGGTATTCGACATAAGCAAGCGCTTGAGTTAGTTCATTCGACGTTAAAAGATTGTGTTTCTGCAGGAAATTTTTCTCTAACAATAATTACAGGTAACTCAAAGGTACTTCAAGATCGTATTTTTAATGAATGTCTTGAATCAACCAATTTCACCTACTTCATTCCTTCTTGGAATATGGGTCAAATTATTGTTGAAAATGTAGTGTTATAATCCTTATGCTTCCTTTTGATTCTAGTACTCTCCCAACAAAATAACAAGTGAAGTAATAAGCAAACTACAACACTTACTAGACGATTTAATAGACTCTTTAGGCTTAAATTAGATAATAACCAAAGAATTAAGATCCTTCAAATAGCCTTACAATCCGCTTTGCATAAGTTGAAACAGGAAGTAGATGAGGTTAAAGACTTACCTTTGTTTGTGGAATGAAGACAAGCTTTGAAAACAGTTTTGTATGGTTGGTTAAGAAAAAAGAAGAAACATTTAAAATTTTGAGAATATTTGATTCATTTTAAGGGCAAGACTAAAATCTTTATCAGTGATTCCATTAAAATCATAAGTAGTCAAATAAACCTGAACTTTATTATATAGATTAGTCCATTTAGGATGATGATTTTCGTTTTCTGCAACTTCACCAACTTGATTCATAAAGTTTATAGCTTGTTTAAAATCATTCAATATAAATTCTTTATAAATTCCATTTGTTTTGTATTCCCAATTTATATTAAGTGCTTTAATCTTTGCTGTACAATCTTCAAAATTATATGTTTTCATAATAAATATATTTAAATTGAAATACAAGATAATTAAAATAGGCTTTCAAAAACAGTTTTGTACATTGCACGCTTATTAAAAAATAATAATGGAAGATTATTTCAATAAAATGCCAAAAATATTTAAGTTAACATTAATGATGATTCCAATTGCTTTTATGACATATAAAGTCTGGCTTCTTGCTTCGGGTGGTTATTAATTTCGCTCTTGTAGTTCAATGAATAGAACAGTTTTGTACATTTGTTTTATAATTCAAATTAAACCTTAAAACTATGATTTTTTTAGAAAAGTATTATCCCGTTATTTTAGCTTTTTTAAGCTTTTTGTATTCAGTATCCTTATGGTTCTCAGGTAATGAACTAGAAGGTTTATATGTTGGCCTTTGGCCAGTAACAATTCTAGCTTTTGCTATAGTTATCAGACAAAGACGGAATGATGATAAAAATAAAATGTTATGAATAATATAATAATGTTTGTTGTTGGTTCAGTCATATTTATTGCTTACCTCTTTTTTTACTTTAGAATAGTAATAAGGTCCCACAAAAAAGAACTTACAGATACGAAAAGCTATAAAGCAAATGATTCTGATAGTGATATTACTCTTTAAATCCCATAATTAATTTTAAGGTTTTTTATATTTGTTTTTAATCATATAAAATGGGGTTTTTGAAAAATATATTTGGAAATAAAACATCAAAAGAAGTTAAAGAAACTTATTTGAGTTGGACGCCTTTAATTTCTGTAGACGAAATAAACACTATTAAAGAGATTTCCAAAAATCATTCTATATTAATTTTCAAACACTCTACAAGTTGTGGAATTAGTAGAATGGTTATGAAACAGTTTGAATCCCTTTTTAATGAAGAAAATAAACACTTAAAAGTTTATTATTTAGATTTATTAAACTTTAGAGAAGTTTCATCTAAACTATCGGAGGTTTTTCAAGTGATACATCAATCTCCTCAATTATTAGTTATAAAAAACGGAATTTCCGTCTTCGATGAGTCTCATTATGGGATTACTAAAGTAAACTTGTCAAAATATATTTAGTTGTAAATTAATTTGCAAATCTATTTTTCTTTTTAACCACAGGTATATCCTCTTTAGTTATTCTAGGGATTTGTGAGTAAAGACCCCACTAAAGTAACAAGCAAAAGCAGGGTCTTAAAAGGTATCCATAGGCCATTAGACAACATAGATATAACTGCTTGTTATGGGCTTTAATAACAATAAGATGAACTAACGATTATGAGGGATGTTTAACAAAAAAGCCCGGTAATTACAGGGCTTTAAAACTTGTTAGGGTTTTTATTTGTTTGTTATCATTTTTAGATATTGAAGTGATTTCAAAGTTATGCTGAAAAGTTCCTTTAATAACCCATAAAAAAGTGGTGTAAAATAAAGTATAATTATACCAAGCAAAAAACCTCCAAATCCTCCAGCGTCTGAATTAGATAAAACCCATATAAGAAGTGCAAGTGTTCCTATTGGGTAAGTCAAAGCAATAATGGCATATAAGAAAATGTTTTTTTAATAAACTTATTTCAAAATGAAAATGAAATGAAAAAAACTCTTTGGATTACTTTTACTCACAATAACATTAACTAGCTGTGGAGAAACCTTAACGAATATTAAGGTAAATGAAATAAATCATCTTGTGATTTGATTTTAGCAACGAATACTGTTGTAAATGAAATGTATGATTTAACAGAAGGGCTTGCAGAGTATGAAGATCCTTCAGCTGGATTAAAAGATAAATACAAGTTACTACAACAAATGTCTGAAAAAATCGAAAGAAAAGGGGGTGAATTATTTCCTAATGGTAGAGCAATGGAATCAGCATTTGAGGATTGTCCAAATATGATCGATTTAAAAGCACAATGGAAGGTAAATTGGAGAAAGTCACTACATATTTTTATTGTTAAAAATAAATAAACCCCCAAACTAATTAGTTTAGGGGTTTTTATGCCTTTGACAAGTCAAAACACTTGATTTTAAGTGCATTTAAGAGCTTCTAAGCCGCTTAATAGTGAATAATAAGATAAAATGCGTTATTCTAAATGTTCTAAATTAAAAGATGGTGCTCCACCACTTGTTTCCTTAAAAGTCATAAAAGCCTCTGATTTATTTAATTCAAGTATATACTTAGGATTTGAATATTCTCCATCCGAAAGTGTACATTCTATTTTAATTAAGCCATTTTCTTCAGAAAGAATCTTGAAACTACCTTCATAATATACTCTAGAGTTATCCTCTAAATTTGTTTGTTGGAGGCTTACAGCGTTTTGTTTTTCGAACAAAAACCTATGATCTACAGATGGAACATTTATTTTTTGGCCATTGACTATTAAATCGTCTCCAAATTTATTTTTCATGAAATATGAATCCTGAATCCCATGATATACTCCTAGAAGGATTTCAGGTACATTATCAACTTCAATTATATTTTCTTCTGGAGAACTTGATTCTTCATTTGTTTTAGAAAATTGACTAATAATAAAAACTAAAAGTAATCCACCTAATATCCATTTTGTTTTGGTCATAAAGTAATATCTTTAATTTAGTTTTTAAGAAGTTTATATTTGACTTTAGGTTGGTTTTCTGCAGCTGCCACTCCAATCTGTCTAAATGCTTCAATTCTTCTTTTTTCTACATTCACCATTTCTTCTTGAACCTTTCTCCTTGAATCAGCATCTAACTCATTGATGTTTCTATTTGAGCTTGCGTCTAACATTGATGATTCGTTTACAATTTCTTTAATGGTTTGATCTCTATTGTATTTTTCATATTGTAAATCCCAGTCTCTTTTTTCTTTGGCATCAATAGCAGATGAAATTGATTTAAATAATTTCATTGCATCACCATAACAACTTGAGTCATAAGATACTTCAGAAAGTGCAGCAGCAGCTCCTCTTGAATCCCTTTTAGCCCAAGCTCCTTTAGCTTTACCTAGGGAAACGGAACATTTATGATTACCAATTTTAGTAAATAAGGATTTAACATCTGGATAACAAGCCATATCGGGAGTATAACCCGCAATAGGATTAGCAGCCTCTTCCCACTTATCTTGGGCAATTAAAGAGTTTGATTTGGACATATTCTCTTGACATTCATTTTCCATTTTACGTTTAAAAATCGTGGATGAAAGATCCATGGCTTTATCATAACACTCTTTACAAACATCTGGAATTTCTACTAGCTTTGAGATTGAATTATCAAAATCCTTTTGGTCAGCTAAGGTATTTGCTTCTTTAAGTATAAAATCACACTTAGAGTTATAATATTCAATAATCTTATTCTTACCCGTTTCTATAAATTCATTGAATTTTTTATTACGAGGGCTTATTGGCCTAAATGATTGAATAAATGCTTTTGTTTCATTATTGGCAATGCCTTTCAATTCGATATATCTTGAAGCAAATACTGTACCTTCAATTCCATCACCTATATATAGATTTACTCCAAGTGTCAAGCCTATTTTTTGAGGAATGGTTTGCGTAAAATCCTTTGTTAAAACATCAACATCTGCGCTAATTACAAAACGCGGAAAACTTTCACTCCCTCCCATTCCACTTTTAGCTACCATCTGAGATAGCTTGTTTTTTAAAAGTTTAGCTGCAGCTGGTGGAACTCCTTCCATTTCACCTAGAAATGTGTTGAGAACAATTCTTCCGGCATCGTTTGTTTTACCTCTAGTATTTTGTGCATTTAGTGAAACTGAAATTATAAATATTAAAAGTGTAACTATATTTTTCATAATATCTTATTTACTTCCTATCATTAAAGTTGCTTTTCCAAGACCTTCCATCATTACAGAAGATTCAATATCAAAGGTAGACTTTAAGTACTTTTTTAAATTGTTAACAAAAGATCTTGTGTCTAATGCCCTTTGTCTACCTTTTCTTTCTGTAAAAAGTGGAATTCTTACTTCTTCAAACTTCATTTGTGTATCTGTAGCATCAGTCAAATTAAAACTTTCAGCTACAGTGTTATCGTACATCCAGTCCTCAATTAGAATACCTAATTCTTCCTCTTCTTCACCAATATAATCAGTCAAATAAGTTTCTATCCCGTTATCTGCGTCGTCCCATGTCTTTACTGCAACAGTAACTCTTCGACCATTAATTTCCATATCCTCAAAATGTCTCCCGAGTTGATCTAAAAATTCATCCATTTTATCCCCAATTGCTTGTTTAACCATCAAAGATAATGGTGCACGGCTAGTAACTGGTCCTGTTCCTTCACCGACTCCAACACTCATGTCTGTATAGGAATCATAACCAACCAACCTGTATGTTAGTTGTTCATCAAAACCTCTTTCGTCCAAGTCCCAAGTGAATTTAACCACAATGTCCGCTTTTGCAACACTATTAAGTTCATCCTCTGCTGAAACAAATATTGAATTCCCTGAGTCTCTAGATGTCAACTGATTGTTTCTCATCTTATCTTTTTGCAAAGTTGCTAGTGTTTGTCCAAGGTTTTTTGCAGGGAAATTTCTATCATTAAAAAATTTTTCTAATATTGCTATAGCCTGACCTACTTCAAAATTTTCATCTAGAGCTTGCTGAAAGTCAAATTTTTTCACTGACGAGCCTTGATTATCCACTTCAGTATAATATTTATTTTTGGTCATCCAATTATTATCAGGTATAATGATTAATGAAGGCTTCTTTTTTGCTTGTCCATAAACGTTAATAGTTAGGAGCATAATAAATAATAGTGTGATTTTATTTAATATTGTTTTCATTTAAATAATTATTTAGTTTAATAATATCAAATTCAACTGTATAAGTTGATGTTGAATTTTGATTTTTCTTTTTAATTAATATTCTATGATATTTTCCTTCTCTAGAATCATCGTTCCAAAAATTTTCTAAAAAGCTTTTGAATTTAATGCGCGGATTTGGATCTATAATGATGCGATTTAAAATACAATTATTTTGCCTTAATCCTTTAAACAAAAGTTCATCATACATTAAGTTAATCACATTATTTTTCTCAGACTTTTTATCACCAGAAAATTTAACTTGTGAGGTCAAAATGATTTTATTTTCAGAACTTTTTAATTCACATATGATTGTTGGAGTATAAAATGTTTTGTTTTGTGTCTTACACCCAAAAAATAGCATGCAGCATAAAAATACAATATGTTTTCGCCAATTAAAATCCACTACCACAAAGATCTTATTATGTTAGCATCTTCCAAATTCTTTCTTAAAAGAGGAACATTTACCAAAACTATAGTCTCGACTTTATATTCCTTTTTACTTATTTTTATCACACGATCAGGCCTTCCTGTAGGTAAATTAGTGAATTTTCCATAGGTCCCTTGATTGATGAAAAATGATTTAAAAAAGTCCTTTTTTTCATCATATATACTAGGGTTTCTGGTAAGTGCTGGTTTAGGGTCACATCCACTTACGCTACCTGGTATTCCAGTAAAAATAACTGCGTGAACAGCATTCTTTTTTGATTGCTCAACTGCTATTGAAGGATCTCTAACATAAGAAGTTACACGTATCAAGTAGTTACCACCAGAACCTCCTCCTTTTTCACAAACTGTTTCATATCTCCATGAAAGTGTTGCTTCATCAGCTTTTTTTCTTTTACGTTTACTTTGCCCATAAACAGATGATGAAGCAAAGACCCCCAATAAAATAAATAGTGTTATTTTTTTTAACATTTTTTCTTATTTAATAAGCCTTAATAATGAGCCATAGGTTGCTTTCTTGGCTTTTCCTTTAAAACTAGTTCTATCCGGCCCAGATGGATCACTTGGTTCCCCATCAAGTGTTTGTCTGTTATCCCAAACCGACTTCTTGTCTACTTTAATTTTACCTACTGATCTGTATATGACTCTTCCTGTTTTATTGTCAAATTCTTCGTTTAAGACTTCGAAGGTTTCTCCTCCTTCTAGACCTTCTTTCATTCCAATAAAAGCAGTAATTGGTTTACCAAAGTCAGCAAGTGGAACTTTAGGCTTGAAATCTTCGTATTTTTTTGTTAACTTAGAAAAAACCTTTTCAACATTTCTAATAGTAGCGAGATTAATAATATCATCCTCTGATCTATCCTTGTCCTCTTTTTTTAATGAAACAGTAACTAAAGAATTTGCTTTTTCAGTTCCAATATGCTCTAATTCCAAATCATATGATAAAACCTGTTTTGTAAAATCAAATCCATCTTGACCCATATCATAATACATTAAATCTTGATCCTTTTTCTCGTATTTTAATTTGAATAAATAAGAGGTTGTCCAAACAGAATATCCAATACTAGTTTTCTCATAGATCTTTTGAGAGGCAGCAAGAGCCATGTCCCTGAGCATACCTTCTTCTTTAGGCGCCAACTCATCAGTTTGAGCTTTAATTAGAGAAGCCATTAATTCATTTGAAATAAAATTCATTTTATTTAAAACAACAAAGGTCTGAGGAATTAAATCTAATGAAGCTCCACTAATTACCTGGCCCTTTGCCGTACCAGCACTATTTTTAATAACATCAATTTCTTCCTTTGACAAATTATACAAACCCCGTTCTGCAATTAAATCTTGGTCAATCTTATTATTTGAATCGTTATCAAACCACTTTTGGAGAAGTTTATTAGCTACTAAACTGTCTTTTAAGAATTTCTTTATCTTATATATGTCCATTCTTTCATCTTTGAACCCTTCACCGAAAATAGCTTTGGATACTTCAATGGATGTTTCATATTCTTCTTTAGTTTTTCCTAAATCTGACAAAAATGATTCCATCTCCTCTTCAGTTAGAATAAATGATGTTAAATCTGCAGATTTAACATCTATTCGATGGTCGTCATATTGTTCAGGAAATTCATAACTAGCGTAAGCATTTAAGACCTTGTCTTTATTCTCATAATTCCCGTCCGAAAGAAGAATTGTAGCTAGAGAATTTCTTCTGTATTTAACGTCATCAATTGATTTTTTTTTCTGGGCAAATACAGTTAAAGTAATTGCTAAAAATGTAAATAGAGTTAATGTATATTTCATAATTAAAATTTTTGTTTACATAAATGTATACATTAACATGAATTAGAACTGAAAATTTAGTTGTATTACATTGCAACTAAATTTTAGACTCCATCTCAGTGGACCTTTATTTTAAAATAAAATTACATTTCATTATTTAATTGGAGAATATATTTTTGATAATAAAATAATTGAATAACCTTTTTATTTGATAAATAATGTCGCTAAATATATATTAAAATTACGATTAGTAAGCAATAAATTAATTCAAACAAAATGTAAACTTATTAACGATTTAATAAATAATCATATTTAAATTCTAACAACATAATCATAAAAAACCCTTTATTAAGTTTAAAAATAACCGTTTATGATGAAGTATAGTTCATGGTTTTAATAGTATGTTTAAATTAATTAATTTGATGATCAATTAAAAATTCACTCCGCCTAGAAAGGACTTTTATTACAAAAAAATCTGAGCTTTATGAATTTTATTGTACTTTCATAGAAACTAGATTATTATGAATGAAATTGCTATTGTTGTTATTTCTATCTTTGTTCTAATTGTTGGAGTAATTGTGTATGGTGTAGTTAGTACAACCATGGGTTCTGAAGAGGATGTTAATGAAAATTACATTCCAGATAGATTTGAACGAATGGTTGGAAAAAACCCTAAGAAAAAAGAGGAGAAGTGATTTTCTTAAAATCAAAATTCCAATAATAATTTGTTAATTTGAACTTACTTTACGTGTTCTAAATTGACATAAATCAGTATGTTCATTTATTTTGTTTTTTACAAAAAAAACCTGAATAACAGGCTTTTTTAATTGTTAGAAAATTTAAAGATTTAAGCTCGATTTTCCTTTTTTATTAAGTTCAAGGCAGAGCCTTCTCTAAACCATTCAATTTGTTGATCGTTATAGGTGTGGTTTGCTAAAATTATATCCTTAGAACCATCTGTATGCACAACCTCAACAGTAATTTGTTTTCCTGGATTAAAATCTTTTAAATCAGTAAAGTTGAATGTATCATCTTCTTGAATTAAATCATAATCTGCTTCGTTAGCAAAAGTAATTCCCAACATCCCTTGCTTCTTAAGGTTTGTTTCGTGGATACGTGCAAAGGACTTAACCAAAACCACTTTAACACCTAAGAAGCGAGGCTCCATAGCTGCATGCTCACGTGAAGAACCTTCTCCATAGTTGTGATCACCTATAACTACTGTTTCTAAACCCGAGGCTTTATATTGACGCTGAACGTCTGGTACTCCACCATATTCACCTGTCAATTGGTTTTTAACAAAGTTTGTCTTTTGGTTGTAGGCATTAATTGCTCCTATAAAACAGTTATTAGAAATATTATCTAAATGTCCACGGAAACGTAACCAAGGTCCTGCCATTGATATATGGTCGGTAGTACATTTGCCATGTGCTTTAATTAATAATTTGGCCCCCATTAGGTTTTTATTATCCCAAGGCTTAAAAGGTGTAAGTAACTGTAAACGTTCCGAAGATTCGCTAACGGATACATTCACAGTAGAGCCATCTTCTTGAGGGGCTAAATACCCATTATCCTTCACGTCAAATCCTAATGGAGGTAATTCCATTCCTGTTGGTGGATCTAACTTTACTTCTTCTCCGTCCTGATTTATCAAAGTATCGTTAACTGGATCAAAATCCAAACGACCGGAAATTGCAACTGCTGCGACCATTTCTGGAGAGGCAACAAATGCATGGGTATTTGGGTTTCCATCAGCACGTTTAGAAAAGTTTCTATTAAACGAATGAATAATTGAGTTTTTTTCTTGTTTATCTGCTCCTTCTCGGGCCCATTGACCTATGCAGGGTCCACAAGCGTTTGTAAATATTTTTGCGTTTAATTCTTCAAAAGGGACTAAAAGTCCATCACGTTCTGCTGTAAAGCGAACTTGCTCAGAACCTGGGTTAATTCCAAATTCTGCTTTTGTAGTTAATTTTTTATCAACAGCTTGTTTCGCAATTGATGCAGCTCGAGCTAAATCTTCGTAAGAAGAGTTTGTACACGAGCCTATTAATCCCCACTCTACCTGTAGAGGCCATTCGTTTGCTTTTGCTACTTTACTCATCTCAGATACAGGAGTAGCTAGGTCTGGCGTAAAAGGCCCATTAATATGCGGGCGAAGGGTGTTTAAATCCAATTCTATTACTTGGTCAAAATAAAGTTCTGGATTAGCGTATACTTCTGAATCTGCTGTTAGATGTTCACGAACTTCATTGGCTGCATCTGCAACATCGTCTCGATCTGTTGAGCGTAAATAGCGCTCCATAGATTCGTCGTAACCAAATGTTGACGTGGTTGCTCCAACCTCGGCTCCCATATTACAAATAGTACCTTTTCCTGTACAAGACATGGATTCGGCACCAGATCCAAAATATTCTATAATTGCTCCTGTTCCACCCTTAACAGTAAGAATTCCAGCTACTTTCAAAATCACATCTTTAGGTGCAGTCCAACCGTTAAGTTTACCTGTTAATTTTACACCTATAAGTTTTGGGAATTTCAATTCCCAAGGCATATCTGCCATAACATCTACTGCATCTGCTCCACCAACTCCAATGGCAAGCATTCCTAGGCCTCCTGCGTTTACAGTATGTGAATCTGTTCCAATCATCATTCCGCCTGGAAAAGCATAATTTTCTAAAACTACTTGGTGAATAATTCCAGCACCTGGTTTCCAAAAACCAATGCCGTATTTGTTTGATACAGATTCCAGAAAATCAAATACCTCTGCAGAAGAATTATTTGCAGATTTTAAATCTACTGTAGCTCCTGATTTTGCCTGAATTAAATGGTCACAATGAACGGTTGTTGGAACAGCAACTTGTGCTTTTCCAGCTTGCATGAATTGCAACAGAGCCATCTGAGCTGTTGCATCTTGACAAGCAATTCTATCGGGCACGAAGTCGACATAATCAGCTCCTCTATTAAAAGAACGATCCGATTGATTCCAAAGATGAGAATAAAGGATTTTTTCTGATGCAGTCAAAGGATTTCCTGTCAACTGACGTGCTTTCTTTACGCTTTCGCTTAATCCAGCATATACTTGCTTTATCATCTCAATGTCAAATGCCATAGTGCTATATTTAATTTTGCGTAAAACTACAAAATTAAGACAACAGATTTAAATCTAAATTAGAATTAATTGTTTTCAAATTCTTAAAAGAACAGACTCCAAGAGCAATGAATTTTAATGAGGATTTGGATAAAGATGCGAAAATATGGAAATAGAATTCTATAAAAAACAAAAAGCCCTCATAAAAATGAGGGCTTCGTTGGCCTACTAGGGCTCGAACCTAGACTCTTCTGGACCAAAACCAGACGTGTTGCCAGTTACACCATAGGCCATTGGAGGTGCAAATTTAATAGAAATATTTGCTCCTACAAGTCATTTCTAAAAAATAATTAAATCTTAAGAAATAAAAGTTTCGATTCTGTTAAATTTGATTATGTTAGTTCAAATATTCTTACATTCGTTTTCATAAAAATAGATCTATGGACGCCAGTCAATTCAAATTTTGGAATCGTACTCTTGGATGGAGTGTTTTTGCTATAGCATTGCTGACATTTGGGCTTACAGTCGAGCCTACCGCTAGCTTTTGGGACGCAAGCGAATATATTGCTACCTCTGCAAAACTACAGGTTGGACATCCTCCTGGAGCACCTTTTTATCAGATGATGGGAGCCTTTTTCGCTCTATTTGCAAATGGTCCTGAGCAAATTGCTTTGATGATTAATCTGATGTCCGTTTTTTCTAGTGCCTTCACAATTCTGTTTTTATTTTGGACTTTAACTCTTTTACTAAAAAAATTACCTGCATTTACAACTCTTGAAACCAAAAACGATGCATTTGGGTTTTTTGGAAGTGCTACAATTGGTGCACTGGCCTTCTGTTTTTCTGATAGCTTCTGGTTCAATGCTGTTGAAGCAGAGGTTTATGCAATGGCAACCTGTATACTTTCCTTATTATTCTGGCTCAGTCTTCGATGGGAACAAGAAATGAATACCCCTAGAGGGGATCGTTGGTTGTTGCTTATCGCATTTGTAATTGGTCTTTCTTTTGGGGTTCACTTTATGGGACTCTTAACAATTCCTGCAATGGGAATGCTTTACTATTTCAAGAACTATGAGACCGTAACTTTTAAAGGATTTATTCTAGCAAATGTTATTTCTGTAGCTATTTTGCTTTTTATTTTCAAACTATTACTCCCACTAACATTAGCTTTATTTGGTAAAATGGAGGTCTATTTTGTTAACGACTTTAATTTACCTTTCAATAGTGGAACTATAATAACGGCTATCCTACTCATTTTATTTTTTGTTTACTCTTTACGATTTACACGCAAAAAAAAATATGTGAATCTAAACACAGGAATACTATGCATTCTTTTTGTGTTTCTTGGGTTTTCTTCATGGGTAATGCTACCGATTCGAGCAAATGCAAATACTGTTATTAATGAAAATTCTCCCTCGGATGCTAGGCAATTATTAGCCTATTACAACTTAGAGCAGTACCCCGAGACTAAACTATTCTATGGCAAGATGTTTTCGGACATGTATGCCGGGCAAGACGAGCAAGAGCCCTATATTGATGATAAACCTAAATATGAGCGTGATGAAAATACTGGTCGCTACATAATCGTTAATAATTGGGAAGGCTCTAGAATTAATGCCAATTCAAATCACAAAGGGTTACTGCCCAGACTTCACAGCTCAGAACATGCTGCCAACTACATGAATTTTACCGAGGCTTTGAATTTTGAAATAAAGCCTGAGTATCGAAGAAGTACAGAGCTGAAAAATGATGTTGATGCTTTTAGAAGAGAAGTCTCAGAAGGTGGAGTTTCTGGAGAAGACTACCATGCTTTTTTTAAGAAAATGGCACCTTATTTAACAATTGAAAAGCCTACTTTTTTGAGTAATATGAGGTATTTGTTTGAATACCAAATTGGGTATATGTATGTGCGTTATTTTATGTGGAATTTTACTGGGCGTCAAAATGATGTTCAGGGAAGATATGATATCCTCAATGGAAATTGGATTAGCGGAATTCCTTTTATTGATTCAATTCGTTTAGGAAATCAAAGTGAATTAAGTGATGATATTTTAAATAACAAAGCCCGTAATAAGTACTTTTTCTTGCCTTTATTCCTAGGTTTAATTGGCTTGTTCTTTTTATATGGTGAAGACAAAAAGAAGTTTTGGGTACTGATGTTGTTCTTCCTTTTTACAGGATTGGCACTCAAAATATACCTCAACGAAAGACCTTTTGAACCAAGAGAGCGGGATTATGCGCTTGTAGGATCGTTTTATGTATTTGCAATATGGATTGGAATGGGAGCTTTTGCTTTGATTCAAAATATAAAAAATAAGGTTTCAAACAAATTGGCAGTTCCAGCATCAGTACTTCTATTGTTATTAGCAGTGCCTGTGTTAATGGGGGTTCAAAATTGGGACGATCATGATCGATCGGGTCGCTATACAGCGCAATCCATTTCTAAGTCCTATCTGACTTCTATTCAAGAGGACGTTGGTGCTATTATTTTTACAATTGGAGACAACGACACATTTGCTCTATGGTATGCTCAGGATATTGAAGAATACCGTCAGGATGTTCGCCCAATTAATACCAGCTTAATCGCTACAGATTGGTATATCGATCAAATGAAACGTAAAACCTATACCAGTGAGGCTATTGACATACAGCTGGAGCATTCTCAATATGCTTACGGAGTTCGTGATTATATTAAACATGAATCTCTTATTGATAGCACTCGTTTGGATATAAAAGAATTTATAAATTGGATTGCACGAGATGATTCTAGAAACAAGTACAAACAGATTATACAGAAATCTGGAGGTGATCCAAACTTGTACCCAAAGGGAACTCAAGAAATGGTTTTTTACCCTACAAATAAAATTCGTGTAAATGTTAATGTAGAAAATGTAATCAACAGTGGCTTGGTCAAAGAAAAAGATCGTGATTTAATCGTTCCTTTCATTGATATTGATTTGCCTAAAAGTGGGTTATATAAAAATCAGTTAATAATGTTGGATATTCTTGCCAACAACGACTGGAAAAGGCCTCTTTATTTTACAGGAGGTAGCTTCGAAGACTCTGAATATCTCTGGATGAAAGAATACCTGCAACTAGAAGGCTTAGTCTACAAGCTTGTTCCTATAAAAACTCCGAAAAATAAGAATAACCCATATCTCTTGGGAAGAGTAGATGCTGATCTGATGTATGAAATTGTTAAAAAATGGAAATGGGGGAATTCAGATAGCCCAGAAATATATCACGACCCTGAAACACGAAAAAATAGTATTTCTTACCGCAGTAATATGGCACGCTTGGCAGAACTGCTTATTAATGAAGGGAAGTTAGAAAAAGCAAAAGAAATTATCGACCTCAGCCTGGAGAAAATGCCTGTAGATTATTTCGGTTACTATAGTCTTTTAACCCCATTTATTGAAGGATATTATAGGGTTGAAGCTACTGCAGATGCTCAAAATCTTTTTGAGCAAATTGCAGAAAAACACCGCGATCAATTGGAGTATTATGAAAGTCTTTCCTTAAATCTTCAATACGACTTAGGAGAAGATATATTAACGGAGATTGAACGGTATAGAACGTTGATTGAAGTAATTATCGATAATAAGGATGTGGAGTTTATGGCTTCTAAGATTGTTGCTTTTCAACAAGAGACTGCTCCTTTTGAATTTATCTACGGATCATATGATTTCTTTACTTCTCAAGAAGATTTTATTGAAGGCCTTTATCTTGGTAGTGATAGTCTAAATGCTCGCTCTTTAATAGAAAATATTGCAGCTGTTTATGAAAAACGCTTATCTCAGTTGAGCGATATGTCTCCCGAGGAACAAAATGTTTATGAAAATATTATAATGAATGAGGTAAATGGATACAGAAGACTGATGCTTTATGTTAGTCTTCATGAAGAAGATGCTTATAAGGTTAAAATGGAAAAAAGAATATTCCAAGCTATTAAGCCATTAGCTATGTTTGACACTATGTTCGAGGAGTAATAGATCTTAATCTACATAGTCATTCATCATGCTAATCAAAGTGTTTGCATTTTGCTCACCACTTTGTCTCCAAACCATTTCTCCGTCTTTATAGATCATAAGAGTAGGGATGGCCTTAACCCGAAGTGCATCGGCTAGCTTAGTATTTTTTGTAGTTTCGATCTTAATTACTTTTCCTTGATCTCCAATAGCTGCAGCTACATCACGAAGTGTAGGATGAAACTCGTCGGAAGGCTCTAAGTCTTCTTGAAAGAAAACAAGAAGCAGTGGGTGCTTATCGTCTATTAATTGACCAAATTTTGACACGGTAATAGTGTTTAAAAAGTTTTATGCAATTTATGGTTTTTTTATTAAACTACTTTATCAGAGCATTTTAAGGTAATTACGGTTATTTCAGGCCAAATCCCGACTCTTCCCGGGTAGGCTAAAAAACCAAAACCACGGTTTACATTGAGGTATTGTTTGGCTTGATTATAAACGCCTGCCCATTGCTTATACCTCCATTTTACTGGGCTCCACTTGAACCAGCCGGGTATCTCAATTCCAAATTGCATACCGTGAGTATGACCACTTAAGGTGATTTCAAATGGGAAAGGATGCTCGATTACCTCTGCCTCCCAATGAGAAGGGTCGTGTGACATTAAAATCTTAAAATCAGTTTCCTTAACCTCAGAAACCGCAAGATTGAGGTCTCCTGACTTTTTAAAGCCACCTTTTCCCCAATTTTCAACCCCTATTAATGCAATTCGTTCTCCGTCTTTTTCAAGATATTCTGAGTCATTAAGCAGCATCTTAAAACCCATTTTTTCTTGGGCGTTAATTAAATCAGAAAAATTTTTCTTTTTATCTTCTTCTGTTTCCCATTGAACATAATCTCCATAATCGTGGTTACCCAAGACAGAGTATTTTCCATGTGTTGCTTTTAGTGAAGTTAATAAATCCATCCAAGGATAAACCTCAGAAGCTTTATTGTTTACCATGTCACCTGTAAAAAGGATTACGTCTGATTGCTGCTCATTAATCAAATCAATTCCATAAGATACTTTTTCTCTGTTGTCAAAGCTACCGCTATGAATGTCTGAAATCTGAGTTAGAGTAAATCCGTCAAATGCCTTTGGTAAGTTGTCAAATTCTAACGTATATTTTAAAACTTTATAATTATACTTGCCCTTATACATGCCAAATAAAAGGGATGCTAAAGGAACAGCAGCAATACCTAATGCTATTTGTGAAATGAATTTTCTTCGGTCAGGAAAATAATTTCTACCTGATTCTCCTTGAGTGAAAAAACGATATATTGCCTGCGGAATTCTAACAACATCTTCAAAGAATAGGAAAAGAACAACCAAGGTTTGAAAAATGAAAAGAGAAAGAAAAAGTCCTAAAGCCAAACTCATTCCGGGATTGAAAGTATCATCCCTACTATAAGAAATGCTTTGATATGTAAAATTACCCATAACAAGCACTACAATAACCCAATACAAAATCAAAATACTGCGTTGTTGAGTGAGTGTTTTGATTGCTTGAAAAGCATAGGTTCCAAATAAAGAAAAAAAAAGAAAAATTATAATCCAGCGAAGCATTTTAAGAATTGAGTTGAAAGGTTATTTTATTTTTTTAGAAAGCTCCATAGCCTTTCCGTCCGAAAGGCTAGCAACGTAACAAGTGGCATTGAGTAGCGTCGAATATAAGGTTCTTGAAACAAAAGGAGTGCCTGCCGGAACCAAACGCAATATAAGTTGATCATAAGCGTCTGCTATGCCTTTAAACTCATGAACAGCTGCAGTGGTAAACGCTTCTAGTAAGGTAGTAATTACTTTATATCCCACAATTTCTTTTTGAAGAACCTCTGGGGAGTGATATACTTTTTCAATACTTAAAGAGATAATATCGTCGATTTGCGCTACATATTTACTTTTATCCAATAAGGCAAAGGGGAAACTACCCGAAAGGATAGCTTCTTCATTTTCAATGAATATTGCAACAGCATCCTGAATAAGACTATTAATTGCTAGTGCTCTGAGATAGCTCATCCTTTGAGGGGTATGTTTTAAGGAAGCATAAGTTTTTTTATCTATGGCATCTTTTACAAGGTTAATTAGATACTCTAATGCATACGATTCAGAAATCCAGCCTAAATTAATTCCATCTTCAAAATCAATTATAGTATAACAAATATCGTCAGCTGCTTCTACCAAGTAAGCCAATGGATGCCTATAAAAAGTATCTCCTTTTTTATGTAACCCTAAGTCTTTTGCAAGTGTATTAAACCCAGATTCTTCGGTTTGAAAGAACCCGAATTTTTTGTCAGCAACGTGTTTTGTTGGTTTATGAGGTAATGATGCCTTTGGATATTTCATATAGGCTCCTAAGGTAGCTGCGCTAAGTCTTAAACCCCCTGGCGCTCCATCCATCGATTGAGAAACAATTTTAAAACCATTTGCATTTCCTTCGAACATACACAAGTCTTGATATTGGAGTGCACTCAATTCCGGTTTATGTATCGCACCTGGTCCATCAGAAAAAAAATGTCCTATGGCTTTTTCGCCACTATGCCCAAAAGGTGGATTTCCAATGTCATGAGCAAGCGCTGCTGCAGCTACAATAGCTCCAAAATCATTGGATTGATATCCATGAATTTCCGACAAGTAAGGATGCTTTTCAAGAATTGCCTTTCCTGCTAATCTTCCGATACTTCTAGCTACTACTGATACCTCGAGGCTGTGAGTAAGTCGTGTGTGAACAAAGTCTGTTTTGGAAAAAGGGATCACTTGGGTCTTATCCTGTAAGCTCCTAAAGGCTGCTGAAAAAACAATGCGATCATAATCTACTTCAAATCCCAGACGGGTTTCGTCCTGCTCCTTTCTCAGTCTTTTGGTTTTATCTCCTTGTCTCTGCAAGGATAAAAGCTGCTCCCAATTCATAAATTCATTTTATGTAAAAATAAGAAGATTTAAGGAGTAATTAAAGTTTAATTTCTTTTGAAAATAAATTGTTAACGGTTTAGTCACATTTTGATAACCTTGTATTAAGTCTAGGTTATAGTATGAAATTCTAGATGTTTAGAAAAAAATAATATCATAACATTAAGTTAACATTGGCACTAAGTTTATTTTACAATTTTGTGAAGAATAAATTAACAATAAAAAAAATGAATAAACTAATAACTGTAATTACTGTTCTGTTGTTTTCAATAACATCAACTTTTGCTCAAGAGGTAACCAGTCCAAAATTTGGAAAAGGACTCATCGATATTAAAGGCAAAGACGATAGTTTTTCCATGAATGTAAGTGCAAGGATGCAGTATCTAACTTCTTCTAGTTGGAGTGAATCTGATGGAGCTTATGGAAGTCCAGAGTCAAACACCTTGGTTAGACGTGCACGTCTAAAATTCAGTGGTTTTGCATACAATCCAAAACTTACTTATAAATTAGAGTTAGGGTTATCTAATAGAGACATATCGGGAGCTTCTGCTTTTACGAGTAATGCTCCTCGTTATATTCTTGATGCTTATGTGCGTTGGAATTTTTATAAGAATTTTATTCTTCAAGCAGGTCAAGGAAAACTACCTGGTAATATTGAGCGTGTAATTTCTTCTGGTAATTTAGCATTGGTTGATCGATCTTTATTAAACAGCAAGTTTAATATTGACCGTGATTTGGGAATTCAGTTTCGTCATCATTTCAAACTTTCAGAAAACTTTATTGTAAAAGAGATTTTTGCTGTTTCTCAAGGTGAAGGAAGAAACATAACCAAAGGAAATTTAGGGGGCCACCAATATACAAGTCGTGTTGAAGTTTTACCTTTTGGAAATTTCAAAAGTAAAGGTGATTATAAAGGAGCAGATTTAGATCGCGAAGAAACACCTAAGCTTTTGGTAGGAGTTGTTTATGATGTAAATAATGATGCTGTAAAAACTAGAAGTAATATGGGTTCTTATCTTGAAACTAACGAAGGTTTTTATCAAACTGATATTAATACCTTATTTTTTGACACCCACTTTAAGTATAAAGGGTTTTCGTTAATGGCAGAATATGCAGATCGTGATGCAAATGAGCCAGTTGCAAGAAATGAGGACAACAGCCTCACAGGAGATGTAGTTAATATTGGAAATGCTACAAACATTCAAATGGGATATGTAATGCCCTCTAATATAGCTATTACAGGCCGTTATACTAATATTAACTTTGACTCTATAGTTTCTTCAAATAATAAGATTACACAATATACATTAGGTTTATCTAAGTATGTCGCAAAGCATAAATTAAAAGTACAAACAGACATAACATACGAAGATTCAGTATCTTCAACAAATAAAATCGTATACCGTTTACAATTTGACATTCACTTCTAAAAAATAAAAAAATGGATAATATTTATTTCATACTGGTTTCGATTCTTGCAGTTTTAGCAATCGGTGATCTTATTGTCGGAGTTAGTAATGATGCTGTCAATTTTTTGAATTCTGCAGTAGGGTCTAAAGCAATTCCCTTTAAAACTATTATGATTTTGGCTTCTTTAGGGGTTGCCTGTGGAGCATTATTTTCCAGTGGATTGATGGAGGTTGCTCGAAAAGGAATTTTTAATCCTGGAGAATTTTACTTCGATGAAATTATTTTGATTTTCACGGCAGTAATGTTAACTGATATTCTTCTTTTAGACTTTTTCAACACACTCGGCATGCCAACCTCAACAACGGTTTCTATCGTTTTTACTTTATTGGGGGCAGCTGTATTTATGTCCATTATTAAAATAAGTGAAACCTCCGGAGATTTTAGTGAAATAGTTAATTATATAAATACAGCTAAGGCAATACAGATCATTTCAGGTATTTTACTCTCCGTAGTCGTTGCGCTTACTATAGGTGCAATCGTTCAATGGTTTTCTAGACTATTCCTGACCTATAAGTTTGAGGAAAAAGCAATATGGGTAAGTGCACTTTTTGGAGGTCTTGCACTTTCTGCAATTACTTATTTCATTTTAATGAAAGGTATTAAAGGAACTCCTTTTGCAAACATAAAATATGATTTATTAGGAGGTGTGAAAATCAAAGACTTATTAGAACAAGAAGTTTTTAAAGTAGTTCTAGCAAATTTCTTAGTTTGGATTGGAGTTTCATTTGTATTAATAAAGTTCTTGAAAGCAAACGTATATAAAATTATTATTGGAATTGGAACATTTGCACTTGCATTGGCATTTGCCGGGAACGACCTGGTTAATTTCATTGGTGTTCCAATTGCAGCATATCAGTCATACGAAGCTTGGGTTATCTCTGGGGTTACTGCCACTGAATTCAGTATGGGGGTGCTTTCTTCTAAAGTGGCTACACCTACAGTTTTATTGGTGATTTCTGGAGGAATTATGGTTCTGACTTTATGGATATCCACCAAAGCAAAAAAGGTAATGAAAACAGAGCTAGATTTGTCTGATCAGAATTCTATTAAGGAACGCTTTCAGCCCAATTTTATTTCCAAAGGAATTGTAAAATCATTTCAATTAGTAGGTAGTGGTTTTAATGCATTACTTCCCTCTTCTCTAAAAGAAAAGATAGAAATTCAATTTTCAGATGCTGATCTTGTATTAAAAAATCAAAACAACAAAGACGCGCCTTCTTTTGACATGTTACGTGCATGTATCAACCTGGTTGTTGCTTCTATTTTAATATCTATTGCAACTTCTTATAAACTTCCTTTATCTACTACTTATGTGACCTTTATGGTTGCTATGGGTACATCACTTGCAGACAGAGCTTGGAAGAGAGACAGTGCGGTTTATCGTGTTTCCGGGGTTCTTAGTGTTATTGGAGGTTGGTTTTTAACTGCTTTCGCTGCCTTTATTGTGTCTGGAATTATAGTCACTATAATTTACTTAGGAGGCCCTCAAGCAATTGCAATTATTCTTTTTATAATCTTATTAATTATTGGTAAAAACTACTTGAAGCACAAAAATGAAAATTCGGATCTTATTGATCTAGATGGCTTAGTAAAATCAGAAAGCAACTCCATTAAAGGTGTGATGGACGAGAGTACTAAAAATGTGATTAAAGTATTTAAACGTGTGGATAAAATTTATGCGATTCTTTCAGAAGGTCTTGCAAAGCATGACAAGAAAATCCTTAAAAAGGCAAGAAAAAATATCAATCGTTTGACCGAAGATGTTGAAAACCTTAGAGAAAATATTTTTTACTTCATTAAGAATTTAGAAGAATCTAGTTTGTCTGCAAGTAACTTCTATATTGTAATTCTAAGCCTTATTCAAGACATAACAGATGATCTAGAATATATTGTGAAGAAGAGTTATAAACACGTAAATAACGATCACTCGAAGTTAAAATTAAGTCAAGTTCGTGATTTACAAAATGTTTATGAACTAACAGAAGCTGTGTTTCATGAAGCTATGGAGGCTTACAACAACAATTCTGAAGCTAAGATTAATCAAGTTTTAAAAAATCGTGAGGATATATTAAAACAACTTGACGAGAAAATTAACAATCAAATTGCACTTACACGAAATGAGGAAACCAGTCCAAAAAACACAACATTGTATTTTAATATTCTTTTAAAGTCTAAAGATTTATACCTCCATAAATTAAGTATCATGGAAACATTTTTAGACAATATTCGCAAGATTGAATCCTAGATTTAGAAACTGTCTTAAATCAAAAAACTCCTTGTAATAATTTACATGGAGTTTTTTTTTAAAAAATCTAAAAAAATATTATGACCCACACATCAAGCAATCGTCTCCTTCATTCTCTTTAGATTGCTGTAACATTGCTTTTAATTCTGCAGGAGTTAAGGGTTCTACAGGAATAGGTGCAGGTGTGCCTTTATTTGCCTTAGCTTTTGCTGCCTTTGGAGCGTCTCCAACTTCAGCAGCAACCAATGCAGGTTTTTCTTCTTTTTTGACTTCGTTTGTCAACGTAAATTTAATTGCATCAACGGCAGACTTTGTTCTTAAGTAATACATTCCTGTCTTAAGACCTGACTTCCATGCGTAGAAATGCATTGAAGTTAATTTAGGCATGGTTGCACCCTCCATAAAGAGGTTCAGCGATTGGGATTGATCAATAAAGTATCCGCGTTGACGTGACATGTCGATGATGTCTTTCATGCTCATTTCCCAAACAGTTTTATAGAGTTCTTTAAGGTCGGCTGGAATACCTTCTATTTTCTGAACAGATCCATTAGCACGCATCAATTCTTGTTTCATGTCTTCAGTCCATATGCCGAGTTCCACAAGATCTTCTAATAGATGTTTGTTTACAACAATAAATTCTCCAGACAATACGCGTCGCGTATAAATATTAGAAGTATAAGGTTCAAAACATTCATTGTTTCCAAGAATTTGTGACGTTGATGCCGTTGGCATTGGAGCAACTAATAACGAGTTACGAACACCGTGCTTTTTTACTTGTTTTCTTAAAGAAGCCCAATCCCAGCGACCGCTAAGTTCTTCGTCTTTAATGCCCCACATGTTGTGCTGAAATTCTCCTTTAGACATTGGAGAACCTTTGTATGATTGATAAGGTCCTTCTTTTTCTGCTTCTTCCATTGAGGCAGTTACAGCTGCAAAATAAAGCGTTTCGAAAATGTCTTGATTCAATTGCTTTGCCTTATCTGAAGTAAAAGGCAAGCGAAGCATTATAAACGCATCTGCAAGACCTTGAACTCCTAATCCAACAGGACGGTGACGCATATTTGAATTTTCTGCTTCAGGAACTGGGTAGTAATTTCTATCAATTACACGGTTTAAGTTTACAGTAACTTGTTTTGTTACTCTAAATAATTCTTCGTGATCAAATTCACCATTTTTAATAAACATCGGCAAAGCAATAGAAGCTAGATTACAAACAGCAACTTCATCTGGAGCTGTGTATTCCATAATTTCTGTACAAAGGTTTGAAGAACGAATAGTTCCCAAATTTTTCTGATTTGATTTGCGGTTGGCTGCATCCTTATAAAGCATATATGGAGTTCCTGTCTCGATCTGAGATTCTAGAATTTTTTCCCAAAGCTCACGTGCCCGGATGGTTTTTCTTCCCTTACCTGCTTCTTCGTACTTAATGTATAGCGCATCAAATTCTTCACTATGACAGTTAAATAAATCTGGACATTCATTTGGACACATAAGGGTCCAGGTACTATCCTGTTCTACCCTTTTCATAAATAAATCTGGTGTCCACATCGCAAAGAAAAGATCACGAGCACGCATCTCTTCTTTTCCGTGGTTTTTCTTAAGGTCTAAGAAATCAAAAATATCCGCATGCCAAGGTTCAATGTAAATCGCAAAAGACCCTTTTCGCTTTCCTCCTCCTTGATCTACATATCGAGCTGTATCGTTAAATACGCGTAACATTGGAACAATTCCGTTAGAAGTTCCGTTAGTTCCAGCAATATAAGATCCGGTAGCACGAACGTTATGGATAGATAACCCAATACCTCCTGCTGACTGAGAGATTTTAGCGGTTTGCTTCAATGTGTCGTATATACCATCGATACTGTCGTCCTTCATGGTTAAAAGAAAGCAAGAAGACATCTGTGGTTTTGGAGTACCTGAATTGAATAAAGTTGGTGTAGCATGTGTAAAGAAACGCTTAGACATCATCTCATAGGTCTCTATTGCTGCATCTAAGTCATCGATGTGAATTCCGATAGAAACACGCATAAGCATGTGCTGAGGGCGTTCTGCTATCGCACCATTTAATTTTAGAAGGTAAGAGCGTTCTAGGGTTTTGAAACCAAAGAAGTCATATCCAAAGTCACGGTTATAAATTAAACTTGAATCTAATTTTTCGGCGTTATCTTGAATCACTTTGAAAACCTCATCAGATAATAATGGTGCTTTTTTGCCTGTTCTGGGATTTACATATTCGTATAAATCCTTCATGGTTTCAGAAAATGATTTTTTCGTGTTTTTATGTAAGTTAGAAACAGAAATACGTGCTGCCAATTTAGCATAATCAGGATGTGATGTAGTCATTGTAGCGGCTACTTCCGAAGCTAAGTTGTCTAGTTCTGAAGTAGTAACTCCATCATATAGTCCTTCAATTACTCGCATTGCAACACGAACTGGATCAACTAATGGGTTTAACTCATAACAAAGTTTCTTTACCCTAGAGGTAATTTTGTCGAACATTATTGGCTCTCTGTGACCGTCTCTTTTTACTACAAACATGATTGTATAGCTATTATTTTAATTTTATATAGTAAGGCCTTATGAAGGACCCTTGAAAATGTTGTTTTGCTTTTTTATGAAAAACAAAAAATAGATGAAGTGCTTCTACTCCTAGAAATCAGCATCAAAACTAATCTGAGTTTCTTTGTCATCTGTTATAAGCACTCCTGCTTTTTGATACTCAGAAACACGCTTTTCAAAGAAGTTAGTTTTTCCTTGAAGAGAAATCATGTCCATAAAATCAAATGGATTGGTAACGTTAAATTGTTTTTCACACTCTAATTCTTGGAGCAAGCGATCGGTAACGAACTCTAAATACTGAGTCATCAATTTTGCATTCATTCCAATTAAACTAACGGGAAGAGATTCTGTTACAAACTCTCTTTCAATATTTAAAGCGTCTAAAATGATTTCTTGAATGCGTTCCTTAGGTACTTTATTTACCAGGTGATTGTTGTGAAGGTGAACTGCAAAGTCACAGTGAACTCCTTCGTCTCTCGAGATGAGCTCATTCGAGAAAGTAAGTCCTGGCATAAGACCTCTTTTCTTTAACCAATAGATTGAACAAAAAGCACCAGAGAAGAAAATACCTTCAACTGCTGCAAATGCTATTAAACGTTCTGCAAAAGAATCAGAATCTATCCATTTCAATGCCCATTTGGCTTTCTTTTGGATGGCAGGAAAAACATCAATAGCCTGAAACAATTGATTTTTTTCGTCCTCATCCTTTACATAGGTGTCAATTAATAAAGAATAGGTTTCTGAATGAATATTCTCCATCATTATCTGAAAACCATAAAAGAATTTAGCCTCAGAGTATTGTACTTCGTTGACAAAATTTTCAGCTAAATTTTCATTTACAATTCCATCTGATGCCGCAAAAAATGCCAAAATATGCTTAATAAAGTATTGCTCATCTTTGCTTAATTTGTTGTTCCAGTCAGATAAATCTTGGTGTAAATCAATTTCTTCAGCCGTCCAAAAGCTAGCTTCCATCTTCTTATACCACTCCCAAATATCATGATGTTCAATAGGGAAAATTACAAATCGGTTTTTATTTTCTTGAAGAATGGGTTCTACTGCTTTTGTCATGTCGTCATTAATGAAATTAGTACTGATTGTTTTTGCCTCATACAAAGATTCAAAATTGTTACCATAAATGAAAGCCATAATTATTCACAATGTAGCTTAGTTTTTAACAAAAAAGACAAAAAAAGACAAAAAAAGACAAAAGACTGTTTTTTCAATACACTGAAAGACAGTCTATTGTGGCCAAAAAACTGAGGCAGCCCTTATAAACATTGAATTACTCAGAAAGGTGCTTTTGAGCAACTCGATCCAATTCGTTATACCAAGGGGTACCAAATTTTCTTATTAGTGCATCTTTCACAAACTTATAAACGGGAACTTTGAGTTGAGCTCCTAAGGAACAAGCTGTTTCACAAATTTGCCAATGGTGGTAATTAATTGCTGTAAATTCTGAGTATTCTTGAACTCGAATCGGATAGAGGTGACAAGAGATTGGTTTCTTCCAATCTAGTTTTCCATCCTTATGAGCATTTTCAATTCCACATTGGGCAACTCCTTGATTGGTAAAAACGGCATAAGCACATTCTTTACCATTAACTAAAGGTGTTTCGAATTCGCCATCAGAAGTTTCAATAAATTTTCCTTGCTTTTTAATTGCCACTTTTCCAGACTCGTTTAGATAAGGAGCAATTGCGGAATAATTTTTTTCTAAGATTTTCAGTTCCTTTTCCTCTAAAGGTGCGCCCGCCTCTCCCTCTACACAACAAGCACCTTTACATTGGGTGATGTTGCACACAAAATCAAGGTCCAATAAATCTTCTGAAACTAAGGTGTTTCCTATGTTTAGCATGATTCAAATATACGAAGGATCTGAATAAAAAAGAAGCAGGTTGAGGGCTAATTATTATTAAAATAAAGTACTTTTGCAAAAAAATATCATGAAAATAAATCCTAAAGAAATTATCACTGCCGGGATGATCCTTTTTGCTGTGATCGACATCGTTGGAAGCATACCTATTATTATTTCACTTAGAAAAAAATCTGGACATATTCAGTCTGGAAAAGCTTCTGTTGTTTCTTGTTTAATTATGATTGGGTTTTTGTTTTTAGGAGAAGAAATTCTAAATCTAATCGGTATCGACATCAACTCTTTTGCTGTTGCAGGGGCCTTTATTATTTTCTTTATGGCAATAGAGATGGTTCTGGGGATTGATCTTTACAAACAAGATGATAGCCCAGCTACAACATCCATAGTTCCCCTTGCTTTTCCCCTGATAGCTGGAGCAGGAACAATGACAACGTTGCTTTCTTTACGTGCCGAATTTGAAGTAATTAATATCATCATCGCAATCGTGATTAATATTATTTTTGTTTATGCTATTTTAAAATCATCTAAAAAAATAGAAGCTATTTTGGGTTCTTCAGGAATAAGTATTATTCGTAAGGTTTTTGGAGTTATACTTTTAGCGATTGCTGTAAAGTTATTTGCAACAAACATCAGTCAAATGATAAGATAAAAAGTGATTTGCTTTTTCCATCACATATAGATGCTTAAATTTACAGAAAGAAAAACCTTTTGATTCAATTGTATGAAAATTTTTATAAAAGTACTCATGATTTTGGCCCTATTAATGGCAGTTTTCAATGCGACAAAAATAGATTACGATGCTCCGCTTCAAGGGGATAGTAGTGTAGCTGTTATTGGTGTCTTAGCGTCAACTTGTGCGTTTTTACTTCTATTTATTTTACTTCTCTCGAAGAAAATAGCTGAAAAGGTCAATAAATAGAAGTATTAATCGAGTAAATCTTCTTCCAAAAGTGTTTTTACTTTTGTAATAAAGGGGTCTTGTTTATGGGTGATTTCTAAAAAAGCTTCTTGCCCATATAACTGAAAGGCTATAAATGCCTTAATTGAGTTTTCTATTAAGGCTACGTTTTCCATGCCTATTGGAACTCCTTGATCAGCAAAATAAGCTTTGAATGATTCTAAAAGGATTTCTTTATTGGGTAAAGGTTTTTCGATTAGTTCTTCTAAAGAATTAAAAACATAAAACTTTCGATTTTTATCTATTTCTAAAAACACGAATCTGTTGACAAGGTTAGATCCTAATACATAATTATCCCACTCTTGGTCTAAATTTAGGGTTCCTCCCACATATTTGTCTGGAATTATTCCTCCACCTCCATAAACAGTTCTGCCTCCTGGTGTTGAGAATTTTAAAGAGTCATTTACAGGTACGCTGTCTCTTTCTTGGATTTCACCCGTTTGATATCGAGCCTCTATTTCGTTGTAATAGGAGTCTTTTCCGTCTTCGTACGGACGCTGAATTGAACGCCCTGTAGGGGTATAATAACGAGCTGTTGTTAGCCGTATTGCATCACCCGCACCTAGAGGCATTTGTTGTTGCACCAACCCTTTTCCAAAAGAGCGTTGCCCAACAATCCAGCCGCGATCGTTATCCTGAAGAGCACCTGCCACAACCTCACTAGCAGAGGCTGACTGTCCATTGATTAAAACATATACTTGTCCTTTTTCGAAAAGTCCAAATTCTGTAGCAACTGCAATTTTTTTCTTTCCCTGATTACTTTGAGTAATAACAATTACATCATCTTTAGGTAAAAATGCATCTGAAATTTCTTCTGCTATGTGAAGATAACCTCCTGGATTGTCTCGAAGATCAAGCACCAATTGGTCTGCACCCTGTTCCTTTAGATTGGTTAATAGTTTCCTAAACTCATTCCCAGTTGATTGAGCAAAACGATTGATCTGAATAAAACCAACTCCTTCTGATAGCATATACCCATGAACGGATTGGATTGGAACTTCTCCTCGTTCAAGTGTTAAACTAAGTAATTGATTTGTAGTTTTTCTATATACCTTTAATGCGACCTCCGTATTTGGCTTTCCTTTTAGAGATCTAATAACGGAAGCACTGCTTCTGTTTTTTCCGAATAATGTGTCTTTTCCAGAAATTAAAATTCGATCTCCAGGAAGAATACCTGCGGCTTTACTTGGCCCATTATCTAAAACACGAACTACGCTAACCGTATCTTGTTCCATAAAAAAACTAACCCCAATACCCACAAATGAGCCTTGCATGTTTTCTGCAATTTGCTGCATTTCTTCTTTTGGAATATACACAGAATGTGGATCAAGTTGTTCCACCACATCCTCAATGATTGTGTTTACAAGGCTGTCCGTATCAATGTCGTCAACATAATTCGTCTCAATGTATTTAATAAACTGTTTTAGCTTTTGACTGCTGCTGATTTCTATATTAGTAGCGTTGAATATAATATGTTGATTGCTTCCAAAAGTGAAACCCAATAGAACAGATAGAATAATAATAATCCATAAATAGAGATTGTTGCTTTTCATTGAGTGTTTTATTTATGTAAATGGGTTAACTCTATTCCGGCTTTTTCTAAAAATTCAATTCCAGAAGTATCTTTATACGCAGTAGCATAAACTACTCTTGTGATTCCAGATTGGTGGATTAATTTAGAGCACTCTTTACAAGGAGAAAGGGTGATATAGAGGGTTGCCCCTTTACAAGACTGAGTTGAAGCTGCAACTTTAAGTATGGCATTTGCTTCGGCGTGAAGAACATACCACTTGGTATAATGCTCTTCGTCTTCACATACGTTTTCGAAACCAGAGGGAGTTCCGTTATAACCATCCGATATAATCATGCGACCTTTTACAATTAAAGCGCCTACTTTTTTACGTTCACAATAAGAAAGTTCTCCCCAAGTTGCTGCCATTTGCAGATATGCCTGATCATATTTTGTTTGTTTGTTCATTATTTACGAAGATACGTGAAATCAGACGTTGAATATAATTTTTATATTTGATAAATGAAAGTCCCTCTTTTAGACTCATAAATAATTCTCAAAAACGGTCTAATTATTTTATCCCAAAAGGCTATTGAAAAGCAAATATGATGTTTGTCATAGAATCATTAAAGAAGAATGGAATCGAATTAAGTCAACCCTTTGTCTTGAATTCTAATTTTTAATAAAAGACTTGATGAATATGTTTTTAAGGCTAAATATAAATGCGCTTGTTCCGCTCATATTATTTTTAGGTCTTTTCCCCTTTCCTAAACGGTGAATTTGTAACTCATACCAGGGCAATTCCACCCCTCCTGTTTTATCTATAAATGCGATACCTGATTTTGGTATTATAATTTCAAACGTAGTTCTTTTGCCTGTAAAAATATCTTGGGCTATTTCAGGATAAATACAAAAAGGTCGGGCTAAACCAACAACATCTAATTTACCATCGGTTAAAGCTTTTTCCATCAATGCGGCGGTTCTGAAACCTCCAGTGAGCATCAAGGGTTTTTGAGTTAGCTTTCTTACTTTTTCGATATAATCTAAAAAATATGCTTCTCTTTCCTGGGTACTTTTCTTTTGCTTATGACCAACCATCGCGGGTTTTTCATAAGTTCCACCTGAAATTTCGATCAGGTCAATTCCTTCTTTTGAAAGTAACTGAACCACTTCCATAGACTCTTCTTCTGAAAAACCTCCACGCTGAAAATCGGCAGAATTTATTTTAATCCCAATGGGGTAATCTGTACCTACTCGTGCTCGTATTTCTCTATATATTTCAACAACAAAACGAGCTCTATTTTCTAAAGAACCGCCCCATTTGTCTTGACGAATATTACTTAAAGGAGACAGAAACTGACTAACCAAATACCCATGTGCTCCATGAATTTGACAACCCGAAAAGCCAGCGTCTTGCAATATTTTAGCCGTATTTCCAAAGCGCTTTATTATATCCCAAATCTCTTCTTCCATTAAAGGAGTTGGCTCCATGAACATAGAGGTTAGACCTCCCATTTTTAAGGAGATTGCAGAAGGTGCAACAACTTTTTTGTTAATGGATGCAAAAGCTTGTCGTCCAGGATGGTTTATTTGTGGCCAAATATGAGTCCCCGTACCTTCAACTGTTTTTGCCCAAACTTGGAGAAGTTCAAAATTAGATCGATCCTCAACTACAACATTACGAGACTCCCCTATAGCGCGCGAATCAATCATAACATTCCCTGTTATTAAAAGACCTGCTTCGCCCTTAGCCCAAACTTCGTAGGCTTTAATTAAGTTTTTTGTTGGGGCATTTTTAAACGTTCCCATATTTTCACTCATTGCAGACTTGGCAATTCTATTTTGTAGAACAGAACCATTTGGTAGTGTGTAAGGAGATTTTAAAAGCTTCATAAATTAAATTTAGTTATGCCAATACTATAAAGGGTTTTTCTCGACCATCATTAAAATAGCCTGTGAAAGAATCATTGCACCTATTATCAAGTCCCATTTAGACTTGTTTGTTTTTAAAACATTTAAAGCGAAAAAACTGATGATTAAAACTCCTAAAACGATCGCTATTTGAGCTGCTTCTACGCCAAGAGCGAAAGAAAATAACTGATACAAAGCCTCATCTTCAGAAGCAATAAGCGAAAAGTATCGTCCAAATCCAAATCCATGTATTAGCCCAAAAACTAAAGTTATTATAGGGATAAAAATAGTTTTATGATTAATTTCTTGAGTAATTAACAACGGAATACAACTTAGAGTTATGGTAACTGGAATAAGAAATTCTATCCATTCAGTGGGTAAACTTAATTCAAAATAATAATTTCCAAAAAGAGAAAGCGTGTGTCCTAAGGTAAAAATAGAAACCCACAAAAGAAGTTTTTTAAATTCACGAAAGCCAAATGGAATTGCTAAGGCAATTATGAAATAAAAATGATCTAAACCTTGAAAGTCAAGTACGTGTTTAAATCCTAGTTGAGCATAAAACCAAATTGTTTCCATAATTCTACTTTTTTATAATCCGCGGTCATTTTGAATTTTCTCGTAAGCTGCTTGAATTTGTTGAAATTTTTCTTTTGCGCCTTTTTGCATTGCAGGTTCAGCACTACTTAGTTTATCGGGATGATACTTTTTAGCCATTGTACGGTACGCTTTTTTAATCTCAGCATTTGTTGCACTCGAGTCTATTTCAAGAATTTTATATGCATTATCTGCTTGTTGAACAAACATCGCTTTTATGCTTTCAAAATTAGAATGCCTAATTCCCAAAGATGCTGCTATTTGGTCTATTTTTTTAATTTCTGAAAGCGAAATACTTCCATCTGCATTTGCAATTCCAAATAAAAAATGAATAATTTGTAATCGGGTGTTATAGGGAACCCTATTGACAAATAAATGGGCGATTTCGACCAAGTTTTGGGTTTCTTTTTTTATTTCAGAATTGAATCTAGAAAAAATAGTTGAAGCATAGTCAGCACCATAATTTGAAATGAAATAATTACGCACAAAACGCAGTTCTTTTTCTTCTACTTTTCCGTCAGCTTTAATAACCAATGCGGCTAAGGCCAGTAAGTTTAATTCAAATTGACTGGACCCCATAGAGCGAAAACTCCCAGTTGCATATGACTTTCGAGAGCTTGTTTTTATTAACCTCTCTACTGCACTACCAATAAAATACCCTAAAATTGCACCACCAAAACGGAGGTATGTATATCCCAGAATAGCGCCAATCCATTTTATCATATAAAAAATTTGAACCAAAGATAGTTTTTACTTTAAAAAATAAAGTGAACATTATCTTAAAATCAATGAAAATGAAAGAAACTTTTTATCTTTGTATAAATTAAAAAAACAGTCTATGTATCCAGCAGAATTTGTACAACCCATGCGTGATGAATTAACCGCATTAGGATTTAAACAATTAAGTGAAGTGGCTCAAGTCGAGGAAGCAATTAATGCAGAAGGAACTACTCTAGTTGTAGTTAATTCAGTTTGTGGTTGTGCTGCAGCGAATGCAAGACCTGGAGTTCGTATTTCATTAGCCAATGAAAAAAGCCCGAGTAATTTAGTTACTGTTTTTGCTGGCGTTGATTTTGAAGCAACGGATCGCGCTCGAGAAATGATGGTTCCTTTCCCTCCTTCGTCTCCTAGTATGGCACTATTTAGAAATGGTGAATTGGTTCACATGTTAGAGCGTCATCATATCGAAGGTCGACCTGCCGAGATGATTGCAGAAAACTTAAAGCAAGCATACGAAGAGTTTTGTTAATCTTCTTTTAAAGGCTTGTTTCTATGATCTAAACTCGTTGTCATAATGTATAAATTTATTGCAAGCATTTTCTCCGTTATTTTTTATCTTGGGTTTGGTTTCTTTTTGTTTTTATTCCACGGAATTCAAGTAGTTCTTAGGAACTTTTTTGGCTACCAAGCCCATAAAGTTTCTGTTGATGTTCTCAATTTTTTCTTGGTGCAATGCTATTCCCTTTTGGGAGCTCGAGTTCAATTTATCAACACCTTTGAACTACCTACTAATCGCCCATTAATTATTGTTGCAAACCACCAAAATACTTTTGATATTCCTCCTTTAATCTGGTATTTAAGAAAGCATCATTTAAAATTTGTAAGTAAAAAAGAACTTGGAAAAGGAATTCCTAGTGTTTCTTATCATCTACGAAATGGTGGGTCAGCTTTAATTGACCGGAAAGAACCTAAACAAGCAGTTGCAGAAATTAATCGCCACGCCGATCTTTTATTTAAAAATAACTGGTCTACTCTTATTTTTCCTGAGGGAACTAGATCTAAAACTGGGGTCCCGAAGAAGTTTAAATCAAGAGGCGTTAAAGTCTTAATTGAAAAAATTCCTAATGTTTTAATTGTTCCTATTACAATCAATAATTCCTATAAATTTAATCGTTGGGGGAATTTTCCTTTACCGCTAGGAGTTAGATTAAAGTTTTATGTACACGCTCCAATAGAACCTTCTGAAGATCTTTCGTCAGAGTTCTTTGATCAGATTGAGAAAACTATAACCGACGCTATAGTTTTGGATTAATTTCCTGTAAAATTTGCTTTTCTTTTTTCTAAAAAAGCCACTGTTCCTTCCTTAAAATCTTCCGAGCCAAAGCAAGTGCCAAAAGCATTGATTTCAATATCATAACCGTTCTGATTTTCATCATAGGCTGCATTAACTGCTTGAATAGCTTGATTTATAGCAAAAGGAGAGTTGTTTAATATTTTTTGTGCTACAGATGCTGCAGTAGACAATAATTCTTCTTGGGGAACAGCTTGGGTAATTAGACCAAATTCTAAAGCCTGATCTGCAGTAATCATTTGACAAGTAAGAATCAATTCCATGGCCCTCCCTTTCCCTATAATATGAGCAAGGCGTTGTGTTCCTCCATATCCTGGAATTACCCCTAAAGAAGTTTCAGGTAAACCCATTCGAGCATTATTAGATGCTATTCTGATATGGCAAGACATTGCCAATTCAAGTCCACCACCTAGCGCAAATCCGTTTATAGCAGCGATTACAGGTTTGTTCATTTGCTCTATATAAGCAAAAACCTGGTCTTGACCAGTTTGAGAAAGTGCTTTCCCTTGATTGGGGCTGAATTTTGAAAACTCCGAAATGTCTGCGCCCGCAACAAAAGCTTTTTCTCCGCTTCCTGTCAATACAATTACGCGTACACTTACGTCATTTCTTAGTTCTGAAAAAACTTGATGAAGATCCTCTAAAACTTCTTTATTGAGTGCATTTAACTTGGTAGGTCTATCAATTTGTACCCATGCAACTTGGTCGTGTATTCTTAGTTGAAGATTGGCTTTGTTCATTTTTGTTTCTTTAGTTGGATAGTGAATATTGTACCTTTATTTTCCTCAGTTTCATAAGTTATAGTTCCCTCTAAAGAATTTATGCTGTTTTTTACAATTGCCAAGCCAAGACCCATGCCTCCTGTTTTAGTGGTGAATTTGGGTTCAAATATTTTAGTAATATTCTCTTCCGATATTCCAGAACCATTGTCTTGAATTTCTATCTTAAGGAATTCCGTATGCTTTTCAATATGTACCCGAATAATCGGCTCACGATCTTGTGGAACTGCCTGAATTGCATTTTGGAGTAAGTTAGTCATAATTCGTATCCACTGTGTTCGATCTATATTCCAAATAATTTCTTTTTCTGAGCTACTGAATTGAATTATTTTAGGCTCAAAAATATCAATCGATAAGCCTGTTATTTCTACAACATCTTCTGCTTCAATTTTAAGTTTGGGTAAGGTGGCAAAATTAGAAAAAGCAGTAGCGACCTCACTCATCGTATCAATTTGTTCGATCATTATTTTTGAAAAGTCTATTACTTTTTGATTAATTTTCGGGTCATTTGGATCAAATCGCTGTTGAAAGCTTTGAATGGTTAAGCGCATGGGAGTCAATGGGTTTTTAATTTCATGTGCAACCTGCTTTGCCATTTCTTGCCATGCTTGCTCTCGTTCAGAACGAGCTAATTTGGCTATACTTTCCTCCAGAGCATCAAGCATACTGTTATATGAATTAACTAGACTGTCTACTTCTTTACTTGCATTAGAAATATATATTTTTTCGTTTCCTTTTAACAAGCCTGTTCTGTCGATTCGCGCACGAATGGTTTCCAAAGGACGTGTCATATAGCTCGATATAAAATAAGCAATGATAATTGCTACAATTAACATGAAAAAGTAAATTTGAAATAGTCTAATCAAAAAGGTATTGAGCTCTGTAGAGCTAAAAGAGACATCTTCAAAATATGGGAAATAAAGAATTGCATAAGGCTGTCCTTGGTCATCAAACAAAACGCTATACGAGGACTGAAATCTTCCTCGTTCTTCCTCGTTTTGTACTACTATTCTTTTTCGATTACTTTCCAATAACTTATCCCTAATGTTCGAGTCCAGCTTTTGGTCATGGTCAAAGTTTTTGGACTTTACGTAGGAATAAAAATAAGGTGTACCCTCCATATTAAAAAGCGCATATTCTACCTTATGAATTAAAGCAATGGACTCAAAGGTTTCATAAAAACTGGGTTGGTTTTCTTCAATCGAATTGAACGCATTTTCGCGATCAAGTATATAGGATAAATGATTTTTAACCTGAGTTTCTTTTCGCTCAAGACGCCTTAAATTATAATCATCGGATTGAGAGTAGTACTGATAAAAAGTGGCTCCGAGAATTAATATTGAAGTCATTACAACCAAAAGAATCATAGAGTAAAAAACACGAAATCTAAGAGAAAATTTACGATTAGCCATTACTCATCATCTTTTCTTAAACGTTTATAAATTCGGATTCCTAGCATTAATAAGACTACTAATCCCAGGATTGACAAGACTCCAAAAATCCAATGGAAACTACTTTTTAGAAGTACTAAAAAGATAATCGAAAAAAGGATGATTGTTGCTCCTTCGTTCCAAATTCGCATAAAAAAAGAGGTGAATCTGAACTGGTCTTGCTGTAGTTCTTTAAAAATTCGATGTGTTTTATAATGATACAAAAACAAAAGCCCTACGAAGAATAGTTTTACCAACATCCATTCTTCTTCTAATAAAACAGGCCTGAGAAACAACAAAATAAAGGCAAAAAAAGTTGCTAAAATTGCTGAGGGCCATGTGATAATATACCACAGGCGTTTTGCCATTAACTTCAATTGCTTGCTTAATATGTCGCGCTCAACATCTATTTTTTCTTGTGCTTCGATGTGATAGATGAAAATTCGAGGAATATAGAATAGGCCCGCAAACCAAGTGATTACAAAAATTAGATGAAGGGATTTTATGTAGTTATAATATTCTTGCAAAATGACTTTTTTATAAGTTCTAAAGTACAAAAAGAAAGCCAAATCTAGGCTGCCTCTAACTATTGTATCGTTTCAATTCTTTTCTCAAGAAAAATGCAGTAACTATTGTAGAAATAACTTCTGCAATCGGGAATGACATCCAAATACCTAACTCTCCCCAATATTTAGGTAATATTAATATCAACGGAATAAAAAAGAATCCTTGCCTGGTAAGGGTTAATAAAAGGGCTGGAACTGCTTTTCCTATCGCTTGAAAATATGCGGAACCTATTAATTGAATTCCAATGATTGGAGTTGATAGAAACACCCATTTAAGCACATCTTTTGTTTTTTCAATAACTGCTTGGTCTTTTGTAAAAGCACTCGCTATAGTCTCGGAAAAAAGAATAATCATTAGGAAAACAAAAGTTGCTAAAAGCGTAGCATAAATTAATGATTTCCGAATAACTTCAAGTACACGCTCTTTTTTATTTGCGCCATAATTAAATCCTGCAATCGGAACAAAACCTTGCGTAATTCCTAGAATCGGGAAGAGTGCAAACATTAGCATTCTGCTGATAATTGCATAAACAGCAACAGTGGATTCTCCAGACAATTCGTATAGAATATTATTAACCATAAGAACTGTAACACTCACTACTGCTTGTCTTGCAAGAGTAACAAATCCTAGGGATCCTATTTCTTTTACAATAGATAAATCAAAAAATAAATCCGACACCCTTAATAGTAAATCTGACTTTCCAGATAAGAAAAAATATAAAATGTAGGAAGTACATATTCCGTAAGATAAGGTTGTAGCCCATGCAGCGCCTTCCATGCCCCAATCGAAAACATAAATAAATAGATAGTCTAAAATCAAATTAGATAACGAAGGAAGCATCATAGCATACATTGCATATTTTGGCTTCCCTTCAGAACGGATAACATTGTTTCCCATCATAGCAAGTCCCAAAATTGGAACCCCATACAAAACAACGGTATAGTAAACTTTAGCAGGTTCATAAAGAGCTCCTTTTCCTCCAAATGCAGGAATAATAGACTCCATAAAAACCAACCCTAAAGTCATAAAACTTAGAGTGAAAAGTAAGGTTAATGTAAGTTGGTTTCCAAAAGTTTTATTTGCTTTTGTTTTATCATTACTTCCTAGGGCTCTTGAGATTATCGAACCTCCTCCCATTCCAATAGACATTCCTAGGGCTGCAATAAAAAAGGAGACCGGGAGTACTACATTAATTGCGGCAATGGCATTTGTTCCTATCCATTGACCTACAAAAATAGTGTCTATTAGAATATTAAGGGACATGACCAAGATCCCAATAGAAGCTGGAACTGATTGCCTAAAGAGGAGTTTCCCGATGGGGTCTGTTCCCATTTGAACAGCTTTTTGAGTCATTGTTTTTATGTTTCAGATAAGGCCCATTCGTCAATCCATCGGCTCATTACATTAACCCATTCTTCTCTATCGTTTATACAAGGAAGTACCTGTAAATGTTGACCGCCTTTTTCTTCAAAGTCTTCTGCTGCTTCCATTCCAATTTCTTCTAATGTTTCTAAGCAATCGGATACAAACGCAGGGGTAGCAATGGCCAATTGTTTTGTTCCGTTCTTAGCGAAATTAGCGACAGTTCTATCGGTATAAGGCTGTAGCCAGGGATCAACTCCTAAACGGGATTGGAAAGAAGTAGAAAAAGTTCCTTCTTTTAATTCTAAATATTCTGACACTAGTCGCGTTGTTTCAAAGCATTGATGACGATAACAAAACTCGTGTGCTTTGGAAGCAGTAACGCAGCATTCACCGTTTATTTTACAGTGGGATTTAGTAATATCTGACTTGCGTATATGACGTTCCGGAACACCATGATAAGAAAACAATAAATGTTCCCAATTTTTTCCTTGCAGTCCTTCGGCAATTGAATTTGATAGCACACGAATGTAATCCGGATGATTATAAAATGCAGGTAATGATGTGAAAATTATATTTGGAAAAAACTCATCTCGTAGTTTTTCAGCAAGAACCAAAATGGTCTCTGTAGTAGCCATGGCAAATTGTGGATAAAGAGGGATAATGAAAATGTCATCTACCCCTTGATCAGCTAATTCTTGGAGGCCTTTTTTAATGGACATAGATCCATATCTCATAGCCAAACTGACTGGTGTTGAAACTTTTTCTGAGACCTTCCCTTTAAGACGCTCAGAAAGCACAATTAATGGAGATCCTTCTTTCCACCAGATTTTTTTATAAGCTCTTGCAGACTGCTTGGGTCTTGTGTTTAAAATTATACCTTTTACTAAAATGGTTCGGAAAATTTTAGGTAAGTCTACAACCCGTTCGTCCATTAAAAATTCACCTAAATATCTTTTTACATCCTTAGGACTTGGACTTTCTGGTGACCCTAAATTTACTAACAATACTCCTTTCATAAGCTTTCTTTCATTACAGCATGATACTTCTGCTATTTCATAATCTTACTGCGAAGATAATGACATTAAGTATTTTTTTGGAGTAGTTCCATATTTCTTTTTGAAAGCCGCTATAAAATGACTTGAAGTGCTGTAGCCAATTTTCAAGCCTACCTCATTTACGTTGTAATTATTTGAGGCCAACATACTTCTTGCTTCTTCCATCTTGTGATCTAATAGATAGCCAAAAACAGTATCGCCGTATAACTGCTTGAAGCCTTCCTTTAGTTTATTTAAACTTAAACCAATTTCTTCTGAAAGCTCATGCAATGATGGCGGTTCAGATATGTTTCTAAGTATTATGTCTTTTGCCAATCTAATTTTACGAACATTATCCTCGTCAATTAAAAAAGGGCATTGCTCAATGTCAGTATCTTCGTTTTTATTAAAATACAGACTCAACAATTCATAAACCTTACCTTTTAAATAAAGTGCTTTCATACTCTCATGAATATTGGAGCTTAGGATTTGACTTAATACAACTGCCATACTTGGGTTAATTACACCATTGTCATAATATTTTTTAGTGCTGTTTTCTGGACTCAAAAAATGTATGTGGTCTGCATCTAAAGAAAATAAACTGTGAAATTTTTTAATAGAAATTATCACGCCAATAATCCAAGTGTTAGGCTGAAGTCTAAGGTCTATGGGTAAATCTCGCTGAGGGTTATAAAGTAAAATAGAATGTTCTTCTTTTACATTAAAAACATAGTTGCCATCATTAAAAACAAAATCACCTTGCCCTTTAACACAAAAGTGGAATTGAATAAAACTTGAGTTAATTTCTCTAACTTCAGTAGCAACCTCGGTTGTATCGTTTTGAAATCGTAGTACGTAAAAGCCATCTTCTATCGTTATCCTAGAGCCCATACTTTCATCGTTATTTTTTAACATAAATTATAGTCATTAATTTAGATTCACTCTAAACAACACAAGAGAACAAGGGATACTAAGACCTTGTTTCATTGAAATAAAGTGATATTAACACAAAAATAAACGCTTTCCGTTATTAATAATGCTTTTAGCGTTACTTTTTTTAATACTAGCCTCTTATTTTTGTCTTCGATTAGTAAAACAATGGAAGTTTCGAAGAATAAGAAACATTTTTACGCCATAGGAGTTAGCTATAAAAATGCTGACCTTAAAACAAGAGGGCATTTCAGCTTGAACTCGACTCAAAAAGACGCCCTATCGATAGAGGCACAGAGAGAAGGTATAGAAGAAATTCTTGTCAATTCTACCTGTAATAGAACCGAATTATATGCGTATGTAAATCATCCCATTCAGCTAATTAATTTATTATGCAAACACTCACAAGGAAGCTTAGCCGTTTTTAACGAATTTGGGTATACCCTTAAAGATAGTGTTGCTATTCATCATATTTTTAAAGTCGGAACAGGATTGGATAGTCAAATTCTTGGTGACTTTGAAATCATTGGTCAGCTAAAACAAGGGTTTTTTAGGTCCAAAAAACTTGGGATGATTCAAGGGTTTATGGAGCGTCTAGTCAACGCCGTTATTCAGGCTAGTAAACGCATAAAAACAGAAACTAAAATTTCGAGTGGTGCTACTTCTGTAGCTTTTGCATCAGTGCAGTATATCATAAAAGAAATAGAAAATATTTCTAAAAAAAATATATTGCTTTTTGGGACAGGTAAAATAGGAAGAAATACCTGTGAGAATTTAATCAAACATACCGAAAACGATCATATCGTTTTGATTAATCGAACCCATGAAAAGGCTAAAAATATTGCAGGTAAATTCAATGTTCTCGTTAAAGAATATGGTGATTTACCAACAGAAATAAGAAAGACAGATGTGTTGATTGTAGCTACGGGAGCTCAACAACCTACGGTATCTAAGGATATCATTCATAAAGATTCGCCCCTACTAATTTTAGATTTATCGATTCCTAGTAATGTGAATTCAAATGTTGAGGAACTTGAGCATGTAACACTGATAAATTTAGACACCTTGTCCCAAATTACAAATAAAACATTAGAGGATCGTAGGCAATACATACCTAGGGCAGATGAAATTTTAGAAGAAGTCAAGAGTGAGTTTGTACAATGGCTAGAACATCGCCAATATGCTCCAGCACTTCGAGCGCTGAAAAGCAAACTTAAAGCTCAGCAGGCTTCTGAAATAAAGGATAAAGAGAAAAAAGCTACATTAAATCCAGAAGCAGTAGTTGTTTCTGATCAGATGATTCAAAAGATAACAGGTCAACTTGCCAACTACCTCAAAGAAAATCCTAATAAGGCAGACATCGCACTTGAGGTTATAACAGGCGTTTTTAAATTGGACATAAAAAGTCATGAATAAGATAATCCGAATAGGAACCAGAGCAAGCGCTTTGGCGCTTTGGCAAGCAAATACTTTGCAAGACTTATTGAATGCGAAAGAAATAAAAACAGAGCTTATTCTAATTAAAAGTACCGGTGATTTAGACTTGAGTCAGCCGCTTTATGAAATGGGAACTACAGGTATTTTCACAAAAACCCTTGACACTGCCTTATTAAATAACAAAATTGATATTGCAATTCACAGCATGAAAGATGTACCTACACTTTTGGCAAAAGGGATTCAACAGGGAGCCGTTTTGGAACGGGGTCCTGTATTTGATGTTTTGGTGAAAAAGACATCTGATTCTTTGAAAAATGACTCAACAATAGCAACGGGAAGTTTGAGAAGAAAAGCGCAATGGCTGGCACACAATCCGGACCACAATATTGTTCCGCTTCGTGGGAATATTCAAACCCGTTTAAATAAATTAGAAGAAAGCGCTTGGTATGGGGCAATTTTCGCAGAAGCTGCTTTAGTTAGATTAGAAACAGAACAAAAACAAATCGAGGTTTTGGATTGGATGATCCCAGCGCCAGCGCAAGGAGCGCTCATGGTTGTATGTAAGTCTAAAGACAAAGAAATATTTGCTCTTTTACAAAGTCTTAATAACGTAGAGGCAGCATTGTGCACTCAAATTGAAAGAGATTTTTTACGAACATTAGAAGGGGGTTGTACTGCACCTATTGGAGCATTGGTAAAAGTAGATGGGGAAAATATTCACTTTAAGGGTGGCGTTTTTTCCCTAGATGGTAAAAGAAAATTTATTGCTTCTGAAACATTCAAGATTGCATCGGCTAAAAACTTAGGAGTAAAAATTGCAAAAACCTTACTTCTAGAAGGGGCATCCACTTTGCTTGAAGAATTTAAACCTTCGGAATGAAAAATTCACTAAAAATTTTTTCGACAAAGACGTTAACCGCAATTCAAAAAAGCGAAATTATCAATTTTGGATGTAGTTATAGTGAACGGAATTTCATAGAAACTCAAACACTTCCTTTTTCATACACTGATAAAAACTATACACTTCTTTTTTCAAGCCAAAATGCAGTTAAATCTGTTTTTGGAAAACCTGAGTTTAATACACTTTTAAAAAATAAAACTTGCTACTGTGTGGGCGAAAAGACCAAACGTCTATTAATCGATAAAGGGTTAAAAGTGCCTCATTTTGAAGAAAATTCATCTAATTTGGCTAATTTTATAGTAAAAAGTGACAGAAATGCTCATTTTCTATTTTTTTGTGGAAACGAAAGAAGAGCTGATTTGGAAACCCAGTTAAAAAAAAATAAAATCAATATTGATGTAATTGAAGTATACAAAACCTTGTTAAAACCCAAGGCTGTAGAACTCTTTGATGCGGTTCTTTTTTATAGTCCAAGCGGCGTTAAAAGTTTTCTAAAAGACAACAAAGTTGATGAAAGCATTTGTATTTGCATAGGTCCAACAACCGCTGAAGCCCTCCCGATTCCAAAGGAAAACATTATTATTGCTTCCAAGCCCTCCGTCGAACATATGATTTACAAACTAAAAAAGCTACACTCGCATGATTAAAAATGATTTATTCTTAAAAGCTCTAGCAGGAGAAACCGTTTCACGTCCACCCGTTTGGATGATGCGTCAAGCTGGAAGATATTTGCCAGATTTCATGAAGCTAAAGGCTAAATATGATTTCTTTACACGATGCCAAACACCAGAGTTAGCAACAGAAATTACAATAATGCCAATTAGACAAATAGGGCCTGATGCTGCAATTTTATTTAGTGATATTCTTGTGGTTTTACAGGCTATGAATATTGAAGTCGAAATGAAACCCAATTTAGGCCCATGGATACCTTCACCCATTCAAAGTAGAGCTGCATTGGACAAGGTTATAATTCCTTATGCAGAAGATGCTTTAGGCTATGTAATCGATGCAGTTAAAATGACAAAACAGGAACTCAACAATGAAGTTCCGCTAATTGGATTTGCTGGATCTCCCTGGACACTTTTGTGCTACTCGGTTCAAGGGCAAGGATCTAAAACGTTTGATAAAGCAAAAGAGTTTTGTTTTAAAGAGCCTGAAATGGCTCACGAGTTACTTCAAAAAATTACGGATACAACCATTGATTATTTGAAAGCCAAAGCTGCTGCAGGTGTGGATGCCCTTCAAATCTTTGATTCTTGGGGCGGACTTTTATCACCCGAAGATTACAATATTTTTTCCTGGCCCTATATTCAGCAAATTGTAACTGCTGTAAAAGATTTATGTCCTGTTATAGTTTTTGGAAAAGGATGTTGGTTTGCCCTCAACGATATGTCAAAATCTGGTGCTAGTGCACTTGGAGTAGACTGGACTTGTTCTGCCCGTAATGCACGATATCTATCTGGCGGAAACATTACATTACAAGGAAATTATGATCCACATCAATTGATGTCTCCAATTCCTAAAATTAAAAGTGATGTTAAAAAAATGATTGATGCTTTTGGCAAAGATCGTTATATCGTAAATCTTGGCCATGGAATTTTACCCAATATACCTGTTGATCATGCACAAGCTTTTGTCGATGCAGTAAAAGAATATGGTAGCTAAAAAATTATGAAAGACTCATTTTACAAATACATCTGTGAACTTCAAGACACAATAGCTGCTGCATTAGAATTAGCCGATGGAGTTGCGACGTTTAAAGAAGATCTCTGGAAACGCCCAGAAGGAGGGGGAGGAAGAACCCGTGTTCTTGAAGGTGGAGCTGTATTTGAAAAAGGTGGAGTTAATATTTCTGGGGTACACGGAACACTTCCAAAAAGTATGCTAGCTCACTTGAATGTAAGCGAAGCCTCTTTTTATGCTTGTGGGCTTAGTTTGGTATTGCACCCTAAAAACCCCATGGCGCCAACGGTTCATGCAAATTGGAGGTATTTTGAAATGTATGATCTTAATGGTAAAATCGTTGACCAGTGGTTTGGTGGTGGACTAGATCTTACACCATATTATCTGTTTGAAGAAGATGCCGTACATTTTCATCAAATATGTAAAAATGTATGTGACCAAAATGACCCTAAATTCTATCCAGAATATAAAAAGAAATGCGATTCTTATTTTTGGAATTCCCATAGAAATGAAGCAAGAGGTGTGGGCGGTTTATTTTTTGATTATTTAAAACCAAGTTCCGAAAAATCACTAAAGCAATGGTATACTTTTGTGACTGATGTAGCAAATAATTTTCTGGAAGCATACCTTCCTGTTTTAAACAAAAGAAAAGATTTGCCATATACTCCTGAACAAAAAAAATGGCAAGAAATAAGAAGAGGACGCTATGTTGAATTTAATTTAGTTCATGATAAAGGCACACTTTTTGGGTTAAAAACAAATGGTAGAATTGAAAGTATTCTAATGAGTCTTCCTCCCACAGTTCAATGGCATTATGATTATCATCCAAAAATAAAATCGAGAGAAGAAGAGCTCATGAAGGTTATAAAAAAACCTAGAAATTGGGTTTGATAAATCAAAGTTGATAGCTTTTCACTAAATTAACCTCTAGAAACATGAAAGCCTTATGAATACACTTTCCATTTTAATTGTTTTACCTCTACTAGTCGTTTTCTCATATATTTTTGATGCAATTGCTAGAAGAACAAAGTTTCCATCGGTTATTTTATTAATGTTTACAGGTGTTATTATCCGGACAGTTATCAATTTTTATGGCTTTACAGACTACGCCTTCTTAGATCAATTAATACCTGTATTAGGGACTGTAGGGCTAATTCTTATAGTTTTGGAAGGCGCGCTAGAACTAAAGATAGAAAAAGAGAAATTACCTGTAATTTTAAAAGGGTTCTTTGCCGCGGCATTCATTTTGATTCTCAACATAATTATAGTGAGTTGGGCATTTGAATATTTTCTTAATATAGAACACAAGGCTGCTGTAATCTTTTCTATTCCCTTAGCAATAATTAGTAGTGCAGTTGCAATTCCATCTGCTGCTGGCTTATTAAATCAGCAAAAAGAATTTGTTGTTTTTGAGTCTACTTTTTCAGACATCTTGGGAATTATGATATTCAACTATGCTATAAGGCAGTTTGAATCTAATGAGGCTTTAATAAGCTCTGAATCTATAGTCTTGCTTGGATTACAAATTATTGGAGTAATCGTGGTCTCATTGATGATCACCTACCTTCTGTTTCAACTCATTCAAAAAATTGATCACCACGTTAAGTTTTTCCTTATACTGGCTCTGCTTGTTCTTGTATATGCATTCGGGAAAATTTTCCACTTACCTGCTTTAGTAACCATCTTCATCTTCGGTTTGTTTTTAAGTAATGTTAAGGCATTGCTCCCTTCATTTATGCAGCGATATTTAGATTTAGAGCAATCTGAAAAAGGACTTCATGAATTTCATATTCTTACAGCTGAATCAGCTTTTTTAGTCAAAACCTTCTTTTTTCTATTCTTTGGATTCTCGATCAGTTTAAATGAATTTACTTCAGAAACTCCTATTATATATGGAATCTTAATATTTGGAGTTATGTTTCTGGTTCGATATTTTTATTTTACGGCAACCACATTTAAAATAAAACCTTCTGCCTTAGTATATATGTCTCCTAGAGGGTTAATCAGTATTTTACTTTTTCTTCAAATCAAGGAAATTTCATTTATAGACAGCTCCAATTCTATTATTAATGAACAGGTTTTACTGGTTGTAATATTATCATCTATGTTGATTATGACATTAGGAACTATGAAAAAACCTCAGCAAGATGATACTGAATTAGACTCGGAGAGTATTCTCTTAGAAACAGATGAAAACTCATCAGACACATTCTTAGAAGAAGGTTCTGATGATCAAGAAGACCTTACTTAAAATCACCCTTATGTATCCATTAAAAAGAAACAGACGACTACGCAGTTCAGAATTTATTAGAGCTTTGGTTCGCGAAAACTCGCTTACTCCAAACGATTTTATTGTCCCTCTGTTTGCAGTTGAAGGTCTAAATGTAAAAGAAGAAATTACATCAATGCCTGACTATTACAGAATGAGTTTAGATCATTTAAAAAAAGAGGTTCGAGAGTTATGGTCAATGGGAATAAAAGCGGTTTTGGTATTTGTTAAAGTCCCCGAAAAATTAAAAGACAATAAAGGAACCGAGGCCCTTAATTCAAATGGTTTAATGCAAAGAGCAGTTGCCTTGATTAAAGAAACTGTCCCTGAAATTATAGTTATGACTGATGTTGCCTTAGACCCATATTCGTCTTTTGGGCATGATGGTATTGTCGAAAAAGGAATAATTATTAATGATGCAACAGTCGAGGTATTGGCACAAATGTCCTTATCACATGCAAATGCTGGAGCCGATTTTGTAGCTCCAAGTGACATGATGGATGGTCGTGTTTTGGCAATTCGTTCGCTCCTTGAAAAGGAGCAATTTCATGATACAGGGATTATGAGTTATAGCGCTAAATATGCATCTGGATTTTATGGGCCATTTCGCTCTGCTTTAGATTCCGCTCCAGGTTTTGGTGATAAAAAAACATACCAAATGGATTTCCATAACCGTAATGAAGCGCTCTTAGAAACCGAATTGGATATTGAAGAAGGAGCTGATATTGTGATGGTAAAACCAGGTTTAGCCTATTTAGATATTATACGAGACCTTAGTTATCATATAGAAGTTCCCATTGCAGCTTATCAAGTTAGTGGTGAATATGCCATGCTTAAAGCCGCGGCTCAAAAAGGGTGGATCGATTATGATGCTATAATGTATGAACAGCTTGTCGCTTTTAAAAGAGCAGGTGCTTCTTTAATTGCAACTTATTGTGCTAAAGATGCTGTTCGGGTTTTAGGTTAACCTTTCTATCGACATATTGCTTCTAAATAATCATCCATACTTTCGTTCAGGAGAAAATGCATTTATATTCATGGAGGCCTTTTTGTCTGAAATTAGTTCAGAAACCAGCTTTCCAGTCCCTGGTCCTAAGCTCCAGCCCATCATAGCATGACCCGTTGCCATTACAAGATTTTCACAAGAAGAATGTCGCCCAATAAAAGGTAATCCATCTGGAGACAAGGGTCGAAGACCGCATTTTGCTTGTTCTAAATCTTCTTGAGGCAATTGAACTCCTTCATAATAATTACTGGCAGCGCCAGCAATTGCTTCCACTCGATTCATACGAATTGTATTATTAATGCCGGCTATTTCCATAGTTCCAGAAAAACGTGTGAACCCCTGCATTGGTGTTACTGCAACTTTTGACTCCATCAATATAGCGGGCATGGTAATCCCTATAGGTGTTTTTACATTTATTCGATACCCTTTTCCCGCCTGAACAGATAAGGATATTTTTAGAGACTTTAAAAGCTTTTCAGTCCAAGATCCTGCTGCAAAAACAACCTCTTCTGCCTCAAAAATTCCCTGACTGGTAATTACATTTTTAATTTTTTTATCTACCAAATCAAATGCATTCACTTCAGTCTCTGTATAAATTTTAACTCCATTTGAAATTAGATTGTCCCGTAATTCGTTCATGAAAACTCCGGGAGTTGTATGAGCATCACAGCGGTAATGGTATGCTCCTTCAATATTCATTTTTACGCCGGGCTGAAGTTCGTTTACTTCATTGGCTCCCAATAAAGAAACGTCTAAACCTAAATCTTGAGCAGCTTTCATTACAGGAAACTCCTCTTTTTCTGCCTTTGACGTCTGAAATGCCATTAAAACACCTCGATCTTCTAAATGAAAATCCATAGATTCATGCATTTCATGATATAGCCCTTTGCTTAGTGTATTTATGTCTTTTATTACATACAAAGACCTTTGAACGTGTGCTTTGGAGCATGACCTCATAAACTTCCATCCCCAGGAAATTAAATCAGCATCCATTCGAGGTTTTATATAAAATGGACTAGAGGAATTAAACATCCACTTTAATCCTTTATAAATCATTCCGGGAGCAGCAAGTGGGATAATGTGACTTGGAGTCAAATAACCTGCATTAACAAAAGAAGCTCCCTCAGAAAGGGTTCCTTTATCCAAAACTATAACGTCATGTCCTTCTGCTCTCAAATAAAAGGCTGATGACAAACCAACAATTCCTCCTCCAATAACAACTACCTTTTTTTTCATTTATTTAAATAATTTGAAATCCTTCTGCATATTCATAATTAGAATCTATCAATATTGTATTGTACCCCGTAATTTGGGCACTCCCTTCTATACTCGGTAAAATTGCTGGGAACAAACCAACAGTAGTCTTTTGTTCAATAGTTCCTATAAACTTAGAACCAATGATGCTCTCATGAATAAAAGCAGTTCCTAACTCTAGTTTATTTTTAGAAAACCATTGCGCCATGCGTGCAGAAGTTCCTGTTCCGCAGGGAGATCTATCTATAGCTTTATTTCCATAAAAAACTGCATTTCGTGCAGTAGCCTTTTTGTCAATAGTTTTTCCTGCCCATAAAACATGACTACAGCCTTTAATATTAGAATCCTCGGGGTGAATAAACTCCTGTAATTCATTGACTAATTTCCTTAGCGGAATACTCAAATTAATTAAATTTCCAGCGGTATACGCTTCAATTCCTTTGAAGTTTTTCTGGGTATCAACAATGGCATAAAAATTACCTCCATAAGCCACATCAACTTTTAAATTTCCTAATACTGGATGTTCCACCTCAAGATCATTAGCATATAAAAAAGAAGCAATGTTGGTGAATTTAACTGCAGTTACTTTTTCCGCTTCTTGGGTATAAGAAGCAATTATTAAACCTGCTGGAGTTTCGACGCGCAGAGTACCTTTTTGCTTAGGTGAAATTAATTTTTCTTCAATCAAAATGGTAATTGTTCCAATAAGTCCATGACCGCACATCGGTAAACATCCACTGGTTTCAATAAACAATACGGAAACATCATTAGCTGTATCTATGGGTGGAAAGAAAAAACTTCCGCTCATCATGTCATGCCCTCGGGGTTCGAACATTAATCCTTTTCTAATCCAGTCGAATTCTTTTATAAAATGAAGTCGCTTTTCCATCATCGATTTGCCAAATAAATTGGGAGCGGGAGATGTTACAAGCCTTACTGGATTACCTGCCGTGTTTCCATCAATACAACTGAATTTTGTTATTCTACTCATTTAATGTCTGCTTGATATAGGCCATTACTTCTTCCTCCATTAACGGAAGTGTAAGTGTCCCTTTTTGTAAAATAATGTTGTGAAATTCTCGAATATCAAAGTTTTCGCCTAACGCTGTTTCTGCTCTTTCTCTAAGTTCAGAAATTTTTAATTCACCAACTTTATAGGCAAGCGCTTGCCCTGGCCATGAAATATAACGGTCAACTTCTGTGTTAATTTCATGAAAGGAAAGTGCTGTGTTTTTAGTCATAAATTCTACTGCTTGTTCTTTAGTCCACCCAAAAGAATGAATCCCGGTATCTACCACCAAACGGCAAGCCCTCCACATAGAATAGGTCAATTGTCCAAAACGTTCGTAAGGAGTGGTATAAATGCCCATTTCTGCAGCAAGTGCTTCTGTATATAAACCCCATCCTTCTCCGTATGCAGATAAATATAGGGATCTTCTAAAACTTGGTATTTCATTGGGCAGCTCTGAATTTAAAGCCATTTGTAAGTGGTGACCGGGAACCGCTTCGTGTGCTGTAAGCGCAGGAAGAACATATAATGGTCGGCTGGATAAGTTGTATGTGTTTACCCAATAATATCCTGGGTTTGTGCTTTTAGGGGAAGTTGGAATATATCGCCCACCCGTATATTTTGGAGCAATTGCATCGGGAACTGGTGCAACACCGTAAGGAGTTCGAGGTAGGGTTTTAAAGAATTTTGGCAACTGCTCATCTAAGCGTTTTGATATGTCCCTTGCACGCATCAAAAGTTCATTACCTGTTTTAGCATAAAACTGTTTGTCTGATCTTAAAAAAGCAAAAAAATCTTCAAAACTTCCCTGGAATTCGACCTCCTTGATGATTGATTCCATGGCTTTTCTGACCTTAGCAACCTCTTTTAAACCGAGCTCATGGACTTCTTCTGCTGACATTTCTAAAGTAGTATAATAGGCTATTCTGTCTTGATAAAATACTGCTCCATTGGGAGTCTGACTTACTCCAATAGCCTTTCTTGTTTTGGGATAATACTCGGACTCAAAAAAATCTTTTATCTTTTGAAAGGAGGGTATTACGTTCTTCTCAATGGAAGCATGAGCTGCAATCAAAAGGGAGTCTTTTTCTTTTTCAGAAAGTTGCGCTGGAAGGTTTTTAAAAGGCGAAAAATAGAAGTTATCTTCTACTATTTTTGTAATGTGTTTTTCGTAAGTACTCTCATATCCTTCGAAAATCACTATGGGTTGGGAGACACCTGCTTCTAATCCTTTTCTTAACAAAATAATATTTTGATCTACAAATAAAGGAATCGATTGAAGCATCTTCAAGTAATCTTTGCTCTGCTTCATTGATGTTAAAGGTCGGACGCGATACACTAAACTGTTATGAAATCCTGCATCAGACAACAATGGGTTGAGGTGTGTTTTAAACTCAAAATTAGCTCGGTGATCTTCTACTAGGAATTTTAAAAGTTTCCATGAAATCCGATCTTCTTTAGAAAGGTTTGAAGATTGAATTCGATAGATTTCCTCAAGTAAGTTACCATAGAAATCATAATCGGCTTGATAACGGTCTTCCGTATGATTCCCTAAAGGAAAATCTTTAGCATCATAAGGGTGATACCCTTCGTAATTATTAATACTTTCTTGAAGCATGCTTTTATCTTCTTCAATCGAAGAACACCCAAAACTAAATAATAAGAAAATAAAACTGTAATAGACCCTTTTCATAAGCTTGACTGAGTTAATTGATTATTCAGAGTACGAAAAATATTGAGTGGATTTTCGTTTTTCAAAGCGTCAGGAAGTAGTTCATGTGGGCAATCTTGAAGGCAAATTGGTCTTAGCCAGCGTTCTATTGATGAAGTTCCCACGGAGGTAAATCGGCTATCTGTAGAAGCCGGAAATGGACCGCCATGATTCATTGAAGGAGTTACGGACACACCAGTTGGCACTCCCTCGAAGAGCAAGCGTCCCACTTTTTGTTGAACTGCGGCAACCAGTTGTCTGTTATCTTTAAGCTCTGATGAGGTGCCTAAAATTGTTGCTGTTAGTTGCCCGGGTAGGGCTTCTGAGATAGCGGTTAATTCAGTGTTGTTCGAACAAATAACAACCAAACTAAAGGGACCAAAAACTTCTTCTAAAAGTGCTGCATTCTTCAAAATATCTTCAGCTAAAACAACACCCATAGCCGGACTATTTGCGTCTAGGTTTGATCTGTGAATAGAAGCTCCTTGGTTCTTCATGTGCTGAAGTTGAGACTCATAGTTTTTACTAATGTTGGGATGTACCATACACGAAATTTCACCGTTAAGAATCTCTGATTTAAGCTCCTCTACAAAGGTATCTGTGTTGATTCCGCTAACCACTATTAATCCAGGGTTGGTGCAAAATTGCCCAGTTCCCATTTTAACAGATCCAGCTATTTGGGTAGGTAAATTAGAATCTGAAGCTAACCTATTTGGTAAAATAAAAATTGGGTTTACACTTCCCATTTCTGCAAAAACAGGTATGGGTTCTTTTCTTTTTTGAGCTATATCGTATAGGGCTTTCCCAGCTTTGTAACTTCCGGTAAAACCAACCCCTTTTACTTTTGAGTGTTCTACTAAGCGTTGACCAACTCCAATCGATTCTCCATGCAAGTGGGCAAAAATTCCGGCGGGTAATCCTCTTTTGTTAATTGCACTTTGGATAGCTTGAGCAACCAACTCGCTTGTGCCTGCGTGATATGGATGACCTTTAAGAATTACTGGACATCCAGCTGCTAAAGCAGATATAGTGTCTCCTCCAGCAGTCGAAAATGCCAAAGGAAAGTTACTGGCTCCAAAAACTACAATTGGACCAATAGGGTGTTTCATTTTTCGTAAGTCGGGAACTCCCGCTTTGCCAACATCCAAAATTGCATCAACATAAGAACCTTCAATTAATAAGTCTACAAAGCTTTGAATTTGACCTAAAGTTCTAGAAAACTCGCCTACGGCTCTTCCCTCGGGATAACCTGACTCTAACTTATACTGTTCGATAATAGAAGTCTTGGTGTTTTCTAGTTCTGCTTTTATTTCCATTAAAAAAGCTGCTCGGATAGTTGAAGTAGTAGCTGCGTAATCCGAAAAAACTTGGGATGCTATTTCGCAACTGTACTCAATTTCCTCCAAAGTTGCATTGTCATACTTTTGGGGTAACTGGCTGCTTTTATTAGCATCGTAAGTAAAAAATGAAGTGGTATTTACTGCATGAGTTTTTTTACCGTTAATTACGCTTTTCCCTTCAATCATAGATGTGTTTTATAGTTTCCTAAATTTGGACGTGTTGCCAAAGATTCGTCAATTATTTTCTGTACTCGAATACGTTCTCCTCCTTTTAATATAATTCTAGGTTTTCGAACGTGACCAGTTCCAATTCCAGTTGCAATTTCACATTGCTTTATGTTTTGAACAAGCTGAGGGGATATATCCAATTCTAAAAGAGGTAAAAACCAACGATAAATAGCTAATGCTTCGTCTATTTTACCTGCCTTTGTGTAAGCAAATACGGCAACGGTTTCTCTTGGAAAAGCATCAACTAGTCCTGCAACCCATCCGTGAGCACCCATAATCAGGCTTTCCATGGCCAAGGTGTCAACCCCACATAAAATTTGAAATCGGGTTCCAAAACGATTAATCATTCGAGTAACGTTAGAAATGTCTCTCGTTGATTCTTTTACTGCCTGTATATTTTTATACTGTTGTAATTCATCAAACATCTCTAGAGTAACTTCAATTTTGTAATCTACAGGATTGTTATAGATCATAATGGGAAGCTTTGTTGACTGAGCAATTGCTGCGAAATATTGCACCGTTTCATCATCTGTTGCTTTGTATCGCATCGGAGGGAGCAACATTAAGCCATCGGCTCCATTAGCCTCTGCTGCTTGTACGGCTTCAATGGCATCCCGAGTAGATTGTTCTGCGATATTGATAATCACTGGAATCCTTCCTGAAATAATTTCTTGAGCTTTTTTTAGTAAGTTAACTTTCTCTGCTGCTGTTAGTGTGCTTGCTTCTCCTAAAGTTCCTCCTAAAACAATTCCATGAACACCAGCTTCAATTTGTTCAACTAAATTTAATTCGAAAGCGTTAAGGTTTAGTTGTTCATGCTCATCAAATTGTGTGGTTAATGCGGGCATAACTCCCTGCCATTTAAAATTAATCATACTTTATTGGTGTGTTTTTTATTTAATCACTTCTAATTTCTTTTTTGTGCTAAAGCTCTTTATTTCAAGTTATAATAATTCGTTAAGTAATATTATAATATTTTAAATCGGCAGCAAATTTTAAAGACAAAAAATTTATGCGATGTTTATACTATTATTTCATGTCATTGTATTTTATTAATACATTAGCTTCACATCATTTAACAAAATTAAGCTAGATGCAAACCGTTTATTTCAAAAGCAAACTCGGGGCTATTAAAATTTCGGGAGACCTAAATGGTTTAGAATCTATTAGGATAGATGAAGGAACATTTCAAAAAATAAAATCTATTCCTACGTGTTTTGAAAATTGCATCCTAGAAATTAAAGAATACTTAGATGGTAAACGAAAAGAATTTACCTTTTCTATAAAACCAAAAGGAACAGAATTTCAAACTAAAGTTTGGAGTATTCTCACAAAAATACCTTTTGGAAAAACACTTTCTTACCTAGAAATAGTAACCATTTATGGCAATAAAAAAGCAGTTAGAGCTGTAGCGTCAGCTATCGGAAAAAACCCTATCTTAGTTGCAATTCCACATCATCGAGTCATTGGAAGCAATGGAAGTTTAGTCGGCTTTGCCGCAGGATTAGAAAAAAAATGGCTCTTGGAAAACGAAGGTTTCTCCTTTCAAAAGGAAATTCTTTTTTAAAATTTAAAACAAACTCTGCATTATGAAAAAAGTAGTTAAACTTATTTCAAGCATTTTAGTTCTATCGTTTGCTCTTCTATATATTACTAATAACATGTATATAATTCCCGGGCTTCTTAAAATTTATGGAACGGGTCATGACACTGCTTTTTTAGAAGATTATGAGGTTTTCGATAACCGAACAGTAGAAGCTGCCGAGCAACCACAAGAATGGCCAATTCATGAAAAATATAACAGCATAGAACCAACTGATCGATTGATGAAAGCACATGAAGAATATAAAAGTGTAGCATACTTGATCATAAAAAACGATAGTATTTTTCATGAACAATATTATGATGGATACTCGGATACATCGAAAAGTAATTCTTTTTCTATGGCAAAAAGCATGGTTACCGGGATGTTAGGAAAAGCTATTGAAGAAGGTAAAATTAAAAGTATTGATCAAAAAGTAGGAGACTTTTTTGAGGAATTTAAAAAAGGGAATGGAGCAACGCTGACTGTTGGTGATTTAGCCAGTATGGCATCGGGGCTTGATTGGGTTGAAGAATATTACAATCCATTAAACATTACCACCAAATCATATTTTACAGATGACCTGCAAAGTCTTTTACGCAATCGGAAAATAACGGGGACTCCGGGTCAAGAATACATCTATTTGAGTGGAAATACGCAACTATTAGGAATGATTATTAGTAAAGCCGTTGGAAAGAACCTAAGTACTTATTTTTCTGAAAATTTTTGGAAACCCATGGGAGCTAAAGAAGATGCATTGTGGCAAATTGATAGCGAATCGAAAGGAATGGAAAAAACCTTTTGTTGTTTTGCAACAAATGCGAAAGATTTTGCACGCTTTGGTAAACTATATAAAGATCACGGAAAATGGAACGGAAAACAACTAATTGATTCTAACTATGTAGCTCTCAGTGTTCGGCCAAGATTTGAAAAAAGTCCAGAATATGGATACGGATGGTGGTTATCTAAAATTGATGGGAAATCTATTTTTGCAATGCGAGGTCATTTAGGTCAATATGTTATTGTAATCCCAGAGGACAATCTTATTGTTGTTCGTTTAGGACATCTTACCCAAAAAATAGATGGCGGTGCTTTTCCAAAAGTATTCCATTTGTATGTTGAAGAAGCCTACAAAATGTTAGAAAATGCTGCAAAAAGTTAATTTAGCAAAAATTCTGTTTTTAGATATTGAAACGGTTCCTGAAGAGGAAAATTTTGATCAATTATCTACATACAAAAAAGAACTTTGGGCGCAGAAAACTGCTTACCAAAGAGGACCTGAAGATTCTCCGGAAGACTTTTATAAACGTGCAGGAATATGGGCTGAATTTGGTAAAATTGTATGTATTTCAGTGGGCTATTTTGTTATTCAAAAGGAGGAACGCAACTTTAGAATAAAAACTTTTTTTGGAGATGAAAAAGAACTGCTTTTTGAATTTAAAGAGCTGCTAGACAAACATTTTAACCTTAAAACACATCTGCTTTGTGCGCATAATGGAAAAGAATTTGATTTCCCTTATATAGCCAGACGCATGATTATAAATGGTGTCAGTTTGCCCAAAAGTTTGAATTTATTTGGGAAAAAACCTTGGGAAGTTCAACACATAGACACCATGAACCTTTGGCGTTTTGGAGATTTCAAAAACTACACTTCACTCAAATTATTAGGAGAAGTTTTGGGAATTCCTTCTCCTAAAGATGACATCGATGGAAGTCAAGTTGCTCAAGTGTTTTATAAAGAAAAAAACATCAATAGAATTGTTAACTATTGTGAAAAGGATGTACTAACTATTGCTCAGGTTGTATTAAGATTTAGAAACGAACCCCTGCTTGACTCTGAAGAAATTGTATGGCCAAAATAAAAGCACCTAACATAATCGAAGTAACCGACTTTTCGCTTTCAATAAGTGAAAAATCTATTTTAAAAAACATCTCATTTGAGATTGCTTCAAATCAAATTGTAGCTATGGTAGGTGAGTCAGGAAGTGGAAAGTCCTTGACAGCACTATCCCTTTTAGGGCTATTGCCCAAAGAAAAAACCACTATAGATTCAGGGTCTATCAGATTTGGAGATACAGCCTTATTGGACTTAGATGAAAATGAATGGCAGCTGCTTCGAGGAAATAAAATAAGTATGGTTTTTCAAGAACCACAATCATCCTTAAACCCGAGCATGCGATGTGGTATCCAAGTGGACGAAATTATACAACAACATTTTAAAAATACTTTTTCAAGTTCAGAGCGCAAAACAAAAGTTTTGGAGGCCTTTGACCGCGTTAAACTCCCAGATCCTAAACGAATATATAATGCATATCCACATGAAATAAGTGGAGGCCAAAAACAACGGGTAATGATTGCTATGGCACTAATGAACAAACCTGCATTATTAATTGCCGATGAACCTACAACAGCACTTGATGTTCAAGTTCAAAAAGAAATAATAGACCTCCTAAAAGAATTACAAAAGCAGTATCAAATGAGTGTATTATTTATTTCGCATGACCTGTCCTTGGTTTCTCAACTAGCAGATAAAATAATTGTTCTTTATCAGGGGGAAGTAGTCGAAATTGGAACGCCAAAAGAAATTTTTACTAATCCAAAAAAACAATATACCAAAGCATTAATTCAAGCACGTCCAAAGCCAAATCAGCGTTTAAAAAAATTACCTACTATTGAGGACTACGATCTTAATTCATCAGAGGGCGCTTTAGTTGACCCCAGAGAAAGAAGTATTCGTTTAGAAAAAATATACGCACAAAAGCCTTTGCTATCCGTTCGGAATTTGACCAAAACGTACTCTACTTCTAAAGGTATCTTTGGAAAGAGCGAAAAGTTAACCGCTGTTGCTGATCTATCTTTTGATTTATATCCAGGCGAAACCCTCGGTTTAGTTGGAGCTTCGGGGTGTGGGAAATCTACATTGGGAAGACTTATTGTATACTTAGACAAACCTACATCAGGTCAAATTGAATACAATGGAGAATCATTAGAAAGTTTAAATTCAAAACAAATACAGGCTTTAAGGACCGATGTGCAATTTATTTTTCAAGATCCATATGCAGCCTTACATCCTCAAAAAAGAATTGGAAAGGCTATCCTAGAGCCACTTCAAGCTCACAAACTTTTACCACAAACGGAGCAAAAAAAAAGAGTGATTTTTTTGCTAAAACAAGTTGGTCTTGAACCCTTTTTCTATGAAAGATATCCACATGAATTGTCTGGAGGGCAAAGACAACGGGTTGTTATTGCAAGGGCCCTTGCGGTAGAACCTAAAATTTTGATTTGCGATGAATCGGTTGCTGCACTCGATATTTCTGTTCAAGCTCAGGTTCTTAATTTATTAAATGATCTGCAAGAAAAATTTAACCTCTCATATCTCTTTATCTCCCACGATTTGTCTGTAGTACAATTCATTTCCGATAAAATAATGGTCATGGACCATGGAATGTTAGTAGAATATAAAGAGGCAGATGAACTATACAGAAATCCTGAGCAGGATGCTACAAAAAACCTAATCGCTGCCATTCCTAAAATTTGTTTCTAAACTAGGGTGCAGGGTTTGGGATCTGACTATGCACCGCCTCAATTTCTTTCAATAATTCTTTGGAAAGTGAAAGTTCTATACTTCCAATGTTTTCTTGAAGTTGATCTAGATTAGTAGCTCCTATAATATTTGAAGTTAAAAATGGTTGTTGATTTACGAAAGCTAATGCCATTTGGGTTAGGCTTATTCCATGATTTTGTGCAATTTGATAGTAGCGTTCGGTAGCTTCAATAGATTGATCGCTGTTGTAGCGAGCCATATTAGGAAATACTGTTAGTCGAGCTTTATCAAGATTATGACCTCCTCTGTATTTTCCTGTTAAGCGTCCAAAACCTAAGGGAGAATAGGCGAGTAAACCTACGTTCTCTCTGAGACAAATTTCTGAGTTTCCGATTTCAAAAACACGAGTAAGAAGTGAATATGGATTTTGAATAGTAATGGTTTTAGGTAAGCCTTTTTTAGAGAGTTCTAAGTAGCGCATTAAGCCCCATGGTGCTTCGTTTGAAATCCCAATTTTTCTAATTTTACCCGCTTTTATTAATTCATCTAAAGTCTCAAGTGCTTCTTCAAAATTCTCAACCCATGGGTCTTTTGGGTTATGAAAATAACCTCTTTGTCCAAAAAAATTAGTCATTCTTTCTGGCCAGTGTAGTTGGTATAAATCAACATAATCTGTTTGTAATCGCTTTAAAGAATTATCTAAAGCCTCCGTGATGTTTTTTTTGTTGAAGCTAATGTTGTCGCGGATATGAGCTGTATAAGCTCCAGGCCCAGCTGCTTTAGTAGCTAAAATAATCTTAGATCTATTTCCTGTTTTATGGAACCAATTTCCCATAATTCGTTCCGTTTCTCCTTGTGTTTTTGGGTTTGCAGGGACTGGATATAATTCTGCGGTGTCAAAAAAATTAACTCCCTTTTCTAGAGCTAAATCCATCTGATCAAAGCCTTCTGATTCTGTATTTTGGTTACCAAAAGTCATAGTGCCCAGACAAATTTTACTGACCTTAATATCAGTACCCGCTAATGTTGTGTATTTCATATTTAGTCTAAGTCTTGAAGAAGCTTTCCTATTTCATCCAGTTTTGGAGCTAGAATAACTTCTATACGTCTATTTTTTGATTTGTTCGTTGCAGATGAATTTGGAACTAAAGGGCTAAACTCCCCTTTTCCTGCTGCTGTAATATTATCGGGCAATACCCTTTTGTTTTTTAATAAAAGATCAACAATAGCAGTTGCTCTTTTGACAGAAAGATCCCAGTTCCCAGATAATTTTGAGTCGCCTAAATAAGGTTCATTATCAGTGTGACCTTCTATTAAAATTGCAATGTCTTTATTTTGCTCTAAGACGATTCCAAGTTGCTTGATTGCTTTTTTCCCTTCAGATCCTACTGCCCAACTTCCTGATTTGAAAAGCAATTTATTTTCCATTGACACGTATACTTTTCCATTGCGTTGCTCTACCGTTAAACCTTTACCGTCGAAACTTAAAAGAGCTTTGCTTAACGAAGATTTTAATTCTGAAAGGAGCGCTTCTTTGTTTTCAATAATTCGTTCCAATTCATCTACACGTGCTATCCTAGAGGAAAGCTCGTTTTGAAGAGAATCTAAATCAGCACGTTCATCTAAAAGTTCCGACTCTTTTTGTTGAATTTCATCCAATAAGCCTCTGTTTTCTTCTATACTCTCTTGCAAAGCAGCATTACTATTTTGCTCTAATGCAGCATAAGAAGCTTGAAGTATTTCAAGATTTTTACCATTTAAATCTGACTTCAATTCAAGTTGTTCAAATTGGGTCATTAAATCACCATAATGATATCGTAGCGAATCGAAACGTATCGTATGAGCGGTATTTTCTTTTTCTAAAGCAGCATAATCTATTTTAAGCTGTGCATAGTTTCCTTCAATTTCTCCAAACATTTTGGAAGAAACACAGCTAGCTAAACAAACCGTTGTTAGAGTTAGTAATAGAATCTTTCTCATGGTGTTATTTTTAAATTTCATTTAAATCTAATTCAACTGCAACGGGACAATGGTCAGAATGATGTGCTTCTGACAAGATGTAAGCCCGAGTTATTTTGTTTTGTAATGGAGCACTAACCAGTGCATAATCTAGTCGCCAACCTTTGTTGTTTGCACGAGAATTTGCACGATAACTCCACCAGCTGTATTGATGAGGTTCTTGGTTTAATTCGCGAAAAGAGTCAACAAATCCTTGATTAACTAATTGATCCATCCATGCCCGTTCTTCGGGTAAAAATCCAGAGACATTTTTGTTTCTAACTGGATCGTGAATATCAATCGCTTTATGACAAATATTGTAATCTCCACATACGACTAAGTTTGGAATTTGCTTTTGTAAATCTGCTAAATAGGCTCTAAACTGATCCATAAATTCAAACTTGTACTCTAATCGGGCTGGATTAGTTCCTGAGGGTAGATACATACTAATTACTGAGCAGTCATCGAAATCGGCGCGGATTATACGCCCCTCAAAATCCATTTGTTCTATTCCTGTTCCAAACTCGATATGATTTGGCTTTTGCTTACAGATAAGAGCAACTCCACTGTATCCTTTTTTTTGAGCAGAAAACCAGTAATGATGGTATCCTAGTTTTTCGATTGCTTCAACATCTACTTGCTTTTTTTGAGCTTTGGTTTCTTGAAGGCAAAGCACATCGGGTTGAGATGATGATAACCAGCCTATAAAATCTTTTTTAAAAGCTGCCCGAATGCCGTTAACGTTGTAAGAAATGATTTTCATTAGGATACTAAATTAATGATATACTTTTATATATTTGAATTCCAAACCAAATCTTTTTTATTTATGAAAATCAAAACTACTCGCATAAATTTAATCTCCATTTTTCTTCTACTTTTATTTATTTTTAAAGGATATTCTCAAGAAGTTGAAGAAAAAATCTACCACCATGAGATCCGAGTAGACCTCTTTCAGCTTATAGTTTTAACAGGAATTGAATTAACCTATGAGCATTTTATTGATCCACAATCAAGTTGGGGAGTAACCGCTTTCTTTAATTTTGATAAAGGTAAAGGCTACCCTCGGATCAATTTTGCTATTGGAAAACGGTTTTAAATATTCTTCAACCAGTTTTTAATATCCAATTTCTCGTTCAGAATTCCACCAACAGCATCGAGAGCAATTCGTTCTTGTTTCATGCTATCACGATCTCTAATGGTTACGGTTCGATCTTCTAGGGTCTGGTGATCAATGGTAATACAATACGGAGTTCCTAATGCGTCTTGACGGCGGTAACGTCTTCCAACTGCATCCTTTTCATCGTAAGCGACTGCATGGTTCCATTTCAAATCATCCATTAATTGTTTTGCTAATTCAGGAAGCCCATCTTTTTTAACCAACGGGAGGATTGCTACTTTGGTTGGTGCAAGGATTGCTGGTAGTTTAAGGAGGGTTCTTGTACTTCCATCTTCAAGAGTTTCTTCGCGGAGTGCCCAAGAAAATACTGCTAAAAACATACGATCTAGTCCGACTGAAGTTTCTACTACATAAGGAACATAATTTTCGTTGAGTTCTGGATCAAAATACTGAAGTTTTTTTCCGGAAAACTCTTCATGACTCTTAAGATCAAAATCTGTCCTCGAGTGAATTCCTTCTAATTCTTTGAATCCAAAAGGAAATTTAAATTCAATATCTGCTGCTGCATCTGCATAATGCGCTAATTTTTCGTGGTCATGAAAACGGTAATTTTCTGCTCCCATACCTAATGAAAGGTGCCAGTTAAGTCGAGTTTGTTTCCATTGATCATACCATTCTTTTTGAGTTCCTGGAGGAATGAAAAATTGCATTTCCATTTGCTCAAATTCTCGCATTCGGAAGATGAATTGACGGGCGACTATTTCGTTTCTAAACGCTTTTCCTGTTTGAGCAATCCCAAAAGGAATTTTCATACGTCCTGTTTTTTGAACATTCAAAAAGTTAACAAAAATACCTTGTGCGGTTTCTGGACGCAAGTATAGATCCATAGCAGACTCTGCAGAAGCTCCTAATTTTGTTCCGAACATGAGGTTAAATTGCTTTACATCAGTCCAATTTCTAGATCCAGATTCTGGACAAGCTATTTCAAGTTCTTCAATAAGGTTTCTTACATCTACCAGATCTTCTTTTTCGAGCGATTGACCAAGTCGTTTTAGAATTGTGTTTATTTTTTCTTGATACCCAACTACGCGAGGGTTTGTTGTTTTAAATTCTTCTGGATTAAAAGCTTCTCCAAAACGCTTTGCTGCCTTGGTGATTTCTTTATCCATTTTGTTTTCAATCTTAGCGCAATAGTCTTCGACCAATACATCTGCTCTATATCTTTTTTTGGAATCTTTATTATCTATCAACGGATCGTTGAATGCGTCTACATGCCCAGAAGCCTTCCAAGTGGTTGGGTGCATGAAAATAGAAGCGTCTATTCCTACAATGTTACTGTGAAGCTGTACCATGGATTTCCACCAATAATCTCGGATGTTCTTTTTTAGAGCAACACCGTTTTGAGCATAGTCGTATACAGCGCTTAGGCCATCGTATATTTCACTAGAAGGGAATACAAATCCGTATTCTTTTGCGTGTGAAATGAATTTTTTTAAATCTGTCATGGAACAAAAATAATCCTTTTTCGTATTTTACGTAGACCAAATCTTATTTTACATGAAAAACTTCGCAAAAGAATGTTTCGGCGACCTCATAAATCTGTTTTCCCCTACTATATGTCTGGGTTGTAAGTCGCCTTTGATATCCAATGAAAAAAGCATTTGTGTGCATTGTGAAATACAGCTTCCTTTTACTTATTTTCATTTAGACAAAAACAATGAAATGATCCAAAAACTCTCTGATGTCCTTAAAATTCATACAGTAACTTCTCTTTGTTACTTTTAAAAAGACAGCATCCTAGAGAGCCTTATTTATCACTTAAAATATGGCAGTCAACAAAAACTAGGAGAATATTTTGGGGAACTGATTATAGATTTGATAAAGTCTAAAGAACTGTTTAAAAATATTGAAGCGGTAATTCCCGTCCCTTTAAATTCTAAAAGAAAAAGAAAACGAGGATATAATCAAGTTACAGTTTTTGAAAAAAAATTGCTAATTATTTGGGAGTTCCCTTTGATGAGGGGTACCTTTTACAAACTCAAAACACCAAACAATTAGCAAAAACATCTTCAAAGGATCGAAGTTTAATTTTGAAAAATGCCTTCCAAATAAAAACAAAAAACACAAGTCCCAAACATTGGCTTTTAGTCGATGATGTTATTACAACAGGTGCTACACTAGAGGCTTGTGGAAGTCTTTTGCTTGAAAACCCAGAAAATAGGTTGAGCATTGCGACTTTTGGGTATAGGATTTGACTGATTAATCCGTTAATTTGCATTTAAAATAACTTTCATGCAGAAACATTTTGTTTATATATTAGGAATCCTTCTTGCACTTTCTGTTTCCCAATGTGCCAAAAGGGGTATTCCAACTGGTGGAAGTAAAGACAGTATTCCTCCTGTTCTGATCAAAGCAAACCCTCCTTTAAACTCAACCATGTTTGATAGGGATAAAATAACTTTAGAGTTTGATGAATATGTTAAACTTAAGGACATTACTAAACAACTTATAACGTCACCTCCTCTTGAGCCGAGTCAATATAAAATTTCACCCGAATCGACAGTCAGTAAAAAAGTTGAAATTGAATTTCTAGATTCTCTAAAACCAAACATTACTTACACTTTTAATTTTGGCTCAGCAATCGAAGATTTTAACGAAAATAATCCCCTTACTTTTTTTAGTTATACTTTTTCTACAGGCGCTGTAATTGACTCTCTTTATCTGGAAGGAACTGTAAAAGACGCTTATGAAAAAGAAACAGAACCTTTTATTTCTGTGCATTTATATCCCATAGATTCAACTTACAACGACTCTACAATCTTCACCAAGAAGCCCTTTTATGTTTCAAACACCCTTGATAGTGTTTATTTCAAATTGCAAAACATAAGTGCTGGTACTTATGAAATGATTGCAATAAAAGATGTGGCTGAAAATTACTTTTTTGATCAAAACATTGATAAAATTGGGTTTTTTGATAAGCCTGTTGAACTTCCAATAGACACCCTTAAATTCCCAGTATTATTCAAAGAGATTCCAAACTTTGATTGGTCAAGACCAAATTATATAAACGACCATCATATTGTTTTCGGATATTATGGCGAAGTAACAGGAAAAGAAATAGAACTCGTTTCTGAAATGCCTGAAGATTTTAAATATTTAATTACTAAACATACCCAAAAAGACAGTTTGGATTTTTGGTTTTCTGGAGTTAAAACCATTGACTCCCTCGTGTTCAATTTAAGTGGAAAAGATTCTATTCAACAAAGAATAGTAAAACCCGCTCGTCCAAAACTAGACTCTTTGGAATTTAGTTTTTCGCATTCTGGAAGAATTGATTTCTTAGATACCCTTGCTCTAAAAGCTACACTTCCGATTGTCAAAATAAATCAGGAATTTATGGAAATTAGAGACGTTGATTCGCTTGAGATTCCTTTTACTTCCTCAATAAATGGAGATAAAAATAAAATAGTCTTTGACTTCAAAAAAACACCTAATGACATCTATACTGTTAGAATATTACCAAATGCCGCAATAGATTTTTGGGGAGCTACAAACGACACTTTAGTGACTACTTTAAAAACTAGAAAAATAGAAGATTACGGAATAATCATTTTAACTGTAGAAACAGAAAAGCCTTACGACTATTTTATTGAATTGTTAAACTCTAAAGGACAGACCGTAAGGAAATTTTTAAAAAATGAAATTAATCGATATACTTTTGATTACTTAAATCCTGGGGTTTATGGCGTGCGTTTGGTTAAAGATAAAAACTTAAACAATAAGTGGGATACTGGTAATTATTTAAAAAAAATCCAGCCAGAAGAAGTCGTCTATATGGAAGGTGAAATATCACTTCGTGCCAATTGGGATCAGAATGAAACGTTTATTGTAAAAGAAACGAATCGCGATCGCTAAGAAAATTCAGTTGAGTTCTTATTATATCTTGATCTTTTTTGTTTAAAGTTGTTTCTGTAATTCCTTCTGTTTTTCCTGCCAAACCTTTTGTAGCTCCCAAACAATCATAGACCGCAGAGTGCCCAGGATATTGATTATTTTTAGCATCTTCTCCTACTCTATTTACGCCAACCGCATAACTCATATTCTCAATAGCTCTAGCTTGTAAAAGTGTATCCCAAGCATGAATCCTTGGAGCAGGCCAATTAGCAACATATACTAATAAATCGTAGTCTTTTGTATTTCTAGCCCAAACTGGAAATCGCAAATCATAACATACTCTTAAGCATACGTTCCAGCCTTTAAATTGAATTATCCCATCCAAATCACCTTCTTGATAAACCTGGTCTTCTCCTGCTAGCGTAAAAAGGTGTTTTTTATTATAATAATGAATTGAGCCGTCAGTATTTACCCAAACAAAACGATTATAAAATTTACCTTCTTCCTCAATAACTAAACTTCCTGCAACCGCAGAGTCTAATTTAATTGACCAGTTCTTCATCCATTCAACTGTAGTTCCCAACATAGATTCGGCAACACGTTCTGGATTCATAGTAAAGCCTGAGCTGAACATTTCGGGTAAAAAAACAATATCCGCCTCTTTAGAAACGGCTTTTAAAAACGATTCTATATGCTCTCGATTTACTTTAGGTTGTTCCCATACTAGATTGGTTTGAATTAAAGCAACATTCAATTCATTTTTCATTTTTAGAATTTTAATTAAAAATACATAAAATTGATGCTCTTTTACGGTTATATAATCCAAGCTGAAACTTTTTATTTTATCTTTAAAGCAAAAGACCTAACAAATTATACTATGGAAAAAAAATATATTGTTGCATTTGACCAAGGAACAACCAGTACTAGAGCTATTGTTTTTGATAAAAAAGGAAGCATTGTTTCCATTTCTCAAAAAGAATTACAACAATATTATCCACAGTCGGGTTGGGTAGAACATGATGCTACTGCCATATTCAATGATCAATTAGAGGCCTTCGAAAAAGTAATGGCTGAAACTGGAATTGACCCTAAGGAAATAGCCTCTATTGGAATTACAAATCAGCGGGAAACTACTGTTGTTTGGGATAAAAAAACAGGCGAACCCATTCACAAAGCCATTGTTTGGCTGGACAAAAGAACTACACCGATTTGTGATCAACTAAAAGCAGATGGGCTAGAATCTTATGTAAATGAAAATACGGGCTTGGTGATCGATTCTTATTTTTCGGGAACTAAACTTAAATGGATTTTGGATGAAGTTCCAGGTGCAAGAGAACGTGCAGAAGCTGGAGAATTACTTTTTGGAACCATTGACTCTTGGTTAATTCATAAGCTTACTAAAGGAAAAAATCATCTTACAGACCATACCAACGCTTCGCGTACTATGATCTATAATATAAAAACATTGTCGTGGGATGAAAAAATTCTGAAAGCAATGAATATTCCAAGTTCTATGCTTCCAAGGGTTCAAGAGTCTTCGTCCGACTTTGGAGCAATTGATTTTAAAGGAGTTCAAATTCCTATTTATGGAGTTGCTGGAGATCAGCAAGCTGCATTATTTGGACAAGGTGGACACAAACCTGGAATGGCAAAAAACACCTACGGCACAGGATGTTTTCTTTTGCTTAATACGGGAACCGAGCACCTTGTTTCTAAAAACGGATTGCTTACAACCTTAGCTTGTAGTGTTGAAAACGAAAAACCAAGTTATGCTCTTGAAGGAAGTATTTTTATTGGAGGTGCATCCATTCAATGGCTTCGAGATCAATTGAACTTAATAACCCATGCAGCAGAAACCGAAGCAATTTGTGAGTCCATTCCACCACTCGAAGATCTGTATGTCATTCCCGCGTTTGCTGGCTTAGGAGCGCCGTATTGGGATGCTAAAGCAAAAGGATCTATACACGGAATAACATTAGATATTGGCAAAAAAGAACTTACGAAAGCAACTGTAGAGGCCATGGCTTTTCAGACCAAAGATGTTATAAATGCTATGCTTGAGGATAGTGGCTCTTCTATTATTTCACTAAAAGTAGATGGAGGTGCTTCTGCCAATAATTACCTGATGCAATTCCAGTCCGATATTTTGAACGTAGAAGTTGATCGTCCAAAGATGCTTGAAGTTACCGCCTTGGGAGCTGCCTTTTTAGCGGGAATTAAAGCCGGAGTTTGGACCCTCGATTCGATCGAAGAAGTTCGAGAACGAGAAACTCTTTTTAGTCCAATTATGGAGCAAGGCAACCGAAACAAAAAATACAACGGCTGGCTGGATGCTGTTGAACGAACGAAATCAAATTAATTTATTTCTAAAAGATTATCGGTTATGAAAATCAATCTCTTTCTTTTATTACTAATTGGTGGAAGCTATTTTAGTCAAGCGCAAGATTATTATTACCCGGAAAGAAATGAAAACTGGAAAGAAAAACCTCCAGAATCTTTTGATTTAAAACCAAAACAAATACAAGAAGCTGTTGATTTTGCATTAGCCAATGAATACAGTGGCGGAAGAGATCTCCGTGTTGCTATTTTAAAAGGCTTTGCAAGAGAACCCTATCACCAAATTTTAGGCCCAACAAAAAAGCATGGCGGCCCAGCAGGAATGATTCTTAAAAATGGATATGTAATCGCCGAATGGGGAGACACAAAAAGGGTCGACATGACTTTTAGTGTTACCAAAAGCTATTTATCGACTCTAGCGGGTGTAGCCTTAGACAAAGGTTTAATTGCTTCTACAGACAATCTTTTAACCGACTACGTTTGGGATACTACTTTTGATGGTGAGCATAATAAAAAAATTACTTGGGACCATTTACTAACCCAATCTTCCGATTGGTCAGGAAGTATTTGGGGACTTCATGATTGGGCAGATCGCCCACCTAAAGAAGGTGCAATTGATGACTGGAAAAATCGAGCACTCAATGAACCTGGAGCTTATTTTAAATACAATGATGTGCGTGTAAACGTACTCTCCTATTCCTTGTTAAATGTTTGGAGAAAACCTCTTCCACAAGTCCTTAAAGCAGAAATAATGGATCCAATTGGAGCCTCTTCAACTTGGCGTTGGTTCGGTTACAGAAACTCTTGGACACCGATTGATGGCGTTCAAGTAGAATCAGTTTCTGGTGGTGGGCATTCAGGAGGTGGTTTATTTATCAGCACCGAAGATCATGCTCGTTTTGGAATGCTCTTTTTATCAAAAGGTTCTTGGGATGGTAAACAGCTTTTAAGTGAAAGCTGGATTGAAAAAGCGACAACTGCTTCTGCTGCAAATCAAAATTACGGATACCTATGGTGGCTAAATAAAAAAGGGCAACGCTATTGGGAAGGAGCTGCCGAAAACATTTACTACGCTGCTGGTTTTGGTGGAAATTTTATTGTCGTTATTCCAGATCAAGATGTGGTGGTGGTTACGCGCTGGTTAGAACCTTCAAAAGTTACCAGTTTTATGGAGAAAGTGTTGAAGGCTATTGAATAGCTTTGCTGGAAGTACGCAGCTGATCAACCTCTTTAAATCCGCTGTCATAATCCGTTCTTAGGGTTCCCATCCATCGGTCCCAAAACAAAAAATAAAGTCCTAAATTTCCATTAAATTGAGCATGATGCGCATTATGAGAAACGGAAGTGTTCAGCCATTTGCCAATCCTGTTTTTATTAAATCCCTTCGGGAAAATTTCGTATCCCAAATGTCCGTATACATTATAAACTGTCATGAATATTAAAAATGCAAACACGGCCGAAAAATGATGTGGAATAAGAAAAATAATTGGGAAAATTATCCCTGCTTCGACCACTGCTTCTAGAGGATGAAAAGCAAATGCTGCCCAAGGAGATGGGTTGGTTGATTGGTGGTGTACTTTATGAAACGAGCGGTAAATTTTTGGATGGTGCATGGCGCGATGTGTCCAATAAAAATAAGTGTCGTGGAGAAAAATCATGAGTATTACACTCAAAAACCAATAGGCTGTTCCGTATTCAGCAATCGAATCATATCTTAGGCTCCATTGAGCAATTGGAGATTTATGGGCAACCAAACCAACAAGCATAAAAATAAAGAGACTCAAAATAGAGTAACCAATTTCTCGGTTATAATCTTTGTTCTTAGGAAAGCGGTTTTGAATTTTTTTAGACTGCCATTTCTTTTTAAATAAAACATAAAAAATGAGAAATAAAATTCCAGCTATAACGAAATAACGCAGATAGGTAATTGTTAAAATTACTCCTATTCTTTCTATTAGTGATTGTTCCATCTCTTATGTTTAAGACAAAATCTCATCCTTATACTTAATAGTATTTTGGGACGGGGTTTAAATATTATCAGACATTAGCGTCTTGTTTTTATCCTTTAACGGTTGCAAAAAGGTATTCTCTATTCATACGTGCAATGTTCTCTAAAGAAATTCCTTTAGGACATTCAACTTCACAAGCTCCGGTGTTGGTACAGTTCCCAAAACCTTCGTCGTCCATTTGTTTTACCATATTTAATACACGATCTGTTGCTTCAACTTTTCCTTGTGGAAGAAGTGCATACTGCGAAACTTTAGCCGAAACAAACAGCATTGCAGAAGCATTTTTACAGCTTGCAACACAAGCTCCACAACCAATACAAGTAGCTGCATCGAATGCTTTATCAGCATCGTGCTTATCAATTGGAATGTTGTTTGCATCTTGGGTGTTTCCGGAAGTGTTTACACTTACAAAACCACCTGCATGTTGAATTCTATCGAAAGCCGAACGGTCAACCGCAAGGTCTTTTACAACTGGAAATGCATTAGCTCTAAACGGTTCAATCGTAATTGTTTCTCCGTCTTTAAACTTTCGCATGTGCAACTGGCAAGTTGTAACAAAACGATCAGGGCCGTGTGCTTCTCCGTTGATATACATCGAACACATTCCACAAATTCCTTCGCGACAGTCATGATCAAAAGCGACTGGATCAATCCCTTTGTTGATGAGTTGTTCGTTTAAAACGTCCATCATCTCTAAAAAGGACATGTCGGGAGAAACATTTTCAATCGGATAGGTTACCATCTTTCCTTTTGTAGTTGCGTTTGCTTGTCTCCAAATTTTTAAGGTCAAATTCATCATCATCTTATTTATATGAACGTGTTTTTACTTCAATTTCTTCGTACTTCAACTCTTCTTTACACAAAATTGCATCTGCAGGTTCTCCTTTGTATTCCCAGGCAGAAACGAATGTAAAGTTTTCATCATCACGCATGGCTTCTCCTTCTGGAGTTTGCGATTCTTCTCGGAAATGTCCTCCACAAGATTCGGTGCGATCCAAAGCGTCTTTTGCAAATAATTCTCCTAATTCAAGGAAATCTGCTACACGACCTGCTTTAGCTAATTGCTCGTTAAACTCTGAATCGGTTCCGGGTACATTTACGTTTTTATAGAAATCTTCTCTTAATGCTTTAATGTCTACCATTGCTTCTTTTAGACCTTCAGCGTTACGTGACATTCCGCATTTATCCCACATTATTTTACCTAACTTCTTGTGGTAATAATCAACGGAGTGCTCTCCTTTGCTATTAAGAAATAAATTAATTTTATCTACAACTGCTTTTTCAGCAGCATCAAATTCTGGAGTATTGGTTGCTATTGACCCCGTACGAATGTCGTCTGCTAAATAGTCTCCGATTGTATAGGGTAAAACAAAATAACCATCTGCTAAACCTTGCATTAGTGCAGATGCTCCTAGTCGGTTAGCACCATGATCAGAGAAGTTTGCTTCTCCAATGGCGTAGCATCCAGGGATAGAGGTCATTAAGTTATAATCTACCCAAACACCACCCATGGTATAATGTACTGCAGGGTAAATCATCATTGGTGTTTCGTAAGGGTTTTGATCTACGATTTTTTCGTACATCTGGAATAAGTTTCCATACTTAGAACGAACAACATCTTGTCCTAATTTTTTAACAAGAACTGCATCATTTTCATCCAGTCCTTTTACATGCGCTTGTTCTTTTCCGTATCGTATAATTGCGGCAGCGAAGTCTAAATAAACAGCTTCACCAGTTGCATTTACACCATAACCTGCATCACATCGTTCTTTTGCTGCTCGAGAAGCAACATCACGAGGTACTAAATTTCCAAAAGCAGGATAACGTCGCTCTAGATAGTAATCGCGGTCTTCTTCTTTGAGTTGTGTTGGGCTTAATTTTCCGTCTCGGATTGCCTTAACATCATCTATGTTTTTAGGTACCCAAATACGTCCATCATTTCTAAGAGATTCAGACATCAAAGTTAACTTGGACTGGTGATCTCCAGAAACGGGAATACAAGTTGGGTGAATTTGTGTGAAACAAGGGTTTGCAAAATGGGCTCCTTTTTGGTGGATTTTCCATCCAGCAGAAACATTACTCCCCATAGCGTTTGTTGAAAGAAAAAATACATTTCCATAACCTCCAGATGCTACAACTACTGCGTGTGCTCCGTGGCGTTCTACTTTCCCTGTTACTAGGTTACGAGCTATTATACCCCGAGCTTTTCCATCTACCAAAACTAAATCCATCATTTCATGACGGTTGTACATTTTGATTTTTCCACGACCAATTTGGCGGTTCATAGCAGAATATGCTCCTAATAATAATTGTTGTCCTGTCTGTCCTTTTGCGTAAAAAGTACGAGACACTAAAACTCCTCCAAAAGATCGGTTATCTAATAACCCCCCATAATCACGAGCAAAAGGAACTCCTTGAGCTACACATTGATCAATAATGTTCGTAGAAACCTCAGCTAAACGATGAACGTTTGCCTCTCTTGAACGGTAATCTCCCCCTTTGATGGTGTCATAAAAAAGTCGGTAGGTTGAATCTCCGTCGCCTTGATAATTTTTTGCCGCATTGATTCCTCCTTGTGCGGCAATTGAATGTGCTCTTCTTGGAGAATCTTGAAAACAAAATGATTTAACATTATAACCCAATTCAGCTAAAGTAGCAGAGGCAGAAGCACCAGCCAGTCCAGTTCCGACAACGATAATATCGATGAGTCTTTTGTTAGCAGGGCTAACTAAATTGATGTGGCTTTTATGATTGGTCCATTTATTTGATAAAGGCCCTTTAGGTATTTTAGAATCTAAACTTGCCATGTTCTTATGCAGTTAAATGGTGAAATAATGCTATGAATATGAATCCAATAGGAATCACTATAGAGAATGCGAATGTAAATGTTTTGAAGCTTTTTGTGTATTTATTGTTCAATCCAACAGATTGGAACGAAGAGCTAAATCCATGTAACAAATGAAGCATGAGAAAAAAGAAAGAAACAACATAGGCACCTACGCGAATAATGTCTTCAAATTTATGAACCATCTCATCAAAATATCGATCAGGATCAACTGGTAAACTTTCGATGTATTTGTAGTTCATTTCAGGAAACCAAAAATCAATGAAGTGAAGAACAAGAAATGAAAGGATTGTAATTCCAGACCAAATCATATTTCTAGACATCCAACTTGAATTTGCCGAACCATTATTCTGTGCGTAATTTTGATCGCGTGCGCTGCGGTTCTTTAAATCCAAAACAATTCCCATAATGAAGTGAAAAATAACTCCAAAAATAAGAACCGGTTGCAATACAAATTGAACTAAAGGATTATTTCCCATAAAATGAGAAATCTCGTTGAAAACGTCTTTACTGAAAACAGAAGTTAGGTTTATTATGAAATGTTGCATTAAAAACACCACCAAGAATAAACCTGAAATTGCCATTGCATATTTTCGTGCTAAGGAAGACTTAATTATTCCGCTCATTAATTATTAGTTTAATTTTGTAAAATTAAGCTAAATGGATTTCGAAAGAAAATATATCAGACGTTTTTTTGCTTGTAACACTTTCATTGTTAAAGAATGAAATTTTGTTTTACTTTTTTAGAATGAAACTCCCTAAACATTAAACAAAAAATTAAAATGAGAAACCGACGCTAACTCCAAAAACTTGTCGAGTCTGAATTTTTGATAATGCATTATCATCATATACCAATTGTATTTCAAATTGGGCTGACATAAAATTATTTATTTTCATATCAACACCAAGTGTATAGTCAAAATCAAAATTCTTGAATTCCTCAAGGTAATTAGAAATTAGATTTATCTTATTTACTAAAATGACATTTGGTAAAAGTGGCCATTGCCCTTGTGCAGACATGGACAGGGCAAATTCCCAGCGAGATTGTTTGTTGGCCTCAACCCCAAAATAGGTTTCTCCTGGCATTAAATCGTTGGTGAAACGAGATCCAACATAAATTAAACGAGCTGTAACTGGTTGAACCTGGAAGCTAAATGACCTTGTTTTTTTATAAGTGACTCCAACTCCAGCACGAGCATATAAAGGTGACAAAAATGCAGTTGTTTGTGTACTTATCTCTTGACCGTTGGCTCCTTCAGAAAAAGCGTAACCTGCTATCCATTGTGATTTTATATTCATTGAAGTAGAAAAACCCCAAGGCTCAGTTTTTAGTCGAATGAAAACGGTGTTTATTTCTAAATGATCTACTGTTTTTTTATAAAAGTCTGAAGCTTCTGTTTTGGCAAAACCCAAAGAAGCGTCCAAAGTTGTAGTCCAATCCCAATTTTCATGTTTGCGATGAACTAAATAATCTAAATTTATAATACCATTAAAATTATTAGTTCCTCCACCAAGCCATTCTCCAAAAGTCGCTTGGTTCAAAAGTACATTTACCTTACCTTCTTTAATCCATAGACTATCCTTTGGCTTTTCGAATTGCGCATATCCAAAACTTAATGATCCTAAAAATAGGAGCGTCAAAAATAAATTAGCTTGTGTTTTTATGGGTCTAATGAATGTGTAATTCTTTTTTACTTTTAAATGATCCTTTAGTAAACTCAACACTATAGGTGCCTTTTTCGAGGTAGTGTTTTCCATTGTCTGAAGATTTTGAGGGTGATTTTTTATTCTTTTTGTTAAAATTGACAATCCCATTTGCGTCTTTTTCGAGTGCATATATAACAAAATTAAATCCGGTATCAAGCATTCCTTTTTGTTCAAATAAAACAATCCCTTTTTTGTTCTTAACCTGCATTTCATATGAACCAGCAGAAAGTGCATAAGCCGAAAGAGTTATTTGAGGTCCGTTGATGTTTCTCCAAGATGACCTGCGAGTTCCCCAACGAGATGAATGTTTTACTTTTTGCAAATCTAATAAGATTAGTTCTTGTTTCAAAAAGTTAGCATTTACTTTATTGAAAGGAGCTAAATCTGTTTTATAAATAGAACGGCCGTGGGTTCCAATTAACAAATGGTTTGCCTCTGGCTGAATTACTAAATCATGAACAGCAGCCGTTGTTACTCCATTTTTAAATTCGCTCCATCGTTCTCCCTGATCGAAAGAAATATAGGTTCCTTGATCATTTCCTAAATATAAGATTTGATCATTATTTGGATCTTCTCGGATTACATTTATTGGACTGTTTGGTAGATTTGCGTTAATTGATCTCCATACGTCTCCTTTATTTTCACTAACATAGACATAGGGTTTGAAATCGTCATCTCTATACCCATTTAAAGTAATATAGACTCTTTCTTTTTGGTGCTCTGAGGCAACAATTCTGCTTACCCATAAGTTTTGAGGTAACTCATCTGAAATACGATCCCAACTACCACCTCCATTTTCAGAACGATAAGCATATCCATCGTCACTTCCCGTATATAAAAATCCGAACTGTGCTGGGGATTCTGAAATTGTAGTTAAAGTTCCGAAGGCAACATTTCCTTTTTTACCTCCTTGGGTTAGGTCATCAGAAATCGCTGTCCAATCATCTCCCTGATTGAGGGATCTATGTAATTTGTTTCCTCCGTAATAAAGAATATCTTGATTGTGAGAAGACAATAAAATAGGCGTTTGCCAATTGAATCTATAGGGTGCTTCTCCTAATTCATGTTTAGGTTGAATGTATTTATTTTTATTGCTTTCCAAGTCTACGCGAAAGTAATTTCCGAATTGGTATCCGGTATAAACTATGTTACTATTTCGGTTGTCAATTTGGATTTGCATCCCATCTCCTCCCATAATAGAGGTCCAAGGGTTATGTCCCGAAGCTTCCCATCTTTCATCGTCTCGCGCGTTGTGAGCTCCTTTCCAGACTCCATTATCTTGAAGTCCTCCATAGACGTTGTAAGGCTTTTCATGGTCAATGTTTATGGCATAAAACTGTCCAACAGCAGTCGAGTTGTTTTTCATCCAGTGTTTACCATCGTCGTACGTAATATTTACTCCTCCATCATTTCCATTAATTAAATGTCCCGGACGATTTGGGTTGATCCAAAGTGCATGGTGATCAGAATGTACATTAGATTTTCCAATTGCTCTAAAGTTAGCTCCACCATCATCTGAAGTTAAAAGTGGCACTCCATAGATATATAATTTATCAACGTTTTTTGGGGCTACATGAATGTGACCGAAATAATACCCGTAGCTATAATATAAATCTTCTATATATCCTTCGTGTGTTTTTGACCAAGTAGCTCCTCCATTTTCACTTTTAAAAACCTCAGCACCCACTACAGGTGTATCGAATAATAATGCGTTTGCATCTTCTAAGTAGATCGCAAGGTCTTTTGGGAATACTAGGCCGTTTCGAACACTGTTTTTGATGCTTTGGGCTCGGTATTTTTCTTGAAAATTATTTTCTTTTAAAAACGTATTTAAAGTTTTATTTTCAAGGGCTAGAAACGCCTCTTTAGTCATCGTTTTAAAATCATTTTTAGTCAACCCGTTTGATTTCTTTGTAGCTCCATCAGGTCTTCTAAATTGAGAATCATGAATTGCATATACTGTGTTTTCGTCATAGACAGCAAGTCCAATACGGCCAACTCCTTCTCCTGTTGGGAAACCGCTTTCTTTTGTTGAAATTAGAGTCCATGTTTTTCCCGCGTCCATACTTTTATATATCCCGGAACTTGTTCCATTACCTGTAAAATTCCAGGCCTTTCTTTCTTTTTCCCATGCGGCTGCATATTGAATATTAAAATTATTAGGAACTGTACTCATGTCAATGATTCCCGATGCATCATTTACATAAAGAACCTGATTCCAAGTGTCTCCTCCGTTTTCTGATCTGTAGATTCCGCGTTCTTTGTTGGTTGTATATAAATGACCTGTAACACCCACAACAACCTCTTCGGGATTATTCGGATTGATTAATATTTTTCCAATATGATGACTGCCTGCAAGTCCTTTTAACTCCCAAGTAACACCGTTATCAACGGTTTTAAGCATTCCAATCCCAGCATATGAAGATCGCGAAGCATTATTTTCACCCGTTCCTACCCAAAGGGTTTTGGTAGGCCAGTGCATTGCAATTTCTCCTATGTTTTGCGTAGGTGCATTGTCGGTTATAGAAATAAAACTAATTCCGTTGTCTTGGGTATGCCAAATTCCTCCGGAAGCATAGGCTGCATAAAACTCCGTTGGGTCCAATGGATTTACTTCCAAAGCAATAATACGACCGCTCATTACTTTAGGTCCAATGTTTTCAAAGGGAATATTTTTTACTATTGAATTGTCTGTTTGGCCTGTCTGTGCACTTAAATTAAATGCAATACAGAATATTAAAAAAGAATTAAATAATTTCATAATAGTGGTTTGTTTTATTTCTAGTTTGCTGAAAGTACAAAAAATACTCTTGAAGAAAAATAATCTGCTTAAACTGATTCCTAGTCAAATTCATATATTTACTAAAAAAATAACCCAAATTATGCGTTATCATCCTATACCCTCGCCTTTTTATAAGAATACACGTAAGGCTTTTATGCATGCAATGGAGCCTAAAAGTATTGCGGTTTTTAATTCAAATGATCTTTATCCTATTAGCGCTGATTCTGTATTGCCGTTCGAACAACATCGTGATATTTTTTATCTAACGGGTGTAGATCAGGAAGAAAGTATTTTATTACTTTTCCCTGACGCTGTTGATCCTAAAATGAGAGAAGTTCTTTTTGTTAGAGAAACCAACAATCATATTGCAGTCTGGGAGGGTGCTAAACTTTCTAAGAGTCAGGCAACGGAACGCTCTGGAATAGAATCCGTTTTTTGGTTACAAGATTTCGATCGCATCCTAAATCAGTTGAGCGCTTTTAACGATACTTTTTATTTCAATACCAACGAACACTACAGACAGGCGGTCGAAACTCAAACTCGGGAGGATCGCTTCATTATAAAATGTAAAGAACAATATCCCGCTCACCGTGTAGCTAAAAGTAACCCCATTTTACAAAAATTACGAGCTGTAAAAACAGCTGAAGAAATAGACCAAATTCAAACAGCCTGTAACATTACCGAAAAAGGATTTAGACGTTTGTTGAGCTTTGTAAAACCAGGAGTTTGGGAATACGAAATTGAAGCTGAGCTTTGCCATGAATTTTTAAGAAACCGTTCAAAAGGTTTTGCCTATATTCCTATTATTGCATCAGGAAATAATGCTAATGTCCTTCACTACACTGAAAACAAAGCTCAATGTAAAGACGGAGAATTAATTTTGCTCGATGTTGCTGCTGAATATGGAAACTATAAAAGTGACTTGACCAGAACCATTCCTGTTTCGGGTAAATTTTCGGATAGACAAAAGGAAGTATATCGCGCTGTTCTGAAGGTTAAAAATGAAGCAACAAAGCTTTTGGTTCCTGGAACTATTTGGAAAGATTATCATAAAGAGGTTGGTAAAATAATGACCGCCGAACTTCTAGGGTTGAGACTTCTTGATAAGGCTGATGTACAAAATCAAGATCCAGAAAACCCAGCCTATAAAAAATATTTTATGCACGGAACTTCCCATCATATTGGGCTAGACACCCATGACTATGGCTTACTCCATTTGCCTATGGAGGCCAATATGGTTTTCACAGTCGAGCCAGGCATTTATATTCCAGAGGAAGGTTTTGGTGTTCGCTTAGAAGATGATGTGGTTATACAAGCACAGGGTAGCCCGATTAATTTAATGGGGAATATTCCTATTGAAATTGAGGAAATAGAACGTTTGATGCAGGGCTAAATTATTTACAGCCGCAATCTGTGCCGCAGCCTTTTGTTGACTGGGGGATAAAAAATTTTTTATAAAGAAATCGTACCGACAAAAAACCAGCTACTGCTACCAATATAAGTTGAAGTATTTCCATTAAGCTAATATTTGATAAACGATTAATGCCGAAAGATAAGCAATTAAAGTCATGCTAAGCAATTGAATCATAGGCCACTTCCAACTGTTTGTTTCTTTTTTAACAATTGCCAAAGTACTCATGCATTGAAGTGCAAAAGCATAAAACAGCATAAGGGAAACCCCCGTTGGCAGGTCAAACAACAATTCTCCATTAGGCCTGCGTTCCGATTTCATTCTGTTTATAAGGGTTTCTTCTTGGGTATTACCTACACTGTATATTGTAGCTAAGGTTCCCACAAAAACTTCTCGGGCTGCAAATGAGCTGATCAATGCAATTCCAATTTTCCAATCAAATCCCAGCGGAGCAATAGCGGGTTCAATTGATTTTCCTAAAATTCCAATAAAGGAATGTTCTAACTTATACGAAGCAATCTCTGTTTCTAATTCAAGAGGGGTAAGAAACTCACTTCCCTTTTGGTTTTTAACTATTTCTTCTGCTTGAGTGAAATTATCGCCTGGTCCAAAAGAAGCCATGAACCATAATAAAATTGAAATTGCAAGAATAATGCGACCCGCTTCAACAACAAATGACTTTGTTTTTTCTAAAACGGTAATCAATACATTTTTCAGGAGTGGTATTTTATAATTAGGCATTTCAATCACAAAAAAGGTTTTAGATTGAATTTTAAGGATTTTATTTAGGATGGCTGCAGAAAACAAAGCCATAACAAAACCTAATAAATATAGTCCCATAAGAGTTAGTCCTTGATATCCCATTCCTAAAAAAGACCCTTCTGGGATTACCAAAGAAATTAAAATCAGATAGACAGGCAATCGAGCTGAACAGGTTGTGAAAGGAGTTACTAAGATGGTAATCAGTCGCTCTTTCCAGTTCTCAATGTTTCGCGTCGCCATAACGGCGGGAATAGCACAAGCTGTTCCAGAAATTAAAGGGATAACACTTTTACCACTTAAGCCATATTTTCTAAGCCCTCGATCCATTAAGAAAACTACGCGGCTCATATAACCCGTTTCTTCTAAAACAGCTATGAATAGAAATAAAAAAGCAATTTGAGGAATGAAGATTACAATTCCTCCGAGTCCAGAAATTATTCCTTCTGCAAGTAAGTTTGTGAAGAGTCCAGGAGGTAGGGTGCTTTTTGTATACTCGCTTAAAGCCGAAAAACTTTTATCGATAAATTCCATTGGAATACTACTCCAGTCAAAAATTACTTGGAAAATCGTTAGCAAAATCATGAAGAAAATGATGTACCCCCAAAAGCGATGAATTAAAATACGGTCCAACCTTGAGCGGTAATCTGTTGCTTTGGATTGATCTATAGTGTAAGTTTCTTTTAAAGATTGATTGATGTATTGGTATCGCTTAATAGTTTCTTTTTGCTGTAAGCGTTTTAAATCTGAAATCGAGCGGGTTTTATATGCCGAAGCATCTTCAACTTTGTTTCGATCAAGTTTAGCGAAATTTACATCTTGTGTAATAACCAACCATAGTTTGTAAAGCGACTGATCTGGGAAAACTTTTTCAAGGTTTCCAAAATAAGCCTCATCTATTAAGCGGATATCTGTACATTTTTCTTTAGAAAGTGATCTATAATCTAAAAGACGGGCTTTTAATGATTCTATTCCCTTTTTTTCTCGGGTACTGATAAGTGCAATATTTGTTTTTAGTTTTTCTTCAAGTAACGGAATGTCTAATGAAATTCCTTTACTTTTGATTCGATCAGACATATTAATTACCAACAAAGTCGGAATCTCCAGGTCTTTTATTTGGGTAAATAAAAGCAAGTTTCTTTTTAAGTTTTCGATGTCCGAAATAACCACGGCAACGTCTGGGTAATCTTTGTCGTTTTTGTTAAGAAGTAACTCAATAACCACACTTTCATCCATTGAAGAAGCATTGAGGCTATAGGTTCCGGGTAGGTCAATTACGTGAGCTTTTGTAGTCCGGTCGAGACGACATATTCCCTGCTTTTTTTCGACTGTAATTCCGGGGTAGTTCCCGACTTTTTGATTCAGACCTGTAATGGCATTAAACACGGAAGTTTTCCCTGTATTGGGGTTTCCTATTAATGCAACATTAATGGTCTTGCTCATCTAGATTAATTCTATGGTTATGTTTTTGGCTGTTTCTGTTCGAATTGCCAAATGACAACCATCTATTACAAGATACATGGGGTCCTTGAGCGGAGCATGTTGTTCTAAATGCACTTCGTTTCCAGGTAAGCATCCCATTTCAATTAACTTCATGGGCAACTGATCGGTATCGATAGTTACAATTCTTCCGCGTTGATTTTTTTCTATGAGATCTAGAGTGATCATTATTTAGAATGATTTTAAAGAAGCAAAAGTAATTAAAAAAGAAAGGGAAGCCAAAAAGAGTTGGAAATTTAATTTGAGCCTGATGGATACTCGTTTTGGAGAACTTTAATATCAGTCCAAAGTGTCTCCATTTCCTCTTCACTTGTTCCATCATAATAGCCACGAATTCTTCGCTCAGGATCCACTAAAACAAAGTTTTCGGTGTGAATCATGTCAAAAGGCCCCCCATCACCATCCTCTTTTACAACAAAATACGATTTACGAGCAAGGGTGTAAATTTCTTTTTTATCTCCTGTTAGTAAGTTCCAATTCGCATCCATCACTCCTTTTTCAATTGCATATTTTTTGAGTTGAGGAACTGAGTCAATTTTAGGAGTCACACTAAAGGAAAGGAGCTTTATTTGATCTTGATCTTTTATTTTATTCTGGATGGCTCCCATGTTATTAGTCATGATTGGACATATGGTGGGACAGGTGGTAAAGAAAAAATCTACTACTACAATCTTATTTGTATAGTATCTTTGAGTTATGATTTCTCCATTTTGATTTTTCAAACTGAAGTCTGCCACACGATGCTTTATTTTGATGTGTTGAAGCGTACTGTCTACCAATTCAAAACTAACTTCAGAAGGCTGATAAATTGGGAGTATACGGACTGGTTTTAATGCGTTATAAAACAAGAATAGAGTCCCTATTGAGAATAAAGCAAATGCAATTAAAAAAGTTCTGTATTTTTTTAAAAAACCGTTCATATTTCAAGTTAAACACAAAGGTACAGTGTTTTTTTATGTTTTATGAAATTTAAATTCATTTGAATGCGGGCTTAACTCAAGTAAATCAGTATTTTTGAAAATTATATTTAATCCCAACTATGAGCCCAATTATTATTAAAGGAATTCAATTACTCCTGAGTTTATCTTTACTGGTTGTTTTACATGAACTAGGCCATTTTATACCCGCTAAATTATTTAAAACTCGCGTAGAGAAATTCTATCTGTTTTTTGATGTTAAATTTGCTTTATTTAAAAAGAAGATTGGAGGGACAGAATACGGAATAGGGTGGCTTCCATTGGGAGGTTACGTTAAAATCTCCGGAATGATTGACGAAAGCATGGATACGGAACAAATGAAACTTCCGCCAGAGCCTTGGGAATTTCGGTCTAAACCTGCTTGGCAACGCTTAATCATTATGTTGGGGGGGGTAATTGTAAACCTACTCCTTGGTTTACTTATATATGCAATGATTTTTTATGTTTGGGGAAAAGATACCCTTACTTATGACGCTGTCCCTAATGGAATGGAAGTTTCTAAACTTGCAAAATCAATAGGTTTTGAAGATGGAGACCGAATTATAGAAGTTGATGGTGTGGTATTGGATAATGTTCTTGACATAAACAGAAACCTGTTCTTGCGATCGGTTGAAGAAGCTAGTATCCAGCGTGCAAATGGTTTAAAGGAAGTTATTTCTGTTCCTGAAGATTTTGGTTCACAAATGTTTGAATCTGGAGATCTATTTCCTTTTTCTGTTCTTATACTCCCTGAAATAATTATACAGCCTGACTCCCCTGCTGAAGCTGCAGGCCTTATGAATGGAGATGTTGTTTTAAAAACAAACGGTATTCCTATTAATGGTTATTCTTTTTTAGTAACTCATTTGAAGGAGCAAAAATATGATACACTTCAAATTGAACTTAGAAGAGGGGCTGATCAAATTATCACAAAAAAAATCCTTCCGCGTGAAGACGGAACCATTGGTATTAGTTCTGCCGATAAATCTGTTCAATATACCCATGTAGATTTAACTTTTTCTGAAAGTATTTATGATGGTTTTAATTACGGATTTTGGACTTTACATGACTATGCAGCTCAATTTAAATATGTTTTTACAAAAAAAGGAGCCAGCCAAGTAGGTGGGTTTGCAGCGATTGGAAATCTTTTCCCTGCACAATGGAACTGGAGGGGCTTTTGGTCCAGTACAGCGCTTATTTCAATCATTTTAGCCTTTATGAACATACTTCCTATTCCCGCATTAGACGGCGGTCATGTAATGTTTTTAATGTATGAAATTATTAGCGGCAGAAAACCTAACGATAGATTCATGGAATACGCTCAAATGTTTGGATTTTTATTGCTTCTAGCGGTTTTATTGTTCGCAAATGGAAACGATATTTACAGGGCTATCTTTGGATAAGCTCTAATTTATAAGTTGTTTAGCTCGGTTTTATGTCAAAATTGTCATTAAAAATCAAACTTCTTTTTATATTTGAATTAATATATTAAAAACGTACATATGAAAAAGTTTATATCACTCCTTGTAATTAGCTTATTTGCTATACCGTTTGCAGAAATCTCTGCTCAACAAACCTCTGGTCAAGAATCCAAAGTAGCCATAGTAGATTTTATATCAGAGCATAACAGTTTTGAGGTTAATCCTGATGGGGAAATTAAACCAATCAACAATCGAGAGATCAATAAGAAAATAAAGTTCTTTATTGAAGAGAAATACCCTAACGTAGAATACACTCGAAATGTAATCTGGGATTCTTATGAAACCTTTTTGAGTCCCTATGACATTAAGCATCACCACACCTTTATTGTTCAGGTAAAAGTAAAAGAAGTTGAACGTCTTAAATACCTCGAAATTTATTACAATCCTAAAACAGAAAAGGTGTCTTCAGATGATGAATGGGACGAAGACGAAGAGGAGTTTCTTACACTTGAAAAAGTAAAAGAAGTTGAGGCAATAAATTCTTAAAAAAAATAGTGATTGGCTTGGGGATATATTTAATTTATACGACACTTATTATCTACCTTATAATCATAATAACTACAATAGGATTAAGTATATAATTCAATAACACTCACACATAAGATAATTCATAGGCATATATCATCTGCCGTATTTTGATATCTGGTAGAATTACAAAAACATTTATTTAAAGAAAAGATCTCTTTATTCGAAATAGTGTTAAGGTGCTTTCGAGACATTAGATTAATATTATGAGTTGAACAGTCCTTACTTACACCTTTACTACTATCGTTTAATTGTTGCTTTTATCTTATTTTTAATTTTATATAACTCCTCTTTTGTGTATCTTTTATTCTTCCAATACATCTGAACATCACCTTTGGGAATTACTAAATTTTCAAAAAAAGCTTCTTCGTTTCTATCCATAATTACTAATTAAATTTAAATCTAAAAGGATTTTATTTATTTTTATTTATAACAATAAAAATAAATAGCATGATGTTAATTTTTTACTGACATTTATTCAATAACGTCACTATCTAACTGTTTTAATTTCTGGGTTTCTGCTTCTGTTCCCTCCACACCTTGTTTGACCAATCCATATATCCCTATGCCCATAAGATCTTTATAGGCGCTTACAACATCCTTCTTAGCTTTGAATCAATGCTAAATCATCATGTCTTCTAGACTTGATATTATTTTCAAAATTAAGCTATTGTCTGATTTTTTCTGTTACTGCATTATTGCTTCATAAGGTTTGGGAGTAGTCATCATTCAAAACCTTTCTTTAGTTCGTTTATTTAATTTACCTGCTTGACCTTTTTAACCCTGCTGTTGTGTTTTATGTGTCTGTTTTCTTAGGAGCAAAAGATGTCTTACTATTCAATTACGTCAGTCAGTAATCTTTAAAGTGACACAATAACTATTATTATAACTCATACCAACAGGGGTGTCATCCTGAATTTCCATCAACAAAGTTGTGATAATAAATTAATCTTTGATCGGTATTTCGGCAATGTTATTTTGTTTTAGTTTTCTAAATTAGGCGGTACACATTTCTTCTTAAATTAAGTAACATATTAACTTCTTACTACTAATGAATCTAGTGATAATCTCTATTCAGTTTTCTAATGATGAAATTTGTTTGTTATTCAATTAACTCCTATTGATTTTTATATCAAACCAAATTTTATTTAAATCACCACATCTAAAAATCAATTAATACTCCTGATGAAAACTTTTCAGAATTGTGTAAATTATGTAGTGGTATTCAAAATTGATATTGCATTGATTTGGGTTATATTGTTCTTTTGTGGTTTTTCCTCATTCGCTCAAGGACTAAATGCAGACATTGAGATTAATGGTGGAATAGTGACATGTCCTCCCGCCTCAACAAATATTGGAGACTACAATGATTTCGGGACTAAAAGGATTTATGTAGTTGGAGATACTGAATTAGATGACGTTGTCAGTGGTGGAAGTTTCTCTGTGGGGGCTTCAACATTTACTCCCGCCGATTTAAGTTGTGTTTGTATCACACGGTTAACAAATCTGAATAATCTTTTTTTATCTAATGCTTCATTTAACGATGACATTGGAAACTGGGACACTTCAAATGTTACTGCAATGGGTGCAATGTTTAGGGATGCGAGTTCCTTTAATCAAGACATAAGTAAATGGGATGTGAGCAATGTTATAAACATGGTTGGTATTTTTAGAGGGGCACAAGCTTTTAATAATGGTGGTCAAGACCTAAACGATTGGGATACTTCAAATGTTACCTCTATTGAATACGCTTTTAATGGCGCAAAGGTCTTTAATAATGGGGCAACAGCAGGAGTATCAACAACTTTGAGTTGGGATGTGGGCAATGTAGATCAAATGCAATACACATTTAAAAGTGCGGATGCTTTTAATGCAAATTTAAGTAGTTGGGATACTGGTAAAGTTTTTAGAATGGATAATATGTTTACCAATGCAGATCTTTTTAATAATGGGGCATCTCAAGGAGTATCAACCACATTGAATTGGGATACTAGTAGTGTTGTAAATATGTCTAATATGTTTTATGAGGCAGATAACTTTAATGCAAATATTAGCAATTGGGATGTGGGCAATGTTAGAGAAATGAACTCAATGTTTAGAGAGGCTAGATTTTTTAATAATGGGGAAACTTCTGGAGTATCAACAACTTTGAGTTGGGATACTAGCAGTGTTATAGATATGGCATATATGTTTGCTCTGGCAGATAATTTTAATGCAATTATTAGCAATTGGGATACTAGTCTTGTTACTGAAATGAATAATATGTTTTGGAAAGCATATGTTTTTAATAATGGTGCATCTTCCGGGGTATCAACAACTTTGAGTTGGAATACCAGCAGTGTTACTAATATGATGAGCACATTTAATAGAGCTACTGCTTTTAATGGATATTTGAGTGGTTGGGATACTAGTAATGTTACTAGAATGGATAATATGTTTGATAACAACTCCGTTTTTAACAATGGGGCATCTGCAGGAGCATCATCTACAATCTTGAGTTGGGATACTAGTAAGGTTACTAATTTCAATAATATGTTTGATAACAACTCCGTTTTTAACAATGGGGCATCTGCAGGAGCATCATCTACAATCTTGAGTTGGGATACTAGTAAGGTTACTAATTTCAATAATATGTTTGCGAATGCTGATGCTTTTAATGCAGATATAAGCAGTTGGGACACGAGTAGTCTCCTTCAAACATATAGGATGTTTAAAGGCGCAGATGTTTTTAATAGTGATATAGGTGGATGGAATGTGAGCATTGTCAATAATATGGAGGAAATGTTTCAAAATGCATCAGCCTTTAATCAAGATTTAACTTGTTGGGATGTGGATCCTGCTCCCATTTATGATGATTTCAGTACTGGCTCCCCTTTAATTTCAGATTTTGTTCCTCGATGGAATGACCCTAATACCCCATCCATTAGTTATACAGCTTCAACAGCTGAACAAGATGACTCCCCATTAACTCCAACTATTGTTAGTCTACGCGGGACTTTTACCGCTTCAATTAAGGGAGGACTTGTTCATAGAGTGAATCAATGGGGTTCTGGTAATGCAGATTTTTTAAGTATTGATGCAATTACAGGTGTGATTGACCCATCGAACTCTCTTGCTGGAACATATGATATCACATATACAAATTGCTTCTCTAGTTTCACAACCTCAATTACAATTCGCTCTGTAAATGATCCAGGGTATCAACTAAGCTATGCATCTAGTCCAGTTTGTATATCCGCTGGTGGAACGCTTACCCCAACAATAATTCCCACAAACTCGCATGCTTCAGTTCCTAGCATGTACATAGATCCTGGAAATCCAGCTAGTTATTCTAATGTAGGAACTGCTGCAAATTTTCAAACCATAGTGAATTTAACTACTAACACACAATTTACTCATTGGGAGCCAAAAGTGGATGATGGTGATCTTTATGACTGGCAAAATGGTGCTGTAGATAATTCGGATTTACGACCTGACTTTGAAATATATAATAACGGCGATGGAATAGTTCACAACCCAGGATATTCATGGGAATTACTTAATGGAGCAACTGAAGGTAATTCTATTCATAAAAAAACTGGTCGGGGTTGGCCAATAAATTCATCTTCCGTTTCCATGTGGGTAAAGGAATCTGATTGGTCTGATTATACTAATGTCTTTAAAATGGAATCCGGAGATCATAGTGACAAAGATCTCTTTTACTCAACGGGTGGAGTATGGAAAAGAAAACTTAATACCCTTTTAAATCCTTCAGTTATTTATAACCTAGGGAATAATACACTGACTAACAATGAGTGGCATCACATAGTAGCAACAAGAGATGTAGATGGAGGTCCTGGTACTGGAAGTAATACAGGAATTATTAAACTTTATGTTGATGGAGTTTTAACTAGTACCGTTACAGGAACACAAAATGGACGTATGGACCCCACTATTCAATGGCAAACAGAATTTGGAAGAGGGGGTGGTAATACGGGTAAATTTGTAGGAGAGTATGGACCGATTAGAATTTTTCATGTTGAATTAACTCAATCTGAAGTTGAATACGAATATGATATGTTTGCCCTTCGATACAAACCTGATTCCTTTACTGCATCCCCGGCAAATGCTTCCAGTCCCATTGGTGGACTTGATATTGATCTAAATACAGGAATAATTGATGTTTCAGCTTCCGTTTCTGGAACATATGAAATTACCGCCTCTTGGACAGAACCCATAAGTGGTAAAGTTCACACTTCTTCTAATACAATTACAATTGTAGGCTCTGATCCTAGTTTTAGTTATCCTTCTTCAACAATTGCTCAAGATGACGGGTTAATAACTCCTGCTCCTATGAATTCTGGTGGAACTTATACCACTACAATAACTTCAGGACTTTTTCACAGAAATAATCAATGGGGTCCTGGTAAAGCAGATTTTTTAGATATTGATTCAACTACAGGTGTTATTAATCCATTAAACTCTCTAGCTGGAGTTTATAACATAACATATACAATTGGCTGCGAAAGCGCTACAACCTCAATTACAATTCGCTCTGTAAATGATCCAGGGTATCAACTAAGCTATGCACCTAGTCCAGTTTGTATAGCCGATGGCGGAACGCTGCCTCCTATAATAATACCCACAAACTCGCATGCTACAGTTCCTCGTGTATATATAGATCCCGGAAATCTAATAAGTTATCCTAATATAGGGAATACTCCAGATAATCAAACTATTGTGAATTTAACTAATAACTCAGGCTTTAATCATTGGGAAGATGGTGTTGTTGCGGATAACTCGAATAATCACCCAAACTATGAAATAAGATCTGATAATAATGGAATAATTCACAATCCCGGATATTCATGGGAATTACTAAGTGGAGCCACCAATAATAATTTTATTATAGGTGGAGGGGGAACACATTGGCCAGTAAATTCATCTTCAGTTTCTATGTGGGTAAAGGTGTCCAATTGGTCTAATAGTGCATATTTGTTTGACTACACTAGTAGTGATGGGGCCAATGATTATGGCTTAAATTTTCTTGTTAACCTAAGTGACGGAAATTGGAAATATAGGCTTTATGCAGATACTAACAGCCAAACGACTGATGCAAATACTCTGACAATCAACAATCAGTGGCATAACATAGTATTTACAAGAGATGAGTCGGGAAATCCTGGAGGAGGAGGTATTGTAAAACTATATGTTGATGGAGTTTTATCTTTTGCTAATTACCCAACCCCAACTGGAGCTTTGGCCAGTCCAGGTAATGTGATTTTTGGAAGAAATCAATTTTTGGCAGGCGCTGTAGATGGTGTTGCAAGGCTTGAAGGAGAATTTGGTCCAATTAGGATTTTTGCACATGAATTAACACAATCTGAAGTTGAACATGAATATGACATGTTTGCCCTTCGATACAAACCTGATTCGTTTACAGCAACCCCTGCAAATTCTTCCAGTCCCGTTGGTGGACTTGATATTGATCTAAATACAGGAATAATTGATGTTTCAAATTCTGTTTCCGGAACATATGAAATTACCGCTTCATGGACAGAACCCACAAGTGGAAAAGTTCACACTTCTTCCAATACAATTACCATTGAAGATCCAGATGCTGGGTTTAGTTATCCTCTAAATAATTATTGTCAGTCTACTCTTTCAGAAATTACTCCCGCAATAACAGGAGATTCAGGAGGTATTTTCAGTGCTTCTCCGGTTGGTTTGGCGATTAATTCTACGACTGGTGTAATTTCTCCAACCGCATCTTCTGTAAACACATATACTGTTGAATATGCCATCTTTGGCGCATGCTCTATAACATCTACTTTTACCATAGCAATTACAGGTTTTTTAGCAGATGCGAGTTTCAACTACCCTAGTACTTATTACTGTCAGGGCAGTTCCGATTATATAAGTCCAATAGTTACCAATCCTGGAGGTTTATTTACATCAACTCCCCCCGGAGGTCTGAGTATGGATGGAACAGGTAGAATAAACATTGACTCCTCATCAGCTGGAACTTATATTATAGAATATAGTACAGCAGGAGACTGTTCTTCAACTTCAACTCGATCTATTCAAATAGATGCTCCAGATGCGCCCACACTTGAATATTCCAGTTATATAGGTTGTGAAAATGCAAACCCTTCTTTTAATTTTAATCCAACATTAAATATAGCAGGAGGGAATTTTACCTCTTCCCCATCAGGATTAAATTTGAATTCAACTAGCGGAATTATAACTCCCTTTGGTTCTAGTACTGGAACCTATACAATTGTTTATACAACTTCAGGATCATGCCCAGGCGCAACAAGTGTTTTGTTTGAGGTTTACCCTGAAGATGACCCAACGTTTAATTACACTCAAAATTCTTTTTGTGAAAGTTTCTCTGGCACAATTACTCCTACTATAAATACAATTGGTGGAACTTTTAGTTCCAGTCCAGCTGGGCTAAATTTTGATACATCTAACGGAGTAATAAATCCAGCGATGTCTAGTATAGGAACATATACTCTCGAGTACACCACTGCAGCTTTATGCTCATCTGTTTCATCAACTATTATTATTATTAATAATGAGGATGATTCTACTTTTACTTATTCTGATAATATTTATTGTCAAACCAACTCTAGCTCTGTAACACCAACTTCAGCTGTTTCAGGTGGGATTTTTACATCTAGTCCACCAGGTCTAACTATAAATGCTACAACAGGTGCAATTTCACCTTCCATTTCAACAGTTGGAACCTATACAATCGAATTCACATCAGATGGTATTTGCTCAACTACTTCTTCATTATCGATGGAGATAAAAGCGCCCGATGATGCCACATTTTCATACCCTATTAATTTTTATTGTAAGTCTACCACAGAAGTAGTGCCACCAACATTAAATCATATAGGAGGGACATTCAGTGTTAGTCCCACAGGATTGGATTTAAATGTGTCTACTGGTGAAGTTTCACCTACTAGTTCTGATGTTGGAACTTATACCATTGAATATACTAGCTCAGGCATTTGTTCCTCAACATCTACGTTTACATTGATTATTAAGCCAGTAGATAACCCTATTTTTACCTATCCTGCTAGTATATATTGTCAAGGAACCACAGAAAAGGTAACGCCAACCCTTTCTTTATTTGGTGGAACATTTACATCCAGTCCCTCAGGGTTAGATATTGATCCTCTTACGGGAGAAATTGACACTAATTCATCTGCTGTTTCAACCTACACAATAGAATATACTTCAGTAGGTGTTTGTGCAGGAACAGCATCTTTTACGTTAGTAATTAATGATTTTAAAAACGATCCAGGTTTCAGCTATCCAGTTTTATCATACTGCATAAGCGATCTATCAACTGTTACACCAACAATAGAGACTCCTGGAGGAATATTCACCGTAAGTCCATTGGGTCTTAACATAGATTTAATCACAGGAAATATAATTCCTAGTTTATCATCGGTTGGTAGTTATACAATCGGATATACTACAGCTGGCAATTGCCAAGACACATCGTCATTAACAATTGAAATAAAGGCTATTGACAACTCCAATTTCAGTTATAGTTCAAATCTATTCTGTACAGAAAGCTCTTCTTTAGCCTCACCCACTGTTATAACTTTAGGCGGAACATTTACATCCAGTCCATCAGGGCTCTCAATGAATCAAATAACAGGAATTATCAATCCAGCTAATTCAGTTCCTAACATTTACACTATTACATACACAACTCCAGAAACGATACCCTATCCTGTTGTTACACTTGGATGTGTGAGTAGTACTACTATTTCTATAACCATATCCTCTCTCAATACGGGTAGTTTTGATTATGGATATGCTCTCGGGACTGAGTTTTGTCCAGATGACACTGATATTAGGCCCTCTATTAGCGGCACTGTTTCTGGCACATTCTATAGTTTGCCAGCTGGGCTTGACATAAATTCCACAACAGGAAAGATTAGCTTTCAAAATTCAACTTATGGGATTTATAACATCTTCTATGAAGTTCCATCCGTTTGCGGGAATTCTACTTCTTCATCTACTATTATACTTAAAGAAGATTGTATACCTCCTTGTGATGTAGATGGTGACGGTGTTTGTTGTGCAAGTGAGATATTATATGGGACAAGCTGTTCAGATGCATGTGATTATTTTTTTCCAAGTATTTTCTTTAATAATGTATCTCCTATTTGGGATAACCTGGATTGTGACGGAGATGGGGTTTTGAATGGAGATGAACGAATTGACAATACTGATCCAAGAAATCCTTGTAGCTATAATATAGACAGTATTACAGTAAGCGTCACTGCTTTAATAGATTGCGACGGAGATGGTGTTCTTGATACAACAGAAAGATTGGATAACACCAATCCTTTCAATAGTTGTTCCCTCAACATAACCAACATAACACTTGTGGTAAGTTCTCAAGATGACTGTGATGGTGACGGTGTTACAAATGAAAAGGAGGCTATCGATAATACGAATCCAATTAATCAATGTAGCTACTTATTAAGTAGTGTAAGTACAACAACAAGTCTTGCCTGGCAGGGATCAGATTGTGATGGAGATGGAGTTCTAAATGAAATTGAACTAATTGATGGCACCAATATTAACGATAGATGTGATTACAGATTTGAAAGTTTAAGTGTTTTTCCAGATCAAGGGTTTGATTGTGATGGAGATGGGGTTAGTAATTTTCATGAGGTCAAAAATGATAATACAAATCCCCAAGATAGTTGTGATTACAATCCGTCATCTACTGATTTTCCGAAAAAGATTATATGGAAAAATTTAGATTGTGATGGAGATGGCTATATCAATTCCTCTGATGAATTCCCACTTGATAAATTCGAGTGGTTTGATAATGATACTGATGGTATAGGGGATAATCAAGATTTGGATGACGATAATGATGGTATCGAGGATATTATTGAAGGTATAGATGATTTAGATAATGATGGAATTCCGAATTATCTTGATACAGATAGTGACGGTGATGGCTGCTTTGATGTGAGCGAAGCGGGGTACATTGACCTAGATTCAGATGGGATAATAGGTTCTGGAGCCCCTGAAATTGATATGAATGGTAAAGTGTCTTCAAGTATAGGTTATTTAGGAATTGCAGATAATGACGCGAATGGAGTATTTGATTTTTTAGAGAACGGATCACCAGCAGAAATCTATTTAGAGCCAATCACAAAGCAAAAAATCAATAAAGGATCATATAATGAAATTTATATTCTTGCAAGTTCTGAATCTGTAATTAATTATACCTGGCAGGTGAGTAAAAAATCAATTTCTTCGACGTCAGATGACCAATGGATTAAAATCTCAGATAATGAACTCTACAGTGGTACAAACACGAATAAACTAACTATTAATAATTCTTCGTACAACTTGGAAGGAGCTAAATTCAGAGTAATAACCTCCACACCAGATTATATTTGTGGAGGGGAAGTCATTTCGGAATCAAGCGAATTAGTGGTCACCAACTTAGAGATTCCAAATGCATTTTCACCAGACGGTGATGGAATCAATGACAAATGGACTATTAGAGGAGATTTAAATGAAAATTACCCCAATAATAAAATCGTTGTTTTCAATAGATGGGGAATAAAAGTATACGGAACTACAGGATATCAAAATGACTGGGGTGGGACTTTTAATAACAATATGAGTACCACCAGCTCATCAAATCTTCCGGTGGGGACATACTTTTATGTTTTGGACTTAAATGGAGATGGATCAGAAGTGAGAAAAGGATCTGTCTATATAACGAGAATGAACGATGAATAAAAATTTAGTTTTAATTATCGTACTTTTTTTATTCTTGAACATTCATCAAATTCGAGGACAGCAAGAACTGAATTTTAATCATTACATGTTAAATAGTCAGGTATTTAATCCAGCTTTTGTTGGATTGGAAGAGAACCTAACAATAAGCTTACTTAATAGCTTACAATGGATAGGTTTTGAAGGAAATCCAACAATTAATGCAATCTTTTTAGATGCTAAATTAAAAAACAATTTAGGGTTAGGTATGGAACTGATTAGTGATAAAATTGGACCAATCAGTAGTAATTTTGTTGCAATTAACGCAGCATATCATCTTAAACTAAATAAGAACTCTCGTAGACTTTCACTTGGAATCAAACTGAGTGGGAACGATCATAATATTAGCTTAAATAGATTTAATTTTGATGACTTAACTGATCCAAATGTTAGAACAAAGGACAGTTATTTTATTACAAATATTGGCTTTGGACTTCGTTACTATACTGATAAGATATATTTTTCTTTTTCAATACCCTATTTTTTTGAGACCAAGACAATAAATAAAAAAAGACATTATTACTTGTCGGGTGGTTTTAAAAAAGAACTCAACAAAAAGCTACTACTTAACCCTAATTTTTTAATTAAAAAAGCTTCGAATGCTCCTACAAGTATTGATGTTTCTACCATGCTTTTCTACGAAGATTTATTTTGGTTTGGTATAAATTATGGAGCTTCGGATAACGGCTTTATTTCCCCTAATGTCTCAGGTGGTAACTTAAGTTTTATTTCAGGATTTAAATTAATTCCTGCCCTTTCAATAGGATACTCGGTTACATCACAAATAGGAAATTGGACCGGATCTGCAAACAGTCGTTCGCATGAAATATACATTAAATTCAGTACCTCTAAAAAATCAGTTAAATCTTCAGATGAAACTTTGCCAGAAGAAAAAGAGATAAATTAAAAACAATCTGATTTTCTCAAATATAAATTTAGGTATTGAATTTTTATATAAAATCAATAGTTTGTTTTAGTGTATTAAAAGCATAAAGCCTCTATTCTTAATAAGAACAAGTAGGTCATATTTACTTCATACTACAATCTTTAAAGACAGGAATTCAGTGATTAACTTTAAACTTAAATTGTCTTTTTTGAGGGGAAAAATCATATAAATTAAATACTAACTTATGTATTTACCTTTTTTAATATCCACAAAAAAGAGACTTGAGAGGCTTAAATTAAGAACTATATTAATATTTGACATATAGTCGTTGGGTTTTAGTTCTTCTTTTTTTGCATGACAACATAAATTTGTACTTAGTAGTTATTCCTTAGTTGAAACAGCAGAAGTATAATGATTTGAAATCTTCAACCTGCATTTGATTAAATACATTAAAATACAAGCACTATGAATTTTATTTATAAACACATCAAGTATATATTTATTTCTGGAATTATAACATTTTTTTTGATTTCTAACCATGGTTGTCAAACTATGGATGATTTACAATCTGATTATTTATTGCAAAGAAGTACAATAGATAGTCTTAACGCCAGGGTTAGTCTTTTAACTGAAGAATTAATCAAACAAAATGCAATCACCTCTAGTTTGGTTGAAGATGTTTCTCAATTAAACGAGGAAGTCGCTGAAAACACTGAGGCTGCCAGTATAAATTCTGAATTGTTGCAAGTAGCGATAAATGATGTAAATGTTGTTTCTGGCGCTGTAACTGATATTGAAGATAATTTAGAAAACATCTCGTATTATATTGGGGATTTGATTGAGGAGTCTGGAGATTTATCTGGAGATTTGAATAATCTTTTAAACCAAGTTACTCGAATTGACTTAATTACTTCAGATCTTTCGAGTGCAATTAATAATCTTGACCTAGATTTTGAAGACTATAACGATTTAGAGGACCTTGCAGATTTAATAGCAGATTTAGTAATTGCTCAAAATGAAATAGAACTAATCCAAGAACAATTAGATGATGTGCAGTCAGATGTGGTTCGGATAGTAGAATCAGGAGGATCATCATCTGAACAAATTAATGCTGTAATTGGTGAATGGGTTCTTTCTTCAGATACTTCGAGAAATAGCTGTTCTGTAACTTCAATTATATTTTCTATTGAAGAAACTGATGCCCTAACCTTTAGGTTATATACTGAAAACGAAGACCCGATTGACGGGAAATTTATTATTTCTTTCGAAAGGTCACCGTTTCTAATCGAAGAAGGAACTATTAGCTTGACGGTTAGTACTACAGTAATTGGAACAATTACTAATATAGATTTAAGCGATAGCGGTACAATCTTATCAGCTAAATTTAATTTAGACGAATACTGTGATGGCCAAATGGATATAACATATACTTCAGATGTAGATTTAGAAGATAATAGTGATACCTCAGATGATGATACCACAGATGATGATTCCACAGATGATGATACAGAAGATAATACTGAAATCATTATTTGTAGTGATTGTCCACAAAAAATTTCTGGATATGATATTTTTATAGCTGGGACATCTGAAACCGAGGGGGCGGTTTATTGGGTTAATGGACAAAAAAACGCATTAAATGTAAATTCTTTTGCAAGTGATATTACGGTAGATAATGGTAAAGTTTTTGTTAGTGGTTATGCCTATGGATCAGGAGCCCAATATTGGGAAATAAATGGTCAAAATATAATTCAGAACGATCTTCCAGGATTTGAAGGTGAAGGTCAATCTATTTTAGTAAAAGACAATAGTGTTTATGTAGGTGGATATTATTCTCATGCTGATGGGATGAGTGGGGCTTATGGATGTTACTGGAAAGATGGAGTTAAATATAAAAATTCAGGAAGTGGCGATCATGCAGCTTTTGGTATTGCTGTCCAACCTAATGGTGATGTTCTCACAGCAGGTTATTTTTTAAGTGGCCACCACTATGTGATACCAGCATATTGGAAAAATAATACAAAAGCAAACTTGTCATCACCTAATAATTCAGATGGAGAGGCAGTTACAGTGAAATTAAAATCAAATGGTAGTGCAGTTTTTGGTGGTATTGTATCACAAGATAATGCCATGTTAGGCTCAATAAATAAACCGGCTTATTGGCAGGGAACTCAAAGAAAAACGTGTGGTATCGGTTCAATTAACCAAGGCTGGCAAGACTCTGGCGTGCATGGACTAGCCCTTGATGGAAATACGGTTTATCAGGCTGGTTGGACCATGAATATGGTGGGACAATATCCAACCTATTGGAAAAATCAAACCAAACACCTTCTTCCAGGGGCAACAGTTAATGGTACACGATATGATCAAGGTAAAGCTACCGATATAGCAATTGTGGATGGAAAAGTGGTAGTAGTTGGAATGTTGACAGGTGCTCCCATATTAGATTCATATGGAGTACAAATTGATTACGGATACGGTGATGGACCAGAAGTAAACAATGACACTGGCTATGCTTGTATATGGATAGATGGAACTATTCATATTTTGGACACACAAGGGGATTTCGAAGTCGGAGGTTTTTTTATCAAATAGAACAACAAATTTTTTGAATTGAAAAAATATTTATTTTACATACTAATTATACTTGGTCAATCTTTGTTTTCTCAAGAATCGAGTTTGATTTTCAATAAGTTTAATCTTAGCATTTTTAATCCTGCATACGTTGGTGTAGATGGTTCGGCAATTAATTTAAACACAAGAGTTCAGTGGTTAGGTATTGAAGACGGCCCTATGACAAATTATTTAATTATCCATTTACCTGAGAGAAAAAATGCAAGCTTGGGGTTTACCGTTCAAAATGATCGGGTTTTTGTTGAAAATAAATCGCAGGTAACAGTAGATTATAGCTATAAACTTCAATTATCTAATAGTAGTTATTTGTCTTTAGGACTTAAGGCAGGCGGAAGATTTTTTAATGTTGACCTCAATAATGTCCCCAGAATTTTTAGTGAAGCAAATCAATCAATTTCAGCACCTGGAAATTATTTCTCACCAATTTTAGGAGCTGGAATAAGTTATATTTCTAAAAAAGGGTTTCTAGGCGTTGCTGTTCCTGGATTATTAAATAGTACAGCACTTAACAAAAACCAAGACTGGGAATTAACATCAAGAGATTACACCTACCTTCATATAAGTGGAGGTATTTATCTAAACCTTTCTGATAAATTTTCTGTTAATCCGTCCTTAATCTACAGATCAAATCCAAGGCAGCCCGATTTATTCAATTCAATTATTGAAATGGATTATAACGATAGATTTTCCTTGGGGTCAGTTTTCACAAATAACAGCACCATGGCGCTTTTTTTTAAATTAAAAAGTAAAAAAGGATTTCATATTGGTTATGGATACGAGTTTTCATCAGCAAGTGATATGCAAGCAATTAAAAATTCAACCCACGAGCTAATGCTTCGTGTTGATTTAAAGAGTAAAAAAAAATCAGAGGTTAGTAAAGACTCTGAGATTGACAATAATATAGAAACTCAAGAAAATGAATAATTTAAAAAATAGTTTTTTAATGTTTTTTGTTTCATTTCAATTATTGTTTTTCTTTTTGAGCTTTAATTTATCTGCTCAAGTTTCCGCTACTTTAACTATCGATTCAAAAGGTATAGTAAAGTGTACTTCAGGCTGTACTTCACTAAATACTGGTGCTATAGGTCCGGATATATACACTATTCATGATAATTCATCTTTAGGTATTAAACCTATTTCTGATACCGATTGGAATAGAGTAGTTACTACTCTTGTTACAGCGCCGGTGGGTTTATTTAGTGGTGAAACAGATTTTAATCAAGATATTAGTTCTTGGGATATGAGTAATGTTATGTTTACGATTAGAATGTTCGAGGGTGCCACAAGCTTTAATCAAGATATTGGCAATTGGGATTTGAGTAATGCCACTAACATAGGTGAAATGTTCAAGGGTGCCACAAGCTTTAATCAAGATATTGGCGATTGGGATGTTAGCAATGTCACTAACATGGCTGAAATGTTCATGGGTGCATCAGCCTTTAATCAAGATATTGGAAGTTGGGTTACTTCTAATGTGACCACCATGGATTCAATGTTTATGGAGGCCACAAGCTTTAATAACAACGGCAGTAACAGCATTAACAACTGGGATACTTCTAACGTAACAACCATGGAATATATGTTTTATAAAGCATTTATTTTTGATCAGCCTCTAAATAATTGGGATACTTCTAACGTAACAACCATGGAATTTATGTTTGGTACTACGGGAAATTTTAGTCTTTCTGATGCGATGGATTTCAATCAAGATATAGGGGACTGGAATGTAGGCAAAGTCCAAAACTTTAGGGCAATGTTTAGGAATAGTCTTTTTAATCAAGATCTATCCGACTGGGACGTTTCGAGTGCTACAAACTTGAGGCAAATGTTTGATCAAACAGGGCAATTCAATAATGGAGGTGGATCATTACGTTGTTGGGATACTTCCAGTGCGACAAATATGACTTATATGTTTTATCAAACCCTAATTAATCAGGATCTTTCTAATTGGTGCGTTGCTACAGTTACAGATCCAGCAGTAGATTACGCACCTTCCCCTCTAAATTTTGGTAATCTTGGTGGAACTAACCCCACCTGGGGAGCAGGATGTATAGGAAATTCAGTAGTACTTTCCATTAATGATGTTACAAAAACATTTGGGGATTCAAATTTTACAGTAACAGCTTCATCTAATCAATCAGGAATCCCTATCACCTATTCGATTGCTGACACAAGTATTGCGACAATAAATGCATCTAGTGGTCAGATTACTATTTTAAAATCTGGGATTACAACTGTTACAGCAAGTCAAGATAATGGCTCATGTATTTCAGGTAGCTCAAATATGACGCTAACGATTAACCAACAGAGCGTGAATATCGCTGCAAATGATATTGTATTGACTTACGGTGATCCAGCTTTTACCTTGACTGCCTCCTCATCCGTTACAGACAGAAGCTTTACTTTTACTATTAGTGATGGAACAATTGGTTCAATAAGTGGAAATGTTTTAAGCATTTTAAATGCAGGAACAACCAATATAACTGTCAGTCAAGCCTCTAATGATTTTTATTCCCCAGTATCAAAAGTGATTAGTCTAACAGTCAACAAAGCAACACCAACTTTAGACTTCCCAGAAATTACTAAAAACTATGGGGACTCAGATTTTACCCCTAATGTTACAACTAACAGCAGCGGTAATAAAACATTTATTGTTTCAGACACTTCAATTGCTAATTCCTTGGGAAGCTCGTTATCTATTGTTGGTATTGGTCAGACAAGCGTGAGCATTAATATAGATGAAACTGAAAATTATTTAAGTATTTCTGGAAGTACTACAATGACCGTAAATAAGGAAGTTCCTACTATAATTTTTAATGACATAATAAAAACTTTTGGAGATCCTGATTTTGATATTGCCGCAACTTCAAATAGCAGCGGCGCAATGAGCTTTTCTGTTGCAGATCCTTCAATCGCAACAATTAGTAGTAATACCATAACAATTGTTGGAGCTGGAACAACTTTAGTGACAGTAAATCAAAGTGAAACATCTTTATTTGCTCCAGAATCAGCAACTATGACTCTAATAGTTAATAAGGCTCCCCTTGATATTTCATGGTACGAGTCAAGTCTTAAAAAAGCGTTTTCAATGGGTCAGTTTGAATTAAAAGAGCCAACCTATCCATCTGATTATGGTGGTGTAATAAGGTATACGTCATCAAGCATATCAATAGCAAATTTTACAGGTAAGACTTTAAATTTTAATAAGATTGGTAGAATACTTTTAAAAGCTAGATTTGAGGGATCTGATAATTATCAAGATGCAGTTATTCAAGTAGTATTTGACATATTAAAAGATAATCAGGCAATAATCCCCTCAGAACTTCCCAGTCAAACCCCACTTAAAGATTTTACATCTATACCCATATCTGCATCATCAACTTCAGGTGCACCAGTTTATATTCAAGTTGCACCAGGTTCAGCAGCTACCATCTCGGGTACATTAGGGAATTATGAGTTAATTACAAATAGTCAAACTGGAATAGTTTCAATAACATACTTCACAGTAGAAAATGATCACCCAAATCATTACCCTGCCACATTGCGTTTTTCCTTAGATGTAGTCAAACTAAATCAGAATATAACTTTTAATCCTGAACCACCCTTGGAGATCCCTTACTCTGAAAATCTTACGATTCCAATCAATGCATTTTCCGACTCTAATCTTAATGTTAGCGTTGAAAAACAAGATATGGGTAATAGTAGTCTAGAAAACGATGTGCTTTCTTTTAGCGAGCTGGGACAGGTTTATATTACTGCTAAACAAGAAGGAGACCAGTTTTACAATGCAACACAAGCAAATAGGGTAATAACAGTAATTCCTGGTTTAACAGAGCTTTCTGATTTTTCTATTCCTGAAAAAATTGTTGATGAGGATGATTTTGAAATTACACCTCCACTATCTTCAAGAGATGGAGAAATCATATATACAAGTGATAATCCACAAGTTGCTGTTGTGTCAGGAACTACAATAATAATAATGGGAGTAGGTACCTGTAATATTTTAGCCTATATAGAAAGCACAAGTTTATACAATTCAGCAACAGTAATCACTGAATTTATTGTTAATTTCAGAGATACTGATCAGGACGATGTGCCAGATGATATTGATAATTGTCCCAATGTTGCTAATACCAGCCAATTAGATGATGATATGGATGGAATTGGAAACATTTGTGATCCTGATTCAGATGGGGATGGTATAAATGATGATTTTATTAACGTTTCACAACTTATTACTCCAGATACCTCTGGGTCTGAATCAACATGGAAAATTATAAATATAGATAAATTTCCTACCTCAAGAGTTTCTGTATATAACAGAAATGGTCAATTAGTTTTTCGTAAAAAAGCTTATCAGAATGATTGGAATGGTTCATATCAGGAAACAGGAAAGTTGTTACCTGCAGGGCCCTATTATTTTATTGTGGAGATTCCTGAAATAAGTGAATTAAAAAAAGGGTGGCTTTACCTTAATTACTAGTGTTGTTTAGCATAAATAAAAAAGTTAAAATTATGGATTTAAGTTTACCTTCTTTTTTTGAACTCAAATCTTACATAATAATTTCACTTTTATTAATTACTACAAATTCATTTTCTCAATACAATGAAAATAAATGGATTATTTCTGCTAGTTTCGATGCTGTCGACTTATTTCCTACAGGTCCAAAAATAGACGCCCCATACTACCCTCAGGGTGAATTTTTTGAGGATTTATTCAACGTATCTGACCATTGGAATTTTGGTGGACCATCAATTTCAATTTCAAAATTGATATATAAGGGCTTATACTTTGGCGCTGAAATGTCTCTTAATAAAATAAAAAAAATTGAAGGACAAGATAATATTGATTATCCTTATTATGCAGGACAAGTATTTCTCAAAAAAACTTTCTATTCTACAAAAAAAATAAGGCCGTTTATTAAATTCGGTTATGGTGTTTCTGGAATTGATAGAGGTTTATTTGGGGATACAATTCCATTTAGTCAGTATTTTTCTAAAACCCTATCACCTGGTATAGGAGTTCAGTTCAGAATCACAGATCACTTTGGGTTTGAAATTTCTTCTTCTTTTAACAAAGCGATTGACATAAACGGAATAACACATTTAAGACATAAGGCATCCATATATCTTGGCATTGGAGATAGAGATAAAGATGGTGATGGAATAATTAATAGAAAAGATAAGTGTCCTAAAACCCCTGGAATACTTGAATTTAATGGTTGTCCAGATAGTGATAGTGACGGGATTCCTGACCTTGAGGATAAATGTCCAAATGAACCTGGAGAGAAATTAAATGAAGGTTGTCCTGAAAAAGACGAGGTATTAAATGAAAATAAAATAATACCAAACAAAAATAAAGAAATACAACTGGAAGTAGTTAGCCCAACTTTTTCTGTGAACTCTACAAACACAAAAGAAAAGTCTGAAAATAAAGTTAGCGAAGATGTTTTAGGTATTTCTTCCTCAATTACTGATAAAATTAATGAAAACAGAATTATATATTTCCCTGCTGTAAGCACAAAAATATTGGGTAAAAAAAATCTTGTAAAATTAAAAAGTATAATTAATTTGCTTTCAAAAGAACAAGATTTAAGAGTCTTATTGCAAGGTCACTCCTCAGATGATGGAGATTCTTTTTTAAATCTAAATTTATCAAGAGATAGAGCAAATAGTATTAAGCGAACACTTATTGACTCAGGAATAGATCCAGATAGAATTGAAATCAAAGCATTAGGCGAGGAAGAACCAATTTTTGACAATAAATCCTTTAATGGTAGAGGGTTTAACAGATGTGTTTTAATTACTATTTTCTGATTGATATATAGTATTCCGGAGGCAACCAATAAAAAACTATCACTAAATATATAACAGATAGCTAAGATTTTCCCCTCAAAAAAGAGATTGAGTTTCCTAAGGTTTCCTTGAAATCTTTATGGGTACTATATATTAGAGCTTTTGAAATCAGCATTAATTTAACTTTGATTCAATTGGGTGAATTGAAAAAATAATGTAGTTTCATAAAAAATTATTATCCTATATTAAACTTAATTATGGTCACTAATACTGCATATCCAAAATTGCTTGAACCCCTAGATTTAGGCTTTACTATTTTAAAAAACCGTGTTTTGATGGGCTCCATGCACACTATGCTCGAAGATATTGACGGGGGGATTCCTCGTTTAGCCACTTTTTATGCCAAACGTGCTATAGGACAAGTAGGTTTAATTGTTACCGGAGGAGTATCACCTAACAAGCAAGGTCTGGCCTTGCCTGTGGGTCATCCATTAGATAATGAAGATGAAGCCGAGAAGCACAAGCAAATAACAAAAGCAGTGCATGATGAAGGAGGTAAAATTTGTATGCAAATCTTGCATGTGGGGCGTTATGGCTATACATCAGAAAATGTTTCTGCAAGTAATACTAAAGCACCCATTAGTCCTTTTCCTGCAAGAGAATTAACAGGAGATGAAGTAGAACAAACAATTAAAGACTATGTTCATTGTGCTAAAATGGCTCAGTATGCGAATTATGATGGTGTTGAAGTAATGGGATCTGAAGGTTATTTAATTAATCAATTCATTTCAAAAAAAACAAACCTTAGAACCGATGAATGGGGAGGGTGGTATGAAAACCGCATAAAGTTTCCTCTAGAAATCATTCGCCGTACACGAGAAGCCGTGGGAGAAAACTTTATTATTATCTACCGCCTCTCTATGCTTGATTTAGTTGAAGGTGGAAGCACTTGGGAAGATGTTGTTCAACTTGCTAAAGCCATTGAAGCGGCAGGCGCAACGATTATAAACACAGGAATTGGGTGGCACGAATCAAGGGTACCCACCATTGGGACTGTAGTTCCAAAAGCAGGCTTTGCCTGGGTGACAAAAAAAATGATGGGAGAGGTCAATATTCCACTCATCACTACCAATCGTATTAATATGCCTGATGTGGCCGAAAAAGTATTAGCCGAAGGTAATGCCGACATGGTATCCATGGCGCGGCCTTTTCTTGCAGATCCTGATCTAGTCTTAAAATCAATTGAAGGTAGACCCGAAGAAATTAATACCTGTATTGCCTGTAATCAAGCGTGTTTAGACCACACCTTTACTATGCAAGTTTCTTCCTGTATTGTTAATCCTCGGGCTTGTCATGAAACCATTTTGATACATGAACCTGCCCAACATAAAAAGAAAATTGCTGTAGTTGGAGCCGGACCTGCAGGATTAGAAGCAGCAACTGTTGCAGCAAAAAGGGGGCATTCAGTTGTCTTGTTTGAAGAAAAGCATGAGATTGGAGGACAATTCAATATGGCTAAAGTCATTCCAGGAAAAGAGGAATACAGCCAAACTATTCGATACTATGATAGTATGCTAAAAAAATATGGAGTTGAGTTGCGTTTAAATACAAGAGCAGAAGAAGCAACACTTATCGCAGAAGCTTATGACGAGATTATTTTAGCCACTGGAGTCACTCCTAGAACACTTGATATAGAAGGTTTCGATCATCCTAAAGTAATGGATTATGTTGATGTACTCTACAAAAATAAGACTGTAGGGAATAAAGTCGCAATCATAGGATCTGGAGGAATTGGGTTTGATATGGCCGAATATTTAGCCCACGATATGGCCCACGAATCGGTCAGTATGAATACCGAAAATTATATGAAAGAATGGGGAGTAGACATGACTTATGCTAAAGGTGGTGCTTTAGCAGAAGCTCCACAACCACTTGCATCTCCTAGAGAAATTTACTTGCTTAAACGCTCTAAAGGAAAACATGGAAAGAATTTAGGAAAAACCACAGGATGGATTCACCGCTCAAGTTTAACCATGAAAGAGGTAAAAATGATGGCAGATGTTAGTTATGAAAAAATAGATGATTTAGGTTTACATATTAAAGTAGGTGAAGTCCTTGATGTACTTGACGTCGATCATGTCATCATTTGTGTCGGGCAAGTTTCTTTAAAAGAATTGGAAGCAGGATTGTTGGCTGCCAACCAAACCGTACACTTGATTGGAGGAGCAAACATTGCCGCTCAATTGGATGCTAAAATGGCAATCAAAGAGGCGAGTGAATTAGCGGCAAAGCTATAACGATTCGTCAGATACTTAGTCTTTACCCTTAAACTTTTATCTTTTCCCCAGGGATTTATATTATCAGTTTTTTATATAATAAGTATAAATAAAAACGAGAGACAATCTTACGACTGTCACCCGTTTTGTAACCTTCACAAGCGACTTCTCGAACTTATTTTATCAAAACCTTAATTCATTTTTAAGTTTATGATGCTTAAGATCTAGGTATTATAAATCTAAAAATTTCATTAAACTTATATATAAGGGAAACAAAAAACCCTCCAAAAGGAGGGTTTTTGTACTCGAGGCGGGACTTGAACCCGCACGACCGCAATGGTCATTGGATTTTAAGTCCAACGTGTCTACCAATTCCACCACTCGAGCAATAGATGGTAGTAGAGCGAAAGACGGGATTTGAACCCGCGACCCTCACCTTGGCAAGGTGATGCTCTACCCCTGAGCTACTTTCGCAGAGTGGTGCAAATGTAAAACAAAAATCAAGAAAAATTTAGTGTTTTATTTAGAAAAAAAGTTTTTTTTATCCTTTCAAACGGCGCTTGATGTCGTTCAGTTTCATCAGTGCTTCTACAGGGGTTAGGGTGTCAATGTCTAAGTTTTTAATCTCCTCACGAAGAGCCTCTAAGAGGGGATCGTCGAGAGTGATAAAGCTGAGCTGAAGGTCTTCTGTACTTTTGTTTAAAGCATCTTTTCGGTTTTCTTCTTGGTGCGATTGTTCCAGAAATTTTAGCTTTCGTTTAGCAGTTGTTAAAACCGTCTTGGGCATTCCGGCCATTTTGGCAACATGAATTCCAAAACTATGTGCGCTGCCACCCGGAGCAAGTTTTCGAAGAAACAGTACACTGTCTTTCAGTTCTTTTACCGAAACATTGAAGTTTTTGATGCGCTCGAAGCTTTGGGTCATTTCGTTCAACTCGTGATAATGCGTAGCAAATAGAGTTTTTGGCTGTGCGGGGTGTTCATGCAAATATTCGGCGATTGCCCATGCAATCGAAATTCCATCATAGGTGCTGGTTCCCCTTCCAATTTCATCGAGCAACACCAGGCTGCTTTGGGTAATGTTATTTAGAATTGCCGCCGACTCATTCATTTCAACCATAAAAGTGGATTCCCCAAGGGATATGTTGTCGCTAGCACCTACCCGGGTAAAGATTTTATCTACAATTCCCATTTTCACCTCTTTAGCGGGAACAAAACTCCCCATTTGTGCGAGGATTACGATGAGAGCAGTTTGTCTGAGCAAGGCAGATTTTCCTGACATATTGGGTCCAGTAATCATAATGATTTGCTGCTCGGTACAATTCAAAGAAACATCGTTGGCAATATAAGATTCTCCAACTTCTAATTGGGTTTCAATTACAGGGTGCCTCCCTTCCTTGATTTCCAGATCAGTTTCTGGAGTGAGTTCAGGACAATTGTACTTTTTCTTTTTAGCAAGTAATGAAAATCCCACCAAGCAGTCTAGGGTCGCAATTTGAATGGCATTTTGTTTTAAAATACCCAGATATTCTTGAATATTTTTGAGAAGATCTGCGTAGTATTCGAGCTCTAGAGTCTGAATTTTATCTTCAGCTCCCAAGATCTTGGCTTCATAATCCTTCAATTCTTCGGTTATGTAGCGTTCGGCGTTGACCAAAGTCTGCTTTCGAATCCATTCTTCGGGGACTTTATCTTTATGGGTATTTCGTACTTCTATATAATATCCAAAAACATTGTTGAATGCAATTTTCAAAGAACTTATTCCTGTACGCTCAGTTTCTTTTTCAAGCATCTGATCCAGACGATCTTTTCCTGATTTGCGTAAATTTCTGAGCTCATCTAATTCTTCAGAATAATTTGTGGCAATAAAATTGCCTTTTGAAACACTTACTGGAGCTTCTTCTTTCAAAGTTTCATTTAGTCGATTGATAAGAGCATCGCAATTGTGAAGTCCTAAGCCCAATTCTTCTAAAACTTTTTCTGAGGATTCGGTTAAATTTGTTTTTAGGGGAAGAAGTTCCAATAGGGAGTTTTTGAGTTGTACGAGTTCTCGGGGAGCAATTTTTTGGGTAGCGATTTTAGACATAAGACGCTCGATGTCGCCAATATTGTTTAGAGATGAAACGGCTTGATCCATCACATTTTCGTTCCCTAAAAAAGCACTGATTACCTGATGTCTTCTTTCTATTTTTGAAATGGATTTAAGCGGGAAGCTCACCCAGTTTCTAAGCATTCTCCCTCCCATTGCAGTTGAGGTATAATCAATTACGTCTATTAGTGCAACTCCTTCTCTAGAATTAGGATAGAGGAGTTCTAAGTTTCGGGCTGTAAATCGGTCAATCCCGACATAGTCATCTGAGGTTATTGCTTGAATTGCATGGATGTGTTGTAGCCTCTTGTTCTGAGTTTCTGCTAGATAGTGAAGGATTGCTCCAGCGGTAATCTTTCCTAATTCAAGTCCATCTACTCCAAATCCCTTTAAAGAGACGGTTTGGAAATGTTGAGTCAAAAGTTCGGTGCAAAACTCGGTATGGAAAACCCAATCTTCTAAATAAAAAACTGCATATTGATTTCCAAAATGCTCTGAAAAAATATTTTTATTGGGTTTTGACACCAATACCTCACTGGGATTGAATTTTTGAAGCAATTGATCAATGTGCTCAAGATTTCCCTCACTGGTCATAAAATCTCCTGTAGAAATATCTAAAAAAGAAACTCCCCAATGTTTTTTTCCTGCATGTATTGCAGCCAAATAATTGTTTTTGTTTTGTTCTAAGACATCGTCATTTAGAGCAACTCCGGGAGTAATTAATTCTGTAACTCCACGTTTGACTATGGTTTTGGTCATTTTTGGGTCCTCTAATTGATCGCATATTGCAACTCTACAGCCTGCCTTAACCAATTTTGGAAGGTAGGTATTGAGTGAATGATGGGGAAAGCCAGCCAGTTCCGTTTCACTGCTACTTCCTGCACCGCGTTTGGTAAGGATAATCCCCAATATTTTTGCAGCTTTGATAGCATCAGACCCAAATGTTTCATAAAAATCCCCAACTCGAAACAACAACAATGCATCAGGATATTTCGCCTTGATTTGGTTGTATTGTTTCATTAATGGGGTTTCTTTAGCTGCTTTTGCCAATGGATTTTTTTTAAATGGTATATGCGAATGTAACCATTATTTAAATTTTATAAAACGCTAATGAATAGTTCCTTATTTTTGAACTGTGAAACACAGAAAATTAAAAAATAAAGAACTCCAACGAAAGTCTGTTGAAGAGGTTCGTAAAGCGTCCAAAACGCCTTTGATTTTAATTCTAGATAATATCAGGAGCTTAAATAATATAGGATCTGTTTTTAGGAGTTCAGATGCTTTTTTAATCCAAAAAATTTATCTCTGTGGAATTACTGCACAACCTCCACACAAGGACATTCATAAAACAGCACTTGGTGCTACAGAATATGTAGCTTGGGAATATGTTGAAGACACTTTAGAATTAGTGGAAAAACTCCAGCAAGATGGGGTGTTGATTTGGTCGATAGAACAAGCGGAGAAATCTGTTTTATTGAATAAGTTTCAACCCAAGAAAAAGCAAGTCCATGCCTTTGTTTTGGGAAATGAAATTAAAGGAGTGAGTCAAGAGGTAATCAATGCTTCACTGGGGGTAATCGAAATTCCACAGGAAGGTGCAAAACATTCTCTAAACATTGCTGTTACTGCTGGAGTGGTTGCATGGGATTTTTTTCAAAAAATAAATCAAAATTAGAATTTCAAGGATTCATCCCACAGCTTTAGTGTAGATTTATCGGTGCAGTTCAGTTGGAGTTCTCTTATGTTTTTTTTGATTTTTGGATGTATTATTTCTGAAGCAATGTCGGATAATGGGGTCAATACAAATTGGCGTAATTCCATTCGTGGATGCGGAATTTGTAAACGTTTATGATTAATGATTTCGTTTTTGTACAATAAAACATCCAAATCTATTGGTCGAGATTGATATCCCTTTTCTGAGGTTCGTTTTCTGCCAAATTCGTTTTCAATGGAAAGCAATAGTTCCATGATATTGAGCGCCTCTTTATCTGTTTCGAGCTCTAAGCAAGCATTTAAAAAAGCATTGCCATGGAAACCCCATGGGTCAGTTTCATAAACTGGAGAAATACTTTTTATCGTCCCTATTTTAGTACCAATCTGTTTTACAGCCTTTTCTAAAAATTTAAATCGATTTCCTTGATTACTCCCTAGAGCAATATAAACCATACTTTTTTCAGTAAAAAAAAACAAAAAATAGCAGCGGTGCAACTGTTTGGATAACTATTGATTTTAAGAACCTTTTATCAGTTGGTTTTTTTCATTTTAGTATTTGTCCTTCTTCAATTAATTTACTGTTTTCCAATTCAAAATGAAGTTATTAGCAAATTAAAACCCAAAAGACTATGGCCTAAATTTTTTTGTTTACACTATATTTGTAAAAAAATTACTTTCATGAATTTCTTGCGTACTTTTTTAGCATCACTTTTAGGAACTATTGTCGCATTTGTCATCGGTGGAATATTTTTTTTTATAATAATTGCGAGTGTGGTAAGTTTTGTTGATTCAGAAGAAGGATCCCCCGCTTTGATTAAACAAAATAGTATTTTGGCTTTAAAATTAGATTTGCCAATTATGGATAATGTTCCTGGGAGTGAACAATTTCAAATTAGCTTTGGGTTTGATGAAGAGAATATAAAGTTGATGGATTTGGTCACCGCAATTGATTTAGCCAAAAACAATGAAAAAATAGAGGGGATTCATTTGAGAAGTGATTATCTAAAGGCGGGTTGGTCACAAACCAAAACCCTTCGAGATGCTCTGTTGTCTTTCAAAGAAAGCGGAAAATTCATTTCAGCCTATGGAGATTTTTTTACTCAAAAGGGATATTATTTAGCTTCGGCTGCGGATTCTTTGTTCATCAATCCAAATGGGAATATAGAATTTAAAGGCCTAGCTTCGGAAGTTTTGTATTTCAAAGACTTTGAAGACGAATATGGCTTTAAAATGGAGGTTATTCGTCACGGAAAATATAAAAGTGCAGTTGAGCCTTATTTATCAAACGAAATGAGTGATGACAATCGGGAGCAAATAGGATCATTAATTTCGTCTTTGTGGAATAATATTGGTACTGAGATTGCACAAGAAAGAAAAATATCCACTGAGAAGTTGGATGCCATTGCTTCAGAACTTCAAGCAAATCTGCCCGAAGACGCAATAAAGTTAGGATTAATCGATCAAACGAGTTACAAAACGGATTACATCAATAATTTAAAAAATAAGATGGGAATCGAGGATTCGGAAAATCTTAATCTAGTTAGCTACAGAAACCTTCTGTCCGGTAATGCTGCTCATAAAAAAGGAGTTCGAGATAAAATTGCAATCATATATGCACAAGGACCCATACTTTTTGGAGAAGGAAGCGAAACTCAAATTGGAGATGAGGTTTTTGTTGATGCAATTGAAGAAGCCACAAAAAGTAAGCGAATAAAAGCAATCGTTTTGAGGGTAAACTCTCCTGGAGGTAGTGCTTTAACCTCTGATATTTTGTGGAAAGCCCTTCAAGAAGCAAAAAAGAAAAAACCCTTGGTGGTATCTATGGGTGATGTTGCTGCATCCGGAGGTTACTACATTGCTTGTGGTGCAGATAAAATATTTGCTGATCCCATGACTGTTACTGGCTCAATAGGTGTTTTTGCTACCTTACCAAACTTCAAAGGATTTACAGATCATGTAGGAATCAATGCTGAACATGTTTTGACTCATAAAAATGCCATGGGATATAGTCCTTTTGAATCGTTATCTGAAGGTTTTCAAAAAAGTATTCGAAAAAATATAGAACAAATATATATGACCTTTAAAGAAAGGGTTTCTGAAGGGAGAGGTCTCTCGATGAGTGCGGTTGAAGAAATTGCTCAAGGAAGAGTTTGGACTGGAGTTCAGGCAAAAGAAAACGGACTTATTGATGAGTTAGGAGGTTTAAACGAAGCCCTCAAAGCTGCTGCTGAAATGGCTGAAATTGAAAGTTATAATCTTACTTCTTATCCTAAAGTTGAAACTGATATTGATGACATTTTTGGTCTAATGAATCCTCTAGGTTCGGTTGAAAATAAGATAAAATCAACATTGCCTACGGAATTAAAAAACTTTTTAGAGGCCTCCAAAATTCAAGAGAAACAGACACCACGAATTCAAGCTGAAATTCCTTTTTCATTAGACATCAAATAGGAGGATGAAGCAAAAAGATAAATCTCTGGCTCATCAGATATTTTTGTATTTGGCAGCGCTTTTTATTACCTCCTTGGTTGTTTCGAATTTGATTTTTCAAAAGTTCTTTTATTGGTATCCCATTGATAGTAATCTTTTTGACATCCCTTTATTTGAACTATCCGTAGGTATTTTACCTTATCCCATTACTTTTTTAATTACCGATTTGATTTCTGAAATTTATGGTCAAAAGAAAGCAAATCAAGTAGTTATTGCAGGTATTTTTGCTTCTTTTTTTTCCATTGGAATACTATTGATGGCTGATACGGCTCCTGCCATACCAACTTCACCAATAGATGATGAAACTTTTTCCAAAGTTTTTTCTTTGTCTCCTTTGGCAGTATTAGCATCTATGATTGCTTATTTATGTGCTCAATTTATTGATATTCGGATTTATCATTTTTGGAAAAATAAAACAGAAGGTAAGCATCTTTGGTTAAGAAATAATTTCTCAACTTTTGCGTCTCAGTTTTTAGACACTTTTACTGTAATTCTTTTACTTTGTTTATTCCAAGTATTGCCTTGGGATTTGTTTATTGGATTAGTAACTTCAGGGTTTATTTTTAAAGTTCTTATTGCAGCAATAGACACTCCTTTTTTGTATTTATTTGTTTATTTAATCAGAAGAAAATTCAACCTAAAAGCGGGTGAAGAAATACAACTTGAAAATTAGTTAAAAGTCCATGAGCACTCCTGTAAGAATCAATAAATATCTCAGTGAAATCGGATACTGTTCTCGAAGAGAGGCCGATAAAATGATTGACCAGGGTCGTGTGGTTGTTAATGGTGAAGTAATAGAAATGGGACTTAAAGTAACTTCAAAAGATATTATTTTTGTGGATGGTGAGCGCATAAAAGAGCGTAAAACCAAATCAGTTTATATTGCTTTCAATAAACCGGTTGGGATTGTTTGTACTACAGATACTCGGGTAGAAAAAGACAACATTATTGACTACATCAATTATCCCTCTCGAATTTTTCCTATAGGAAGGTTGGATAAGCCAAGCGAGGGCTTAATTTTTTTGACCAATGACGGCGATATTGTCAACAAAATCTTGCGTGCTCGTAACCATCACGAAAAAGAATATGTAGTAACTGTAAATCGTCCTGTTACAGATGAATTTGTAAGGCAAATGGCAGCAGGTGTTCCCATTTTAGATACTGTAACAAGACCGTGTAAGGTAACACAAACTCATAAAAAAGAATTTAAAATTATACTTACTCAAGGATTGAATCGTCAAATCAGAAGGATGTGTGAGTTTTTAGATTATCGAGTTGTTTCTTTGAAACGAATCCGAATTATGAATGTAAATTTAGATGTAGGTAAAGGCAAATGGAGAAATTTAACCTCAGATGAAATTGCCGAAATCAATAAGATGGTAAAAACTTCTACAAAAACGGTAGATTGATTAGCCTATACTTAAGTTTACTTTTAATCCCTCATTTGAACGAATATTAAAGACGGTGTCGTCTTCGAAGATTAGGTATTGTCCCTTGATGCCTTTGAGAACTCCAGAAAATGAGTGTTCTTTTATTAAATTGAGGCTCTTAACCTTTTTGGGGTATTGATTTACTGGAAACAGAATCTGAAGTGGGGTTAAATTTTCTTTTAAAATGTAGGGTTTTAAATCATTTGGAAGATGGTCAATTGCTTTGTTTCTCTCTAAAGTCCAATCAATAGGATCTGCTTCATTTTGAAGCATTTTTCGCCAGTTTGTTTTATCAGAAAAATAGTTTTTTAAAGCAACTTCTCCCACCCCAGCTAAATATCGGTTTGGCACCTCAAGGATTGCTAGTGCTTGGTGTGCACCCTGATCAATCCATCGGGTAGGGAGTTGTGATTTTCGGGTAACTCCAACTTTAAGATGACTCGAAAGTGCAAGATATACTATGTGGGGCTGTAATTGAATTTTTTTCTCGTAAGAAAGATCGCGGTCTTCAATATTCTGATGAGCTGTACTGAGCTCGGGTCGCATAATCCAGTCCCCTGCATTGGGATTTTCAAAAAAACATTTTTTACAAAAACCTTGCCTGAAAATAGGCTCAGAACTTGAACAAGTCAAGCACTCATAACCGGTCATTTCAAGACTAATACTTTGATCAAGATATTGATGAAGGGCTACAAAATCATTTTCTAAATCAAGATAATACCGTATCGAATGATCAAATTCTGTATTCATTTTTTTTAAAACACCTGAAAACATGTTGAAGAAAGATTTATATTTATAAATTAAAGATACTTATAAAATGGCAATCCCCTTATTCAATTCTATAGCCTCTTGGTTTCTAAAAAAAAGAATTCATCAAATCGAACTTTTCACAAAGTACCCCCATGAAGTTCAACAAGAAGTGCTGCAAGATTTATTACGTGTTTCTGAGCAAACACAAGTGGGTTTAAAGTATGAATATGGATCTATCAACAATTATGAGATTTTTAAAAGGCGTGTTCCGATTGTTATCTACGAAGATATCGCCCCACAAATTAAACGATGTAGAAAAGGAGAGGGGAATATCTTTTGGCCAACACCCATAAAGTGGTTTGCAAAATCAAGTGGTACAACTGACAATAAAAGTAAATACATACCCGTAAGTGTTGAGGCCCTTGAACAATGTCATTACAAAGCAGGGAAAGACATGTTGTCCTTGTATTTTAACAACAATCCAGAATCTGAACTTTTTACTGGAAAAAATTTGCGCTTGGGAGGAAGTCAAGAGATCTATGATAACAGCACCAGTTATTTTGGAGACCTTTCTGCAATCATCATCGATAATATGCCTTTTTGGGCAGAAATAAGCAGTACACCTTCCCATAAAATTTCATTGATGCCGGAATGGGAAACCAAAATGGATGCTATTTTAAAAGAAAGCATTAAAGAAAATGTTACAAGTTTTGCTGGAGTTCCCTCTTGGTTACTGGTATTGTTTAATAAAGTACTGGACCACACTTCAAAGAAGAATATTTTCGAGGTATGGCCTAATCTGGAGGTTTATTTTCATGGAGGAGTAAGTTTTAAACCTTATCAAAGTCAATACGACAATTTGTTTCCGGGATCTCAATTAAAATATTACGAAACCTATAATGCTTCGGAAGGTTTTTTTGGAATTCAAGATTTAAATAATTCTGATGAAATGCTCTTGATGCTTGATTATGGTATTTTTTATGAATTTATTCCAGTTGAGGGCTCAGACGAGGATATTATTCCACTTTCTGCAGTGGAAATAAATAAGTATTATTCTTTAGTAATCACGACCAATGGTGGACTTTGGAGGTATAAAATAGGTGATGTTGTTAAGTTTACTTCCATATTACCTTATCGCATTCAGGTTGCAGGAAGGACCAAACACTACATCAACGCTTTTGGAGAGGAACTGATGATTGAAAATGCTGATATGGCTTTATCAAGGGTTAGTAAAAAGTTAGGATTGGATATAATTGACTATACTGTCGCTCCAATTTTTATGGATGGAAAAGTTAAAGGTGCACATCAATGGTTAATTGAATTTTATACTGCACCCGATGACTTAAATCAATTTGCAGGTTTATTGGATAAAACTTTGAGAGAATTGAATTCGGATTACGATGCCAAACGATATAAAGGTTTAACGATGAGGATGCCAGAAATTATTTCAGCTAAACCCAAACTGTTTTATAAGTGGTTATCGGAAAACAAAAAATTAGGAGGTCAACATAAGGTTCCAAGGTTATCCAACAACCGCGACCTCATTGATGAATTGATAGTATTTAATGCTACGAAACTGCTTTAAGCGTAGGGTCTTTAGAATTATTTAGTTTTCCTTCAGCGTAGTTTTTGGTAACTTTTAATTCAGTTTCATTACCACCAGGCATTTCAAACATAGCATCAGTCAGAATAGCTTCACATAAGGATCGTAAACCTCGAGCACCTAAATTATATTCCAAGGCTTTTTCTACAATATAATCTAATCCTCCTGGAGTAAAGCTTAACTTTATGCCATCCAATTCGAATAATTTTTCGTACTGTTTGGTTAATGCATTTTTTGGTTCGGTTAAAATTGACCTGAGGGCTTTTTTGTCTAAAGGGTGCATGTAAGTCAAGACGGGTAATCTACCAATTATTTCTGGGATTAATCCAAATGATTTTACATCTTTTGGGTTGATGTATTGAAGTAAATTATCTTTGTCTATATTTTCTTTTTTGGATTGAACTTTATATCCTATTGCCTGAAAATTTAGGCGTTTGTTAATTTCACGTTCAATTCCGTCAAAAGCTCCTCCTGCAATAAAAAGAATGTCAGAAGTGTCTACTTCGATGAATTTTTGATCCGGATGTTTCCGACCTCCTTTTGGTGGGACATTTACGACAGTTCCTTCCAAAAGTTTGAGTAAAGCCTGTTGCACCCCCTCTCCAGAAACATCTCTTGTAATTGAAGGATTATCTCCTTTACGTGCAATTTTATCAATTTCATCGATAAAAACGATACCTCTTTGAGCTTTTTCAACATCATAATCTGCTGCTTGGAGTAAACGGGTAAGAATACTTTCGACATCCTCTCCAACATATCCAGCTTCTGTGAGAATAGTTGCATCAACAATTGTTAAGGGGACGTTCAACATTTTGGCAATGGTCTGAGCTAAAAGGGTTTTTCCAGTTCCTGTTTGACCCACCAAGAGGATGTTGCTTTTTTGAATTTCTATTTTTTCGGCTTCTGCTGATTGAGGTTGTAGCAATCTTTTGTAGTGATTATAGACGGCAACCGCAATAACTCTTTTTGCTGCATCTTGACCTATGATGTATTGGTCTAAAAAGCTTTTGGTTAATTGAGGTGTTTTGACATCTGATGAATTTGAATCCTCAATTGAATCTTTACTATCCTTGGATTCCTCGATTACAATACCATGAGCTTGATGAATACATTTATCACAAATATGAGCATCCAAACCAGCGATTAATAAATCGGTCTGTGACTTGGATCGACCACAAAAGGAACAAATTAATTCTTCTTCACTCATAATTTTTTATTTATTTAGTCAAAACTTCGTCAATCATTCCGTAGACTTTTGCTTCTTCGGCTTTCATCCAATAATCACGATCACTATCATGATGGACCTTATCAAATTTTTGACCAGAATGATTGGCGATAATTTGATATAATTCAGTTTTAAGCTTTAAAATTTCTCTGGCTGTTATTTCTATATCAGATGCTTGTCCTTGAGCTCCACCAAGGGGTTGGTGAATCATAACTCGAGCATGAGGAAGTGCTGAACGCTTTCCTTCTTGCCCAGCGCAAAGTAATACTGCTCCCATAGATGCAGCAATTCCCGTACAGATTGTTGCAACATCAGGAGTGATGTATTGCATCGTATCATAAATACCAAGACCTGCATATACACCACCTCCAGGAGAGTTAATGTACATTTGAATATCGCGTTTTGGATCTACACTTTGCAAAAATAAGAGTTGAGCTTGAATGATATTAGCAACATTATCATCAATCCCAGTTCCTAGGAACATTACTCGATCCATCATTAATCTTGAAAAAACGTCCATCTGAGCTACATTCATTTGGCGCTCTTCGATAATGTAGGGGGTCATACTGCTTACGATTTTGTCGTAATACATAGCATTAACTCCGTGATGCTTAGTTGCGTATTTTTTAAATTCTTTTCCGTAGTCCATAATAGCGTTTATATAGTAACTAAAAGTAAGTAAAATTATTGTGCACTCCCATAAGCCTCTTTTACAAAGGCAGTATAGTTTACTTTTTTAGTTTTAATTCCAGCATTTTCTTTAAAATAACCCAATAGCTTTTTACTCATTAACTGATCAGAAAGGCGTTTGGTTTCTTCTTGATTTTTAAATATTCTAGCGGCAATATCGTCAAGTTCTTTTTCTTCGGGAGCCATTTGACTGTATTGTGCCATTTGTTGTTTTATCAAGTCTTTGGCAAAGTTCTGTAATTCTTCAAATTGAATTTGAAGATTTTGTTCTTTTATTATGGAGCCTTCAATTAATTGATAACGAATTCCTTTTTCAGATTTTTCATACTCTTCTCGAGCTTCCTCTTCGGTCAAAGGCTTTTCTCCAGAATTTTGTAGCCATTTGATTAAAAATTCCTTTGGAAGATCAAATTTTGTGTTCTTGATAAGCGATTCTGTGATGTCATTGAGTAATTTTTGTTCCGACTGAGATTCAAATTGTTTTTCAATTCCTTCTTTTACTTTAGCTTTCAGTTCTGTTACAGAGGTAACCGTTCCAGCTTCATAAAGTTTGACGAAAAGTTCTTGATCTAAATCGGCTAAAATACGTTTGTTAACCTCTTTAATGGTTAGGGTTACACTTTTAGGTAACTCGCTCAGTTGGGCAACAGTTACTCCAAAAGCTCTTGCGGCAGCGCTTTCTTCGGTAAAAAGATTTTTAGTTTTTAATTCAAGGGTGTCTCCTATTTTTGCTTCGCTAAAATTTTCGATATTCTTTTTCCCTTTAATTTGATCAAATTCTATGATGGGCGATGTATCTATGGCTGCCTCTTCATTTTTTATTTCAACAGAAAGTTCAGTTCCTTTGGTTATTTCAAAAGAAGATTCCAATTTCCCATATTGTTTTTTGATGTGAGAAAGCTGCTCGTCTATCATTTTCTTATCGGCTTCGATTTGAAAATAGGTAACGGATTTTTTCCCTTTCAGTTTAACTTCAAATTTAGGAGACAGCCCTAATTCAAAATCAAAATTAAGGGTATCTGCTTTCCAGTTGATTTCCTCTTGTATCTTTGGTAGAGGATTTCCCAAAAGCTCAAGCTTTTCATCATTGATGTACTTATTTAGATTTTCTTGAAGTATTTTATTCACTTCATCAGCAGTAACAGGAGTTTCATATTGCTTTTTGATCATTCCCATTGGAACATGCCCCTTTCTAAAGCCCGGGATGTTAGCATTTTTCCGATAATCATTTAACACTTTCAGTACTTTTTCAGCAAAATCATTTTGTTCTAATGTGATTGTTAGGGTGCTGTTTAGGGCATCAAGGTCTTTTCTTGTTATTTGCATGGATTTGTTCTCGATAAATTAGGGCGCAAAAATAAGTCTTTTTAATGGGTTGCACAAGCATAAATACGCACTAATGACTGTGTAATCAGACCAACTGCTTATAAATTGTTTAAAAGATTAACATATGGAATGAATTTTACGTCTCTTATTAAAATAAAACAGTACATTTGCAATCCGAATTAATAACCAGAGCGTCGAGTACGTTCAAAATTTAATATGACATGCCAGTAAAAATCAGATTACAGAGACACGGAAAAAAAGGAAAACCATTTTATTGGGTAGTTGCAGCTGATGCACGTGCCAAAAGAGATGGTCGTTATCTCGAAAAAATCGGAACTTACAACCCAAACACAAATCCCGCAACAGTTGACCTCAATATTGATGCTGCTGTTAAATGGCTAGAAAATGGAGCGCAACCTACCGATACCGCTCGTACTTTATTGTCTTATCGAGGAGCTTTATTGAAGCATCATTTGCAAGGTGGAGTTCGAAAAGGTGCATTATCTCAAGAAGATGCTGACAAAAAATTTGAAGCATGGTTGGAGCAAAAAGATGCCCAAATTCAAGCTAAAGTAGACGGTCTTACTAGCGATAAAGCAAAAGCAAAAGCAGATGCCCTGGAAGCTGAGAAAGCTGTTAATGAAAAGCGAACTGCTGATGCTAAAGCATTAATCGAAGAAGCTGCTGCTGCTGAAGCTGCAGCCAAAAAAGAGGAAGAAATTGCTGCTGAAGAAACTCCAGAAACTGAAGCAGAAGCTTCGGTTACTGAAGAAGAAGCTTCGGTTACTGAAGAAGAAGCTCCAGCAACTGAAGAAGAAACTCCAGAAGCTGAGAAGTCTGATGATTCAGCAGAAGCATAAACTTCTTGACTATGACCAAAGAAGAATGCTTCTATCTGGGAACCATCGTCTCAAAATTTAGTTTTAAAGGAGAGGTATTAGCCAAGCTAGATACTGATAACCCTGAAGATTATTTAAATTTGGAATCTGTTTTTGTCCTACAAGGCAATAAATTGGTTCCTTTTTTTATTGAAAACGCTCAATTACAAAAATCCAGTTTATTACGAATTCAATTTGAAGATATTCATACTGAAACCGATGCAGGCTTATTAATCAAAAAAGAGCTTTATCTTCCTCTGGAACAGCTTCCTGAGTTAAAAGAAAATCAATTTTATTACCACGAATTAATCGATTTTAAAGTAAAAGAACAGTCGGGAAAAATTATTGGTCGCCTTCGTTCGGTAAACGATCAAACAGCACAAGCATTATTCGAAATTATAGATGAAAAATATCGTCTTATTTTAGTTCCAGTTCACGATGATTTTATCAACAAAGTCGATCGTAAAAACTCCCTTTTAACATTGGATTTACCGGATGGATTATTGGACATATATAAGCAGTGAAAAATAGCGTATTTCGATTCAAGCAATTTAAAATAAACCAATCCAAGTCTGCGATGAAAATAGGGACTGATGGGGTTTTGTTGGGAGCGTGGACACCGATTGCTAAACAACCCTTAAGCGTATTAGACGTTGGTTCAGGAACGGGTTTAATAGCACTTATGCTTGCCCAAAGACTTCCAAAAGCAAGTGTTGTTGGAGTTGAAATTGATGAAAATTCGGCAAATGAAGCAGCTGATAACTTTAAAAATTCACCTTGGACATCGCGTTTGAAATTAATACATAATCGATTTCAGGTTTTTGCTGAAAAGAGTGATGAAACTTTTGATCTTATTGTTTCAAACCCTCCTTTTTTTAAAACACCAATTAAGCAGTCCAAAAGCGCCAGAGCTACTGCTCGAAATAATCAATATCTACCTTATGAAGATTTGTTTACTTGGGTAAGTAAACTCTTGAGTATTCATGGACAATTTACTTTGATTTGTCCTTTTGAATATCGGAATGATCTCATTTTACTTGGATTGAGTAATGAGTTGTATTTAGTTAAAGAGCTGTTTGTCAAAGGAATGAATGGTACTCCTTTCAAAAGAATATTGATGTGTTTTTCAAAAGTAAAAGCTAATTTGGTTACACAAGAATTAGTGCTCGAAACAATACGACACGAGCGAACCATAGACTATCAAAATCTGGTTAAGAATTATTATCTCTAGAAGTCAAAGACAAAACCAAAAGAAGGGAAGGGTGTATTGCTTTGGTCTGTATCAATTTTGACCAAAGTTTTGGGGCTAATCAATGATCCATCGTCGTTTCTAGCCAAACCATATTCATCCGGTCTGGGATTTTCTTGTCCTAAGAAATTTTGTAATTCGAAGTAAAAGTTGAAAGATAATTTTTTAAAATTCCATTTCTTGTCCACGCGAATATCACATTGGCTGAATGCAGTTAGTTTTTCTTCCCCAAGGCGACTGTAATCCAGTACAATTCGAGGATAAGCGTTTAGACTTTCATCGGTATCTGTGGGGACGTAAGGTGTTGCTCCAGCGTAACGATAACGCAAACTTATTTCCCAATTTTTTCGGAGTTTATATCCACCTGTGAAAGAAAGTAGATTACGACTGTCCCAGACTGACGGTAATTTGGTGTTTTGAGCTCCACTAAATTCACTTTTGAAGTAAGTGTATGCTAAGATTCCATAAAAGTTTTTCGATAGTTTTTGCTGAAAGAGCAATTCAAAACCTGAACTTGTTCCATTACCATTATCAGAAACAGGTTCATTTCCAAGAACTTCAAATCCTCCTCCTTTATTTGCCAATGAAACGCCATCGAGAATAGAAACAGGGTATTGACTGTAATTTTTGCTAAAGGCCTCTAATGTAAAACGAGTAGATGGACTCACATTATACTCTAATCCGAAAACATAATGTTCACTTTGAGTATATCGATTCATCCTGTTGATGAAGTCACCACTATTGCTTTGAAAACCAAGCATGGTATAGGTCGGTATTTTAAAATAGCGTCCAACAGACGCATTTAACTTCCAGCTATTATCTTCTTTCAGAGCATACGAAGCAGATAAACGTGGTGAAAAGTTATCTATTAAATTTGACCCCTCGGTAAAACTATCGGCATCAGAACGCAGACCTAATGCTAAACTCAGTCTTTCATTCAAAAAAGAACTGCTGATTTTACCAAAAAAACCATATTTTATAAAGTCAATTTTGGTTTCGTAGAGAAAATTATCGAGAGTATTTACGGTATTATTACTGTAAACAGAATTCTGTAGGTTAGCTCCATAGGATAATTTCCAATTTCCTGAAAAGCTGGTTACATGTACTCTTAGTTTTGTTTCTTGTTCTTTAGAATCATTTCTAAAAAGTACACCCGATTTATTTTGGTTATCATCATATCGGCTGAAAATATTTTTCAATCGATTGCTACTTAATATTGTGTTTATTTGTCCTTTCCCGTTTCTTAATTTATGCTTCCAAGTTAAACCTAGAGTCAAAGTTTTTTGTTCGATAATTGGTACTTGTTCTAAAGTTGCTTGCTGTTCAGCATCAAATTCGTCAGGCGCTACAACTGAGAAATCATCTATCGAACCTAGCCCGATAAATGTCAGTGTATTTCGTTCATCAATTTCATGATTTAATTTCCATTGATAATCCCAATAATCAGGCCTTATTGGTAGCCCAACTAAAGCAAATACAAATTGTAGGTAACTTCGCCTAGCGGAGAACATTAAAGTAGTGTCAGATCGTTCTTTAGTGCCTTTGAAAATGGGTCCATCGAAGGTTGCCCCAGCTTCGCTTGCACCAATTCGAACATTTCCTGTAAATTTTTGATCGTTACCCTCTCTTTGTTCAAATGCCAAAACACCTGAAAGAGGATTGTCGTATTCAGCTCCAAAAGCAGAAGAAGATAAGGTAACTTCTCTTATAAAGGACACATTGAGCATCCCTACTGGTCCTCCAGCACTTCCTTGGGTGCTGAAGTGATTAATGTTAGGAATTTCAACTCCGTCAAGATAATAAACACTTTCGTTTGGTGCTCCTCCTCGGATGATAAAGTCGTTTCTAAAACCACCAATAGATGGAGAAATTCCAGGTAAACTTTGAGCTACCTTGGTAATGTCATTATTCCCACCTGGATAAGTTTCAATTTCAACAGCAGAAAATGATTGAGTAGACAGTGGGGTTTCTTTTGTGGTTCTGAATGGACTTTTAGAAAGAACAACTTCGTTTAAAGTCTCCAATCTTTCATTTAGTTTAAACAGAAGCTGGGGGGTTCCAACAGATTTTACGATAACATTGTAAAGTGTCTGAGAATCGTACCCCAGATAACTTGCCTTGATATTGTATGATTGAGTTGGAATATTTTCGAAGATAAAATAACCATTTGCATCTGTAATTACTCCGATGTTAGTTCCTTCCAGAAGAATTGTTGATCCTTCTAAGGGATATTGTGTTTTTTCGTCAATGACTTGCCCTGAAAAAGTTCCAGTATTTTGAGCATAAATAATTGATGAAATTGTAATGAAAACAGTTAATAAGCATTTGCGCATGGTGTAATTTTTCAGCTAAATTAAGTTTTGAAATTTAAAGCTCAAATATTTTGTTTAACTTTTTTATAAAATATATAAACAATTTAATTCTTCCGTCGTTTGTTTTTCCTTTTTGCTTTTTTGTTTTGTTCTTCTATTTTTTTTAGCTCTCTTTCTTTTTCTTGTAAGTCATATTCTTGTCTAAACTGCTCCAATTCTTCACTTTTGATTATTTCTTGATCACTTGCTTGAATAGCGATATCATCCACCCCAAAGGAACCTTTCTCGGTTTGTTTACGCATGATTTCTTTGGAAGCCTTAAGGCTGTAATAGATTCCTGGATCAATCATTTTATTGGCGATATAATTTTCTTTCTTTTTTTTGTCCCAGCGAACAAAAACAAAACCTCCTTCGTTCGCTGAATCTAACTTTACTCGAAATACTTTTGCATTATTAGGAAGATTCTGATAAACTTCAATGCTTTTGAGAATATAGCCCGAAATATCAAGTAATTCCTCAACAAATAGTGTTTGTCCTTCTAAGCTTTTGTCATTTAGAGGGGATAAATATTCAACTTCTTCATATTCCTCGTCATAATCATAATCATCCTGAGCATAATTGATGTTCCAAAAGAGCAGGAGTCCGGAGATGAGCGTAAATTTTAATGTATCAGAATTCATGCTGCTTTTCGGGTTGATAAATGAAATAATAACAAATAAAAAATTGTGATCCAATATAGGTTAATTCTGTTAGGCTGTCAATGAAACTCGTATTCTCGATGAAAAGGCCATAGGAGAGTAATGTTCCACTAAAAATAAGCAAAGTGATTCCAATCATTAGCGAAAGTGTTGTTCTGTTTCTTTGTTCAGTCCACAACATAAAACTTAGAAATCCCGCTCCTATCAGGAATGTACCATAAAAAAGTATAGGCCAAAATAATGACCCTAGATTTTCGTATAATATTATTAAAATAATTAGGAGATAAATCATCCAAACCATGGCTACGATTAATGCATGTTTTTTTTTGAATTGAATTAAAAAGTCACCTATGAGTTCTTTTATCATTGTGTCTAAAAGGAGTAAAATTACTCCCCAGAAAACAATTATACCTGCAAGTATATGAGAAAAATCTGAACTCAAAATTAAAATATATCCAATCCAAGAAAAAAATAAAATTATAAAATAAGCATTGGATCGATTTTTACCAGAGAAATAATATAGGGTAAGGGAAGGGGTAAATAATAATTTGAAGATTTGAGCTAATTCTTCAAATTGAAACACTACGGTTTTAATACTTAGTAGAGCAATAATCCAAAAAATATAGATGCTGTATTTTATTGGAAAAGATAAAATTGAATTCATGAGATGGGGTTAAAATTAAGTGTTCTAAAGTAATTGCAAATTAAAAATTGAGCTGGTATGTATGTCGCCATAACCCAAAAGCCAAAAATATTTTCCTCAAAATAAAAGGTGTTGAATGCAATCATGCTATCCGATACAATAAACAAAATAACTCCTACTAAAAGTTCAAAAGTTTTGGCATTTCTTTTTGTCATCCATAGCAGCATGGCTAGTATTCCTATGGTTGCTATAGTGATTGCATATCCACTAACAGGGATGGTTAATGTTCCTAGTTTAGGACCCAATAGCTTCATGGTTCCAAGAAAATAAACTCCAAATAATAGGGATGAAATTAATCCTTCTTTTGAAGAAAGAAAATCTTTTAAGGTTAGTTCTATTTCTTTGTTGATTAAGTGCAGATAAAGAAGTTGTGTAATCCAAAAAGATAGAATTCCTAAGAGAAAAAATAAGGAGCCTTTACCCATCAATAAAAGATCACCCACCCAAGAGAACAATAAAGCTGCCAAAAATATTTTTTTTGAATTTTTATGGTAATAAAACAGTGCTAGCAAGGGCACAAGAAGTGGTTTTGTGTAAGTTGTCCAGATTTCTTGATTTGTGTATTGTAAAAAAACATGTGCAATACCGATAATCCAGAAAAGGTATGCAGCATTTTTCATTCAAGTATATAATTTAGAATTTTTAAATATATAGAATATCATCGAGATTGAAAAAGTTAAACTTTTTTAACAACAAATGTTACAACACCCCAAATGATAAGTTCATTGTCCTCAGTTACCCGTATGGGTTTATATTTTTTATTTTCTGGTATTAGGTAAATGCAATCCGCTTCTACCTTTAATCGTTTTACCGTAAATTCTCCGTCAACAAAACATACAGCGATGTTATTGTCTTGAGGTTCTTTACTTCTGTCAATAACCAAAAGGTCTCCGTCATCTAGCCCAGCTCCCTGCATTGATTCTCCAGCAACTCGCGCATAAAAAGTAGCTTCTTCGTTTTTGACAACTTCTTGATCGATACTGATTCGAAGTTCTTTAAAATCGTCTGCAGGAGATGGGAATCCCGCAGAGACTCTATTTTGAGCAAGAGGTATTTTTCGAAAATTTTCAGTATTGGGTTTAAAGAAAATTATACCTTCTCCAATTTTATTTTTCTTCCTCATAAAGTGATGCCTGAGTTGTTGTTGACTACAATGACCTCATTAAGTTCAGTGGTATATCGTCTTGAGAGATGTTCTTGTCGCATTTTCCAAGTTTTCTTCAGGTCTTGATTTCCTAACTTAATTTGATTTGGGCCAAAACGTAAGTGTATTTTGTCGATAGCTTGCATCAAAGGGTCATGCTTATTTATGTTGGATTGAAATAAGTTGAGTTGTCGTTCTTTAGAGGGTACAAGCCCGAGCAAGAGAACTCCTGCTTTTTTGTATTCAATTCCATCACGAAAAATCCGTTTCAATCCTTCTACTGCATATTTACAAAGGGTAATACTTGAGTCGGTAGCATAGGGAAGTGTAATTACACAACTGTTCCGGTATTGCTGTTTATTTGTTTGATGTCGATTACTGCTTATGAATACCAATACCGCATTACAACTACTTTTTTGTTTGCGAAGTTTTTCTGCACAACTATTGGCATAGGTCGAAATGCGATCCTCTAATTCATGAAACAGCTTATAGTTATTTTTAAAACTCCGTGTGGTTGTGATGGATTTTTTTGCAGGCACAATTTCTTCAAGCTTAATATGAGGCAATCCTAATAGATCTTTTTTTAAACGAAGTTCCAAAACACTCATATGCTTTCGAATCCATGAGTCAGGAAGGTTTGCAAAATTATAAGCTGTTCGAATTCCTTGTGCTTGTAATTTTTTTGTGTGCTGCATTCCAATACCCCAAATGTCTTTTACAGCAGTCCATTTAAGTGCTTTTATTCGTTTTTCTTCGGTGTCAATTATATAAACACCTTGTGTTTTAGAGCTGAATTTTTTAGCGATTTTATTAGCAATTTTAGCCAAGGCTTTTGTGGGTGCAAATCCAATCGAAACAGGGATCCCTGTCCATTGGCGTACCTGTTTTTTTATTTGAAAACCTGTTGTTTCAAAATCAAAATAATCAAAACCGTCAAACCTTAAAAAAGCTTCATCAATACTATAAACTTCTGTATTTGGGGTATAACGTTCAAGGATATACATCACTCGATTACTCATATCTCCATAAAGGGGGTAGTTCGAGGAAAACATTTTGATGTTTTGTTCTGCGATTTTTTTTTGATATTTAAAAGTAGGAGCCCCCATAGGCACTCCCAAAGCTTTTGCTTCGTTACTTCGAGCGATAACACAGCCATCGTTATTTGATAAGATGACAATGGGTTTTGATTCCCATTGGGGTTGAAAAACACGCTCACAAGAAGCATAAAAATTATTACAATCAACAAGTGCAAACATGTTGTCTAAAGTAACGAATTATGAAATGTAATGTTCCTTTTTTTCGAAAAGATGTTTTTATTTTTTAGTCTTTATTTTTAAGGATTCTACTTAAGTTTTATTTGCTTTTTAATTATAAATGTTACAAATGGGATATAAGAGATCGTATTTGTGTTAAAAACAGTCTCATTTTTCTTTCAAATACACGAAGGTCTTAGGCTAAAAGTTGTAATTTCGTAAATGAATTTTAGACAAGTCTTCACATAAATGGATAAATATTCTTTTTTAAATGCAGCTCATACAGGCCATTTTGCTCAAATGTATGATCAATATCTTCAGCAGCCCGATAGTGTCGAAGCCAGTTGGAGGGCTTTTTTCCAAGGTTTTGATTTTGGAGTAGAAAACAGTCAAGAAGGTTTTGATTCTGAGACAATATCTGAAGTTCCCGAACATTTACAAAAAGAGTTCCAGGTAGTACAGCTGATTGATGGATACAGAAAACGAGGCCACTTGTTTACCAAAACAAATCCTGTAAGAGACCGAAGAACCTATACTCCCAATCTATCAATAGAGAACTTTGGACTTAGTTCTGAAGACCTTAATAGTGTTTTCAATGCAGGGGATATTATGGGAATCGGTCCCAGTACCCTAACGGTAATTATTGAACATTTAGAGCGAGTGTATTGCGATTCTATAGGAGTAGAATACATGTATATTCGAAATCATGAGAGACTCAATTGGATTCAACAAAGACTCCATATTAATGATAATCATCCTAATTTTTCTCAAGATCAAAAGAAACATATTTTAAAGAAATTAAATCAAGCGGTAAGCTTTGAGAATTTTTTGCACACTAAATATGTAGGTCAAAAGCGCTTTTCACTAGAAGGTGGCGAGTCTTTGATTCCTGCATTAGACGCTGTGGTAGAAGCTGCAGCTAATCATGGAGTTGAAGAGTTTGTAATGGGAATGGCGCATCGAGGCCGTTTGAATACACTGACTAATATTTTCGGAAAATCAAGCAAAGATATTTTCAGTGAATTTGATGGAAAAGATTACGAAGAAATAGTTTTTGATGGGGATGTAAAATATCATTTGGGTTGGACATCTAAACGTACTACAGATACTGGTAAAAAAATTAATATGAATATTGCTCCAAATCCTTCACATCTCGAAACAGTTGGAGCTGTTGTTGAAGGTATTACCAGAGCAAAACTAGAAAATAGCTTTAAGGGGGACACCAATAAAGTATTACCTATCGTTGTCCATGGAGATGCTGCAATTGCAGGTCAAGGATTACCTTATGAGATTGTTCAAATGGCTGGGCTCAAAGGTTATGGAACAGGAGGGACAATCCATATTGTAGTAAATAACCAAATCGGGTTTACAACCAATTATTTAGATGCCCGCTCAAGCACCTATTGTACCGATGTAGCCAAGGTAACCTTATCACCAGTTTTACATGTAAACTCTGATGATGCGGAAGCAGTTGTCCACGCCACTCTTTTTGCATTAGATTATCGCATGCAATTCGGTAGAGATGTATTTATTGATCTTTTGGGATATAGAAAATATGGACACAATGAAGGAGATGAGCCTCGTTTTACACAACCAAAGCTTTATAAGTCCATTGCAAAACACAAAAATCCACGAGATATTTATGCGGAACAATTGATTGCTCAAAATATTGTAACGGCTGCCGATATAAAAAAATTAGAAAAAGAGTATAAAAATTCTTTAGAGGTAGATCTCCAAGATTCTCGAAAAGAAAAGAAAACAGTCATTACACCTTTTATGGCGGATGAATGGGAAGGACTCTCTTTGGCCAAAGAAAAAGAAATGATGGTCGAGGTTGATACTCAGGTTAATGAAAATACTCTTTCCGAGGTTGCGACTGCTATCACAACCTTGCCTGAAGACAAAAAATTCTTACGTAAAATTGAAAAATTAATCAAGGATCGAAAACGTATGTACTTCGAGTTGGACTCAATGGATTGGGCAATGGGCGAACTTCTTGCATACGGGACTTTACTTCAAGAAGGTTTTGATGTTCGAATATCAGGTCAAGATGTTGAACGAGGAACATTTTCACACAGGCACGCCTTGTTGAAAGCTGAAGACTCAGAGGAAGAAACGGTTTTATTGAATACACTGCCCAACAAAAACCAAGGAAAATTCAGCATTTATAATTCGTTATTGTCCGAATACGCTGTTTTGGGTTTTGACTATGGATATGCCATGGCCAGCCCCAATGCTTTAACTATTTGGGAAGCTCAATTTGGGGATTTTAGTAACGGAGCTCAAATTGTAATTGACCAATATATTTCCTCTGGAGAGGATAAGTGGAAGACTCAAAATGGAATAGTAATGTTGTTACCCCATGGATATGAAGGGCAAGGTGCGGAACATTCCTCTGCACGAATCGAACGTTATCTTCAGCTTTGCGCAAAAGACAATATGTATGTTGCTAATTGCTCAACGCCTGCAAACCTATTTCATCTTCTCAGAAGACAGATGAAAACCAATTTCCGAAAGCCTTTAATTATTTTTACGCCCAAGAGTTTGCTGCGTCATCCAGAAGTAGTTTCCTCAAGGAAAGATTTTACTTCTGGAAAATTTCAAATGCTTATTGAGGATAATACCATAAAAGTAAAGGACACAAAAATATTGGTGTTCTGCACAGGAAAATTCTATTATGACCTGATAAAAGCCAGAAAAGAGAACCAACGAAAAGATGTTGCTATCATTCGTTTAGAACAAATATTCCCATTGCCTTCTAATGAAATTCGTTCGGTTTTAAATCAATATAAGAGCGTAAAAGATGTTGTTTGGGCTCAAGAAGAACCGCGTAATATGGGAGTTTGGTCACATTTACTTTTACATTTGCCAGAAGCTGTAAACTTCAGACCTGCAACAAGACGTTTTTATGCTGCTTCAGCGGCAGGAAGTGCAACACGATTCAACAAAAGACATCGTGAAGTCATTGATTACGTTTTCGATGATTCAAAAGATAATTTTATTAAAAACAAAAATAAATAACAAGTACCCGTTAAAACACCATTCCTATGATTTTAGAAATGAAAGTTCCTTCACCAGGAGAATCGATAACAGAAGTAGAAATAGCTCAGTGGTTAGTAGCTGAAGGGGATTATGTCGAAAAGGATCAGGCCATTGCTGAAGTAGATTCAGACAAGGCAACCCTTGAACTTCCTGCAGAGGAAAGCGGTACAATTAACTTTAAAGCTAAGGAAGGAGATGCAGTAGCTGTTGGACAAGTTGTTTGTTTGATTGATACTGAAGGGAAACCTAGTAGCGAAACTGCTATTTCAGAAGTTTTAGAAGAAAAAAAGCAACCTGAAGCTGCTGTTGAAAAACAAGTAGAGAATCCAAAAACATATGCTTCTGGTTCAGCTTCTCCAGCTGCCAAAAAAATATTGAGTGAAAAAGGAATTCAACCCAATGAAATTGTTGGAACAGGAAGAGATGGTAGGGTTACCAAACAAGATGCTGTTGATGCCGTTCCTTCAATGGGAACACCGCCGATTCATGGTACTCGGGAAGATAGCCGTAAGAAACTCTCTATGTTGAGACGAAAAGTTGCTCAACGATTGGTAAGTGCCAAAAATGAGACCGCCATGTTGACTACGTTCAATGAAGTAAATATGTCTCCAATTTTTGCTTTAAGAAATGAATTTAAAGAAGCATTTAAAGAAAAGCATAATGTTGGATTAGGGTTTATGAGCTTTTTTACCAAGGCAGTAGTGCGAGCATTAAAATTATTTCCAGACGTAAATTCGATGATCGATGGTGATCATCAAATTGAATACGATTATTGTGATATCAGTGTTGCAGTTTCTGGTCCAAAAGGATTGATGGTTCCTGTGGTTAGAAGCGCAGAAAAATTATCGTTTAGAGGTATTGAGACTGAAATAAAACGCTTGGCAATTCGTGCTCGTGATGGAAAGATAACAGTCGATGAAATGACAGGTGGAACCTTTACAATTTCTAACGGAGGTGTTTTTGGATCAATGCTTTCTACACCAATTATTAACCCCCCTCAATCAGGTATTTTGGGAATGCATAATATAATTGAACGTCCCATTGCAGTTGATGGGAAAGTAGAAATTCACCCAATGATGTATTTGGCTTTATCTTATGACCACCGAATTGTTGATGGAAAAGAATCTGTAGGTTTTTTGGTTGCAATTAAAGAAGCTTTGGAAGATCCCATAAATTTATTGATGGATAAAGATTCAAAGAAAGCTTTAGAGCTTTAGAAAAAGATTTTTACTCTTATAATCTATAATAGCGTTAGTTCTTTTAAGAAAGTCAGCACCTATAATGCCATCTATTGTTAAACTCCCTTGTTCTGATAAAGAGGAATTAATTGCATTCATGTCGAGTAAAAAAAACTTTAGATTTAGTATAAAAATTTCTTTGTAGTTAATTGTACTTTTCATACTGGGCTTTGCTTTTAACTTTTCACTACCTGCACCGCTCATTTCTAATTCGTTGTCTTGTCTTACGATAGAGAAATAATCTTCTTTATCAATAGAAATAAAGCTGTTCGAAGCACCAGTATCAATTAAAAAAAGACCATCTTTTTTATTGATTTTTAGGTGAGCAACTAAATGTTGACTTTTTGTTTTTTTAAATTTTATTGAAAGAAATCCTTGAGGTTTTAAAATGGCTTTCAGCACTTTTTTTGTTTCAAAGATACAGAAAGGATTTAAGCTTTGTTTCCAATTTGAAATGCCTATTTTTACTTTATGCAATTAATAGACACCCACACCCACCTTTATGCGGAAGCTTTTGATGAAGATCGAGACGAAATGATTAAAAGAGCTTTGAAAAATGGTGTTAGCGATTTTTTTGTGCCCGCCATCGACTCTAGCTATTCGGAAAGGATGTTTGCACTAGAGAATCAATACCCTAATCAAGTTCATCTGATGACTGGAGTTCATCCTACTCATGTGAAAAGTGATTACAAAGAGGAACTTGCCCATGTATCTTCATTGTTAAAAAAACGTTCCTTTTGTGCAGTCGGAGAAATTGGAATTGATTTATACTGGGACAAAACCTTTATAAAAGAGCAACAGGATGCTTTTGATACTCAAATACAATGGGCAAAAAACGATAAGCTCCCGATTATAATCCATTGTAGAGAAGCTTTTGATGAGGTTTTCGAAGTTTTAGAGGGTCATAAGTCTGAAGATCTTTATGGAATATTTCATTGCTTTACCGGAACTTTAGAGCAAGCAAAACGAGCTTTATCTTACAATTTGAAATTAGGAATAGGAGGAGTTGTTACTTTTAAGAATGGTAAAATCAATCAATTTTTAAAAAAAATTCCTTTAAGTGAAATAGTTTTGGAAACAGATTCACCTTATTTAGCGCCTGTACCATATCGGGGGAAAAGGAATGAAAGTTCTTATTTAAAGCAGGTTGTTGAAAAAGTTGCTGATGTTTACGATTTGCCTATTGATCTAATAGCAAAAGAAACCACCAAGAATGCTTTTGAGGTATTTAAATTAATTTGATTTTATAGCACTTAAATTTTTAGGTCAAGTTTTTTTTTTGTTATTTCGACAATTGAAATTTTAATTTTAGAGAGGTGGCCGAGCGGTCGAAGGCGCACGCCTGGAAAGTGTGTATACGCCAAAAGCGTATCGAGGGTTCGAATCCCTTCCTCTCTGCTAAGTTGTTTTTTGGTGTATAAATTGAAAAATAGAATAACATCATAAGAGACCTATGAAAAAATATGATGAAGAAAATTCTTTCCATATAAAGTATACAAAAACTTTAATGTGATATATATCCTAATTTAGTGTGTTTAAAAAGATTTAATTTGAATTAACCACATAAAGGAGTGAATCATAAATTATATTATTTTATCGACTGTATCCTAATGACAAAAGGAAAATTAAAATCAATTATTGAGAAAATTATTGGATTTATTAAGAGGAACTTTAATCACCTAATATCTTCAAACCTTTATATTAAGGTTAATACCTCAATCATTTTTTTAATTTCTTTAGTCAGTTCCGCACAACACGATCATACTGGTCTGCATCACTGGGAGATTCCCAGTAAGAATCCTGATCGTATTATATTGACTTTTCATGGAGATCCAGCTACATCTAGAGCCGTAACCTGGCGTACTGACAATAATATCAAAAAGGGGGTAGCAGAAATAGCAATTGCAACCGTAAACTCTAATTTCAAATCCACTTCATCCACTTATGAAGCTATTTCGAAGCCTTTTGATCTGGGACAATATAAGGGAAACAACTCCCTCATAGTTAATTATCACAGTGTGATATTCGAAAACCTAAAGCCTGATGAGCTTTATGCATACAGGGTTGGAGATGGAAACGAATATTGGTCAGAATGGATACAGTTCAGAACTGCCCAAAAAAGAAAAGCCACAACTGAATTTGTGTATTTTGGTGATGCACAAAATAATATTCTTTCAGACTGGTCACGAGTTATACGAATGGCATATCAAACTGCTCCCAATGCATCTTTTGCTATTCATGCAGGGGATTTAATTAATAACGCGCATCAAGATTACGAATGGGCAGAATGGTTCAAAGCTGGCGGCTTTATTCACAGCCAGTGGACTGCAATTCCTGTTTTAGGTAATCATGAATTCTGGCCTTTATCTAAAGAACATGGAAAAAGAGAACTCTCTATCCAATGGCGTCCTCAATTTACTCTTCCTGTTGAAAATTCACTAAGTAAAAAATTACACGAAACAGTTTATACAGTTGATTATCAAAATATAAGAATTATAGTTTTGAATTCAAATTATAATTTAAGAGAGCAAACTAAATACATTGAACAAAAGCTAAAAACTTCAAAAGCTAAATGGAATATAGTTACTTGTCATCATTCTGTATTTTCTCCTGCCAAGGGGAGGGATTTTGAATATGGGCGTGAGCACTGGAAACCATTATTTGACAAATACAATGTAGATTTGGTGCTTAATGGTCATGACCACACCTATGCTCGAGGGCATGTTCCAGAACTGAATGAAATTTGTAAAGATTCGGGAGAAATAAAAACTGTCTATGTAACTTCTGTCAGCGGTCCAAAGCATTACAAGTTAGATCCTTATCAAATTAAAGATTACAATAAAGATGGTTATTTATTGGATAAATCAGCACAATATATTCAATTTTATCAAGTAATTACAATTGATGATAATCAATTGACTTATGTAGCTTATACATCAACAGGACAGGAATACGACAGGGCAGTAATTAAGAAAAACTTTGAAACTGGCACAAAAAAAATATCCCATCCATCAAACCAAAATTAGTTTAGGGAGTCGTTAACGAGAATTTCATCTTTGATTTAACTGTTGATTTTTTTGGAAATTAATTTTTTAAATGTAGCCATTGGGTATAAATTTGATAATATTCAATAACCCATTTGCATTTACTACAAATACATCTATCCCCTTTAAATATAAATCACATAACATCTTAATAAAAATCAATACATAATTCATTAAACAAATCTGTATAATTCTAAAGACTCGCCAAAGAAAACATCAAATATTTCAAAAGTATTAGACATTATCACATTTTTTCTTTTCTTTGTCGGCACATAAGAAATGGAGATAATCAAAAATTAGTTTAAACAGTATTTTTTTTTATCTTTAAAACTTTAAATAATAAGAACAAAAATTTATTCAATGAGAAAACTATTAGTTGCCCTTGTAACCAGCATTTTAATGACCGGTTTTTCCGCGAATGCAAATACAATTAATCTCACAGTTGCTGATAATGCAGCAATTTCAACAATTGTACAAGATGATGATCAAGCTTCTGGCGAGGAGTCAGCATCTTTTACACAAGAACTAAAAACAAGATTTATTGAAGGTGGCCCTGGTTTTATGGGAATCGTTTTAATCTGTTTGATTTTAGGTCTTGCAATTGCTATTGAAAGAATTATCTTTTTAAATTTAGCAACCACAAATACAAAGAAATTGACTGAAGGTGTTGAAGAAGCTCTTGCAAATGGAGGAGTTGATGCAGCTAAAGATCTTTGTAGAGATACAAAAGGACCTGTTGCTTCAATCTTTTATCAAGGACTTGACCGTGTTGATGAAGGTGTAGAGAGTGCAGAGAAAGCAGTAGTAGCTTATGGAGGGGTTCAAATGGGACAATTGGAGAAGAATGTTTCTTGGATTTCGTTATTCATTGCTCTTGCTCCTATGCTTGGGTTTATGGGAACCGTAATTGGGATGATTCAAGCTTTTGACAAAATTGAAGCAGCAGGAGATATGCAGCCTTCTCTCGTAGCAGGAGGTATTAAAGTTGCACTTTTGACAACTGTATTTGGTCTTGTCGTAGCAATTATTCTTCAGATTTTTTATAACTATATCGTTGCTAAAATTGACAGCATTGTGAATGATATGGAAGATGCATCAATTACATTGGTAGATATCCTTGTTGCACATAAGAAATAGTTATAGACCTCTAAAAATTTGTAAATTATGAATTTTCAAAAAATAGTAAAAATCATCACGGGAATTCTTGGCGTATTAGGGATTGTATTCCTCTTCAGGGTTGTCGGAGCTGGTGATGAAGAAATCAAGGCAGCGGCAGCAGTAGGAGACTACGGTAAAGTAAGTCCTCTAATAAACCTTTCTCAATTTATCTTAGGGATAGCTGTAATAGCTACTTTGATTTTCTCTCTGATTGGACTTTTTTCGGATGGTGCTAAATTGAAGAAAGCAATCTTCTCAGTAGTGGGATTTCTTATTGTGTTGGGGATAGCTTATGCAACATCTGAAGGTGTTGAAACCCCAATGAAAGACGGAAAAGTGTTATCTGCATCAGGATCTCGCTGGGTAGGAACGGGAATTAGAATGTTTTATTTTCTTGCCGTGATTGCAATTGGATCAATGCTATTTGCAGGCGTAAAGAAATTAATCAAATAAACTAAGAAAATGGCAAAAAGAGCAGCACCTGAGGTAAATGCTGGATCGATGGCAGACATTGCTTTCTTACTTTTGATTTTCTTTCTAGTTACCACAACTATTGAAACGGATTCAGGAATCAACAGAAAGCTTCCGCCCACAGATGAAATAGTGGATCCTCCTATTATTAAAGAAAGAAATATATTTACGGTAGTCGTAAATAAAAATAATCAATTTCTTGTTGAAGAAAAACCACTTGAAATTTCTGAAATTAGAGAGCAAGCAATTGCTTTTTTGGATAACGGAGGTGGAGTAGGTGATGAAGCTTGTGACTATTGCCAAGGAGCAAAAGATCCAAGTTCGTCTGATAATCCAGAAAAAGCAATTATTTCACTTAAGAACAACAGAGAGACTTCTTATAAAGTTTACATAGCTGTTCAAAATGAATTAGTTGCAGCGTATAATGATTTAAGAGACCGTGAATTTGTTAGGCTTAATCCACTTTTAGGATTAACTTTTGTTGAAGCGAATAAGCGCTATGCTGATCCACGAACAACTCCAGAAGAAAAAGAAAGACTGAAGCCGAAATTAGCTGAAGTTAAATTAATGTTTCCTCAAAAATTATCTGAAGCAGAACCAAGTAAGAACAACTAAACCCTTAAAACATGGCTAAATTTAAAAAGAAAAAAGGAGGAGAAACCCCTGCTATTTCAACAGCATCTTTACCCGATATTGTTTTTATGTTATTGTTCTTCTTTATGGTTGCTACAGTAATGCGAGATAACACACTGATGGTTCAAAATACTTTACCAGCAGCAGATCAAATTCAAAAGCTAGACAAGAAAGATCGTGTTATGTATATCTATGCTGGAAAACCATCTAGTCGATATGCTGACAAGTACGGAAATCAAGCACGTATTCAATTGAATGATAAATTTGCTACAGTTGGAGATGTAGGAGCTTTTGTACTTGCAGAACGTGCTTCTAAACGTCAAGAATTACAGAATGTTCTGACAACAGCTTTAAAAGTTGATGGAGATACCAACATGGGGCTGATCTCCGACATCAAACAAGAATTAAGACAGGTAAATGCTTTAAAAATTAATTATACTACTCGTGTAGGCGATTATACTCAAAACATGAAAAACTAGTAAAAATTTTATTTTTTTAAAAGGGTGTTTCTATGAAACACCCTTTTTTTTTGAAAGAACTTCTTCTACCTTTATCCAATGAAATTCGCTTTAACATTTTTCTACTTATTCTTAAGTATTCATTTAGTAGCCCAAGACAGTTTGGCGCTTGTTGAAAAATCTTACAAAGAAGATCAATGGTATGCGAGTATATCATTTTTACTTGCCGATGAGTCTATTGAAGGCTTTCGATTAAATGGGTTATCCCAATCCTTTAGTATCGGTTTTATTAAAGATATTTCATTGAATAATAAATCTAACAGAGCATTGGGAATCGGTTTAGGATATGGAATCAATAATTATGGTTCAAATCTTAGTATTTCAATTGAAAACAATGATTCTTATGAGTTTAGTTTAGTTGAAAGCATCCAGCTTATTTCCAAGAATAGATTGGTTTCTCATTTTCTTGAAGTTCCTATAGAATTTCGTTGGAGGACTTCAACGGCTACAACATATAAGTTTTGGAGAATTTATTCTGGATATCTGTTCCGCTACAACTTCTTTACACGAATAAAACCGTTTTATGATTCTGCTAGGGTTATCAATGAAGTAAACCCCATAAGTCACGCATTAAAATTTTCGGCAGGATACAACACTTGGAATATTTATTTTGAATACAGTCTGACCTCTTTTTTCAAAAGCGGTACACAAACAAATTTAGGTACTCCATTAGAACTGAATTCAATGAAAATAGGCTTAATATTCTATGTTTTATAATTCTTTCCTAAGACGGGCAACAGGAAAGTCCATTTGTTCTCTATATTTAGCAACTGTTCTTCGAGCTACTCTGTAACCTTTTTTGAGTAATTCTTCCGATAGAGCTAAATCCGCCAAAGGTTTCTTTTTGTCCTCTTTTTCAATTAACGTTCGTAAATTTTTTTTTATTTCCAAAGTAGAAACTTCTTCCCCATCTTCATTGGTAAGAGACTCAGAAAAGAAACTTTTTAGGAGTTTTGTTCCATAAGGAGTTTCTATGTACTTACTATTTGCTACTCTTGAAACTGTTGAAATATCCATTTTAATTATTTCAGCAATATCCTTTAGAATCATCGGTTTTAACGTGAGTTCATCCCCCGACAAAAAATATTCTTCCTGATGCTTTACAATAGCATTTATTGTTTGATATAAAGTTTGATGCCGTTGTGCAACAGCATCGATAAACCACTGAGCAGCATCTAGTTTTTGTTTGATGAATTGAATTGCGTCTTTTTGAGCTGAATTTTTATTGGGTGCTGCTTGATAACCTTTCATCATTTCTTTATAAGAAGACGAAATATGTAATTCAGGAGCATTACGGCGATTCAACACCACATTCAGTATTCCGTTATCAACGGTTAAGATAAAATCTGGAACGATGTGTGTGTTCTGAAAAGTTCCAGACAAAGCTCCACCAGGTTTTGGGTTTAATCGTTCTATTTCTTTTAGTCCTTGCTTCAATAATTCTTGATCAACATCAAATTTTTCTTGCAACTTTGTAAAGTGTTTTTTAGAAAATAATTCAAAGGCTTCATTTATAATTTTTGAGGCCATGATTTGTGAAACAGAGAGTTGTTTACTACTCAATTGTAAAGAAAGACACTCTTGTAGTGTTCGTGCTCCAACCCCAGCAGGTTCTAGGGATTGCACTTTTTCCAGAACTAATTCCAGTTGTTCTTCCTTAACAAGAATGTTTTGAGTAAAAGCCAAATCATCTAAAACATCTTGCAAAGATCTTCTTAGATAACCACTATCATCTATACTTCCAATCAGAAATTCAGCAATTTGCTCCTCCTCTGGTGTTAAAATTAAGGAACTGATTTGACCTTTTAAATATTGATGAAAACCGATTCCTCCTGTTAAAGGAATAGTTTTTTCCTCGTCATCGTCGCTATAATTGTTTGTAGTTAACTTATAAGAAGGTGTTTCGTCATCACTTAAATAAGCATCAATATCGATTTCCCCAGTATCGATGGTTTCGTGGTCTTCAAAGTCATCTTGAAAATCATCTAAAGGTTCATCTGTTTTATCTTTTCCAGTTTCAAGGGCTGGATTTTCTTCAATTTCATTTTGAAGTCGTTGTTCAAAATCTAAAGTTGTCAATTGAATCATTTTCATCAGCTGGATTTGCTGAGGAGATAATTTCTGTGAGAGCTTTAATTGAAATTGTTGTTTTAGCATAAATAAGTTTGAGACTTTTTCTTAAATATATGAAAAACAGTAGACTTTAGAAAGCAGCATTTTGCGGGGTTCGGGGAAATGGAATTACATCTCGTATGTTACTCATGCCAGTAGCAAACAAGACTAAACGTTCAAAACCAAGTCCAAATCCACTATGTGGAGCACTTCCAAAACGTCTAAGATCAAGATACCACCACAATTCTTTTTCGTCAATTCCCATAGCTTTTATTCTTTTTTGTAGAACATCCAAACGTTCCTCTCGTTGAGATCCTCCTACAATTTCTCCGATTCCTGGGAATAAAATATCCATTGCGCTTACGGTTTTTTGATCTTCGTTCATACGCATATAGAATGCTTTGATGGTAGCAGGGTAGTCATAGAGAATAACTGGGCAATTAAAGTGTTTTTCAACTAAAAATCGCTCGTGTTCACTTTGTAAGTCAGCACCCCATTTATCAATATTAAATTTGAATTTCTTTTTCTTATTGGGTTTACTATTTCGTAATATATCAATGGCCTCGGTATAGCTTACCCGTTTAAATTCATTTTCCACAACAAATTTTATTTTTTCTAATAAACCCATCGATGATCTTTCTGCTTGAGGTTTAGATTTATCCTCTTGCTTTAATCGATCATCTAAAAAGATCAAATCTTCTTCACATTCTTTGAGAATGTAATTCAAAACATTTTTTATAAATTTTTCTGCCAAATCCATATTATCGTTAAGGTCAAAAAAAGCCATTTCGGGTTCGATCATCCAAAACTCAGCAAGATGTCGAGTAGTGTTTGAATTCTCTGCTCTAAAAGTAGGGCCGAAGGTGTAAACTTCTCCTAAACCCATTGCATAGGTTTCAGCTTCAAGTTGTCCAGAAACGGTAAGATGTGTTTCTTTCCCAAAAAAATCTTTACTAAAATCAATATTTCCTTCTTTAGTAAAAGGTGTATTTTCAAAATCTAAAGCGCTAACACGAAACATTTCACCTGCTCCTTCAGCGTCGCTTCCAGTTATGATAGGAGTGTTTACGTATTGAAAGCCTTCATTTCTAAAAAACTGATGAACTCCAAATGCAAGAGCTGAACGCAATCGCATTACTGCACTGAAAGTGGTTGTTCTTACACGTAAATGAGCTTTTTCTCTTAGGAATTCTAGACTGTGTTTTTTGGGTTGTATAGGATAGCTTTCAGGATCAGCTTCACCATAAATGTGTAAATCGGTTACTTGAATTTCATGAGATTGACCTTTTCCTTGACTTTCTATGTAATTTCCAGTTATTTTTATAGCTGCTCCTGTATTAATACTTTTAAGTAAAGCATCATCCATTGACTCAAAATCAACAACACATTGTAAATTCCCTAATGTAGACCCATCATTTAAAGCAATAAATCGATTAGCTCTAAAGGTTCTAACCCAACCTTTTACAATTACTTGTTGACCTGTAGCAGATGTTTTTAGTAAGGACTTGATTTTCATAATGTTTTTGCTTTTCGCTGCAAAGATAACAGTTTATCTAAAATTTAGTTATTCGTTTTACGCTTCCTTTGATTCTTTTTGTTCTAAAATTTGAAGCTTGGGCTTTTTCATGACATTTTCATTAGAAACGGTCCGTTCTAATGAAATTAATAGAGAGGGGAGTAAAATTAAATTTGCAAGCATTGCGAAAAGTAGGGTTGCTGAAACCAAACCTCCGAGTGCAACCGTTCCACCAAATTCTGAAATCATAAAAACAGAAAACCCAAAGAATAAGACAATGGATGTATAAAACATGCTCACTCCTGTTTCTCTTAATGCAGCGTATATTGATCTTTGTATTTTCCATTTTGATTCGATCAATTCCTGTCGATATTTTGCCAGAAAATGAATGGTGTCATCAACAGAAATTCCAAAGGCAATACTAAAAACTAATATTGTAGATGGCTTTATGGGAATACCCAAAAAACCCATCATGCCTGCTGTGACTAATAAGGGTAAAATATTAGGAATGAGTGAAATGAGAATCATTTTGAAAGACCTAAATAAGTATGCCATAAAAAGAGCAATTAATAAAATAGCCAGAGAAAGCGATAGAATTAGATTCTTGATAAGGTATTTAGTTCCTTTTAAAAAAATTAAAGACTTTCCAGTGAGTTGAATGTCATATCGATTTTCAGGAAAAATCTTTTTTATTTCTTTTTCGAGTTCAAATTTAATCTCTTCCATTCGTTCGGTTCGAATATCTTTCATAAACGTTGTCATTCGAGCATATTGACCTGTTGAATCCACATAATTTCTCATCAATGCATCTCCTTGCTTAGAAGAATCAAAATAAGAAAAAACAAAGTTGTTTTCTTGGGCTGTTGGGAGTTTGTAGTAGTTTGGATTTCCATTGTAATATGCTTGCTTAGCATATTTTATGGCATTTACAACTGAAATAGATTTAGAAAGTTCAGGGATAGCATCAATGCTTTGTCCTAGTTCATCCATTCGTTTTAAAGTAGGTAGTTTAACAACTCCATTTTTTCGCTGGGTATTGATTAAAATTTCTAGGGGAACAACTCCATTAAACTCTTTATCAAAGAAAAGGATGTCTTTAAAAAATTCTTTTTTCTGAGGCATGTCCTCTAAGATGCTCCCAGAGATTCTGATTTGGTAAATGCCTATAATGCTTCCAATAAGAAGAATTAGCGAAATAATGTAGGTGTTTATTCTTCGGTACCGAACGTTTTTCTCCATCCAATTTACAAAGCTATCAATGGATTTATTTTTTAAATGATTCAAATGCTTTTGGTTAGGAAGTGGCATGAAGCTATAGATGATGGGAATTAAAAGCAGAGAAAGAATAAAGATTCCTATGACATTAATCGATGCAATGATTCCAAATTCGGTCAATAACTTACTATCCGTCAAAATAAAAGTTGCAAAACCTGATGCGGTAGTAAGATTGGTCATTAAAGTTACATTTCCAATCTTGATAATTACTTGCTGAAGTGATTTTACTTGATTCCCATGTTTGGCAACTTCTTGTTGATATTTATTGATTAGAAAAATACAATTGGGTATTCCTATGACAATAATTAAAGGGGGGATTAAGGCTGTCAAAACAGTAATTTCGTATCCCATCCATCCGAGTGTACCAAGTGCCCAAACAACACCAAAAAGGACAATAACCATTGAAATTACTGTAGTACGAATGGAGCGGAAAAATAAAAAGAAAATCAAAGAAGTTATTCCCATTGCTCCTAAAACAAAGATCCCAATTTCATCGACAATATTTTGAGCATTTAAAGTTCTGATATAGGGCATTCCAGAAACTCGTACGTTAACATTGTTCTCCTCTTCAAATTTTTTTATGGAGGGAATAAAAACATCATAAATAAAGGCCTTCCTTTGGGCACTATTTACAATTTCATTTTTCATGTAAACCGCAGATCTAACGGTTTGTGTTTTTTTATTGAAAATCAAATTTTCATAGAAAGGTAATTCTTTAAATAGTTTCTGTTTGAGGAGTGCATATGTTTCTTTTGTCTCTGGTTTGATAGACAGAAAAGGAATCATTTCAAACTTCTTTTTCCTTGTATTTTTAGATAAAGTGCTCAAATTTTCGAGCGATAAAACAAAATCAATTTCAGGATAAGTTCCAAGTTTTTTGCTCAGCTTATTCCATGCTTCAAATTTACCTTTACTGAATAAATCTTGGTCTTGAAGTGCCAAAACCATAACATTACCGTCTTCTCCGAAGAGGTCTAAAAACTCATTGTATCGGATATTTTCCTCATGTTGATCTGGAAGTAAATTTGCTTCAGTAAAAGTAAAACGCATATACTTCCATTGAGAAACCCAAAAGGAGGTTACAGCTAAAAGGAAAATAAGTATTGTTATGCGATTACGAAGAATGAGTCGAGCAACACTTTCCCAAAATTTCCATTTCCGTTTTTTCTTCATAAGTTTAAAGAACCCTAACCAATTTATGAAAAAAGATCAGACGGTTAAAATTTCTTTTTCTTTGCGAGCGAATACATCATCTGTTTTTTGAATAAATATATCGGTGTGTTTTTGAATGTCGATTTCATAATTCTTTTGCTCGTCCTCAGAAATATTAGATTTTTTTATTTCGTTATTAGCATCTTTTCGAGCATTACGAATACTTACTTTTGCAGTTTCTGATTCTGCTTTTGCCATTTTTGCTAACTCCTTTCTTCGTTCTTCTGTCAAGGGAGGAACATTAATGATAATAGATTCTCCATTATTCATCGGATTAAATCCAAGATTAGAATTTATTATAGCTTTTTCTATTTCACCCAGCATTCCTTTTTCCCAAGGTTGAATAGATAGGGTTCGCGCATCAGTAGTATTTACATTTGCCACCTGATTCAAAGGTGTCGGGGATCCATAATAATCAACCATAACACTACTGAGCATTACCGGATTTGCTTTTCCAGCTCTTATTTTTAAAAGTTCATTTTCAAGATGCTCAAGAGCACTATTCATACTTTCGATAGCGCTATCAATAATAAATTCTAATTCTTCGTTCATAGGAATTAATTTAAAGATATACTTTAGTTCCAATATTTTCACCTCGAACAACTCGAACAAGATTACCATGGGTATTCATGTCAAATACAATTATCGGAAGTTTATTTTCTTGACTTAGAGTAAAAGCCGTTGTATCCATTACTTTGAGACCCCTTTTTAAAACTTCTTCAAAAGAAAGAGAGTCAAATTTCACAGCTTCTTTATTTTTTTCGGGATCTTCATTGTAGATGCCGTCTACTCGAGTTCCTTTTAAGATAACGTCTGCATTAATTTCTACTGCTCGAAGTACTGCAGCAGAATCTGTGGTAAAGAACGGATTTCCTGTCCCTGCACTAAAAATAACAACTCTATTTTTTTCAAGATGTCGAACTGCTTTTCTTTTGATGTATGGCTCTGCAACTGCTTCGATTTTTAATGCAGTTTGAAGTCGAGTTGGAACATCTATATTTTCTAAAGCACTTTGAAGGGCAAGTCCATTAATAACGGTAGCTAACATTCCCATATAATCAGCCTGAACTCGATCTACTCCCTGGCTGGATCCAGACACCCCCCTAAATATATTACCTCCGCCAATTACAATTGCTATTTCAACATTTTGTTCGTATATCTGTTTTATTTCTTCAGCATATTCACCAATACGAATGGGGTCTATTCCATAGGAGCGGTCTCCCATTAGTGCTTCGCCGCTTAGTTTTAGTAAAATACGTTTGAAATTCATACACGAGTTTTATTATTACAAATATAGAAAATTAAGAGGATAGATTTTGAGATCTTGTTATATAATACAAGGTTCGTGATTACTTTTCCAGTAGTTTTTCAAAATCTTCCATTTGCATAGCATTTTCAACACTAAATTCACCAATTTTGGTTCGTCTTAATGCACTCAGATATGCACCCGAATTGATTGACTTTCCATAATCATGAACCAAAGATCTTATGTAGGTGCCTTTGCTACAATTTACTTTAAAATCAATTTCCGGAAATTTTATCTGAGTAATTTCAAAATTTCGAATAGTAACCTTTCTAGATGGAACATCAATATTTAAACCTTCTCTAGCAAATTCATATAAACGTTTTCCTTCTTTTTTTAATGCAGAAAAGACAGGGGGCTTTTGGTCAAAGGTCCCTGTGAATTGGGATAAGGTATTTTCGAGTAGTTCTTTATCGATATGTTCTGTGGGAAAATATTGATTTATTTCTGTTTCGAGATCATATGAAGGGGTAGTCGCTCCTAATGAAAAAGTCCCAACATATTCTTTTTCTTGACCCATGAATTGCTCAATTTGTTTTGTCATTTTTCCGGTGCATAAGATTAAAAGCCCTGAAGCCAGCGGGTCTAAAGTTCCTGCATGACCTACTTTAATTTTTTTTAGTCCGAAGGTGTTCTTAATAATCCAACGAATTTTATTAACTACTTGAAATGAAGTCCAATTTAAGGGCTTGTCAATGAGAATAACTTCACCATTTATAAACTTTTCTTTAATCACTTTCATAAAACTCCAAAAATAATAGCTGCTGTTCCTGCAATCATACAATAAATGCTGAAGTACCAAAGCTTTGAATTTTTAACCCATTCAATCATCCATTTACAAGCAAGTATTCCTGTGATAAAAGCTGCCAAAAAACCCATAAGCATTATTGATGAATTTAGTTGAATTGAATTTGTCTCCATTTCAAGAGAACTTTTGATCATGCTCCCAAAAATTAAAGGAATTACCATAAGAAAAGAAAAACGAGCAGCTTTACTTTTATCAACCCCTAGAAGAACTCCTAGTGCTATAGTTGCTCCACTTCTAGATATACCGGGAAGAATTGCGATAGCTTGTATAATACCAATGCTAAAAGCAGACTTCAGGCTTAATTCTTTTTCGGTTATTTGAGAACGGTTTGCCAAATACAGTAGTACAGCTGTAATCCATAACATTGCTCCAACCAAAAGAATGTTTTGATGAAAGAGTTTTGAAATCATATCCTCTAAGAAAAAACCAACAAAAACTGCTGGAATCATGGATGTGATGATTTTCAAAGAAAAATAGAAAGCATCATTCATCTTAAATTCAAATAAACCTTGGAATATTTCATGAATATCTTTTCTAAAAACAAGAACAGTGCTCAAAGCCGTAGCTCCATGAAGTATAATTGTCATCAATAAACTTTCTTTAGGCAAAGAATGATCCCCTAAGATTGCTTTTGCAAGTTCTAAGTGGCCACTAGAGGATATGGGTAAAAATTCTGTTAATCCTTGAATTATTCCCAGCACAATTGCTGTTAGTAAATCCATTAAATTATTTTTTAGAGTAAGTCAAAATCGAATAAACAGCGATTCCAAAGCCGAATAAAACCAAAGTAGGAGCTAAGCGAATACGTCTAAAATTAAACATCTCTGGGTTAAAGACGTTTGGATCAGAACTGCCTCCACCAACCATCAAAATAAATCCTAAACTAATTATTGAAATTGATAATAAAAGGAATTGATAATTACGCTTTCCAAATAAGAACTGTTTTTTTGTAGATTTTATTTTTTTCATAAAAAATTATTGAACGGCTTCGGTGGTTAGATTCAAGAAACGTTGAGTTGCGAAAAAAGTACTCAGCCCCGTAATTAAAATTCCCATTCCAAGAACAACAGAAAAAATCAAGGAGGGTTCCAAAAGGTTTTCAGTTAAATTTAGTTCTGGAAATCTTTCATTGAACTCATATAAAACATATGATAATCCTACAAGAGCAATAATAGAACCTAAAAGCCCTAGTTGTAAATGCTTCAGTATGAAAGGAAGTCGAATAAAGCTTTTGGTTGCACCTACCAACTGCATTGTTTTGATGATCATCCTTTTTGAATAAATGGACAAGCGAATGGAACTATTAATAAGTAAAATTGCAACTAAAATAAAAACGAAACTCAAAATCAATATCCATTGGGTAATTTTTTTGATATTTTTATCTAATATCTCAATTAGAGGTTGATCATAAAGAACTTCATTGATATAAGTTTTTTGTTCAAAATTCTTTTTTAGATCTTTAAGAAATGCAGGAGTAACAAAACTTGCATTAAAGTATACATCGATAGAACTTAACAAGGGGTTGTAACCTAGAAATTCCATAAAATCCTCTCCAATTTCTTGTGCATGAATCTCTGCTGCCTCTTCTTTAGATACAAAACGGGCTGTTTTGGTTTCTTGGCGTAGGGTTAAACTTTTTTGAAGTTGTTTTATTTCTATTGGTTTAGCAGAATCATCAATATAAATTGTAAAAGCTATTTGCTCTTTAAAATGATCTGCAACTTTTTTTGAATTTAATAACAGCAGTCCTAATAATCCTACTAGAAATAACACTAAAGAAATACTTATAACTACAGAAAAGTAAGTAGAAAGTAATCTTCTTTTTTGATAAACTTCTTGTGAATTTTTTCGCACCTGTATTAAATTATTACTGTAAAAATAGTAAACAAGAAGCAATTTGTATTCTTGGTGTCAATAAACTTTTTCCTTTCCTGCTTTAATCCTATTTTTGTTGTTCAAATAAATTGAATATTGTGGGGTATAATTTCCTTGAAATCGAAAAAAAGTGGCAAAACTATTGGGCCAAAAATCAAACCTTTAAAGCAAGTAATAAAAGTGAACTTCCGAAATATTATGTTTTGGACATGTTTCCTTATCCTTCGGGAGCAGGTTTGCATGTAGGACATCCTTTAGGATATATTGCAAGTGATATTTATGCTCGCTACAAACGTCATAAGGGATTCAATGTTCTTCACCCACAAGGATATGATTCTTTTGGTTTGCCTGCTGAGCAATATGCAATTCAAACAGGGCAACATCCAAACCTTACAACAGAAGCCAATATCAATCGTTACAGAAAGCAACTAGATAAGATGGGGTTTTCTTTCGATTGGAGTAGAGAAGTTAGAACTTCGCAAGCAGATTTTTATAAATGGACTCAATGGATATTTTTATTATTGTTTGATTCTTATTATTGTAAAACAACAAATTCAGCACAGCCTATTAAAAAGTTGGTGTCGCATTTTGAAACCAATGGGAATGCTAATTTAAACGCTGTTAGTGACGAAAAAATTATTTCATTTACACCAGATGATTGGACTGCTTTTTCATATAAAGAAAAGCAAGAAGTTTTATTGATGTATCGTTTAGCATATTTATCTGAATCCGAAGTGAATTGGTGTTCAGAGTTAGGAACAGTATTGGCTAATGATGAAATAGTTAACGGTGTTTCTGAAAGAGGTGGTTATATGGTAACCAAAAAGAAGATGAAGCAATGGAGTATGCGGATAGGTGCTTATGCTGAACGTTTACTTGAAGGATTGAATCAGTTGGATTGGCCAGAGTCTTTAAAAGAAATGCAGCGAAATTGGATTGGGAAATCAATAGGCGCAAATGTTCGTTTTAATATTCAAGATTACAAAGGTGTTATCGAGGTTTTTACAACTCGACCCGACACTTTGTTTGGTGTAACTTTTATGACATTGGCACCAGAGCATCCGTTGGTAAATACAATTATTAGTGATCAACAAAAAGTTGAAGTATTAGCATATGTAGAAGCAAGCGCAAAACGCTCTGAACGAGACCGTATGTCTGATGTGAAATCCATTAGCGGTGTTTTTACAGGAGCTTATGCAATACACCCTTTTACTAAAGAACCCATTCCAATTTGGATTGGAGACTATGTTTTAGCAGGATATGGCACAGGAGCGGTAATGGCTGTTCCCTGTGGCGACCAAAGAGATTTTAATTTTGCAAAACACTTTAATATTCAAATCCGTAATATTTTTGAGGGAGCTGATATTACAACTGAAGCTTTTGTTGAAAAAGGAAAAACAAAGATCAAAGACTCTGATTTTTTAAATGGCTTGGCTTACAAAGAAGCTATGATAAAAGTTATAAAACGTCTGGAACAAGAAGGATCAGGAGAAGGTACTATTAACTACAGATTAAGAGATGCTATTTTTAGTCGACAGCGATATTGGGGAGAACCCATTCCTATTTACTATAAAAACGGAATCCCAGTTGCATTAAAAACTGAAAACCTTCCTTTAGTTCTTCCAGAAGTTGAACAATATTTACCTACTCCAGAGGGAGCACCCCCTTTGGGAAATGCACCTACTTGGGCATGGGATACTATTTCTGAAAAAGTTGTTCCTAATGCTCGATTGAATGAAACTAGTGTTTTTCCTTTAGAATTGAATACTATGCCTGGCTGGGCTGGGAGTTCTTGGTACTTCAATAGATATATGGATGCCGATAATCAGGAAGCTTTTGTAGGTAAAGAAGCTGTGAATTATTGGCAAAATGTAGATTTATATATTGGTGGGAGCGAGCATGCTACTGGGCACTTATTGTATTCTCGTTTTTGGCAGAAATTTCTTTTTGATCTAAACTTATTACCCGTTGATGAATATGCAAAAAAATTAATCAATCAAGGAATGATTCTTGGTTCATCGGCTTTTATATATCGTAAAAAGGGAACACAAGAGTATGTGTCCAAAAACTTAATAAAAGATTTTGAAGTTGAATCGATCCGAGTGGACATCAGTATGGTCAATAATTCAGATGAACTCGATTTGGAGGCCCTGAGAAAATGGCAGCCTCAATTCAGTACCGCTTCCTTTGTTTTAGAAAATGGAGTTTATCATGTAGAACGTGAAGTAGAAAAAATGTCCAAATCAAAGTATAATGTGGTTAATCCAGACCTTATTTGTGAGCAATATGGAGCCGACACTTTACGGATGTATGAAATGTTTTTAGGACCGATAGAACAAGCTAAGCCATGGAATACCGCAGGTATATCAGGAGTTCACTCATTTCTCAAGAAACTTTGGAAATTATATCATAACTCTGAGGGATTTTATGTTTCAGAGGGTTCTGCATCAAAAGAATCTTTAAAAAGCCTAAATCAAACAATAAAAAAGGTAACCGAAGACATTGAGAATTTTTCTTTCAACACTTGTATCAGTTCTTTTATGATTTGTGTTAATGAATTGACTGCACAAAAGTGTAACGAGAGAGGGGTATTAGAACCTTTGGCAATTTTATTAGCACCATTTGCAGTTCATTTGTCTGAAGAACTTTGGCAATTGATGGGACACGATACAAGTATAAGTACAGTTTCTTTTCCAATTTATGAACCTTCATATTTGGTAGAATCCTCTAAAAATTATCCTGTTTCATTTAATGGAAAAATGAGGTTTACCATTGAACTTTCTTTAAAATTAAATCCCCAAGAAATTG